>Ga0206836_10081_pt1 | contig 25835 bp, 27 predicted proteins | sample Alteio_BWOrgCont_28_FD_152871 | JGI IMG/M metagenome (GOLD analysis project Ga0206836, IMG submission 152871) | Enriched cells from forest soil in Barre Woods Harvard Forest LTER site, Petersham, Massachusetts, United States -... | ecosystem: Environmental > Terrestrial > Soil > Temperate forest >...
GTGGTTTTAAGGCTCATAAGTGGGCGTACTCTAACATATCCAATGCTTTGAAGAAACCAGGGGAAAACAAAAGGTTTTCAGAGCAGAAACTCAGCCAAAGGGCGATTTGGGCAGTTGGTCAGGTGGCATTTTTCGGATGTCTTCGATGGGACCGAAAGTGGTGGTTATCTTAATCTTTTTACATTCTTCACATCGCCAGATTTGAGTTATTTCTCCCTCTTGATCTTTCAAAGATTTAGTGAGGAGCATACGGGCGTCATGGTCGTCATGTTTACAAACTTCAAAGAGCGGCATAGTCGTTAATCCTTTGTGGCGCGGTTAATACTGAGAGATATCACTTCGATCAGTCGAGCCAGGTCTTTATGTGAAATGCCCAGGGGCGGCATAATAACAATCACGTTACCCAACGGTCGAATCAAAACGCCCAGCTTTTTAGCCTCCGCGCAAACCTTATATCCCATTTTTTGGGCGTAGGGGTAAGGGATATTCCGCTTTTTGTTTTTAATTAATTCTATCCCGCCCATCATACCCCTCAGTCGAATATCGGATACATGCGGATGAGCGACAAGAGGTTCTAAGAACTCTTGCAGTATTTGACTGCTTTTTTCAATTTTGGTTAAAAATTGATCTTTTTCTATCAGGTTTAAATTCGCCAAAGCTGCCGCACAAGCTAGCTGGTTACCGGTAAAAGTATGGCCATGATAAAAAGTGCGGGCCGATTCAAAATATCCCAAAAACGCTTTATAAACTTTTTCCGTAGTTAAAGTCGCCGCCAACGGTAAATAGCCGCCGGTCAGGTTTTTCGCCAGACAAAGAATATCGGGTTGGACCCTCTCTTGCTCGCAGGCAAACATGGTGCCCGTACGTCCAAAACCTGTGGCCACCTCATCAAGCACCAAAAGAACGTTATATTTATCGCACAACCGGCGAATCGCTTTTAAATAACCCCAGGGATGCGGCAACATGCCGCCCGCCCCTTCGATCAAAGGTTCCATATGAACCGCAGCTAATCGGGTTCCATAGCGGCGAAAAACAGTTTCCGCTTCTTTCACGCAGTCCTTCAACCACCTATCATTGGAAACTTTACGACTGGGATAGTCATGTGGACTTTTGACTTTGAGCGTTTTAAATAATAGAGGGCCAAAGATTTGATGGAATAGCTCTACCCCGCCCAAGCTGACCGATCCGATGGTGTCGCCGTGGTAGCCTTCCCGCACGGTCAAAAATAAATTCTTCTTCGGTTTGGCGGGCTTTACTTGCTGCCAATATTGAAAAGCCATCTTGGCGGCTATCTCGTTGGCCTCCGAGCCGGAGTCAGAGTAAAAGACACGGGTCAAACCCTTGGGTGCCAGTTTCACCAGCCTTTCAGCCAGTAAAATAGCGGGTTCGTTAGAAGAACCCAGCATGGTCGAATGAGCGATTTTTTTTAGCTGTTTTTGAATAGCCCTATCGATTTCGGGCACTTGATGACCGTGAACATTGCACCAAAGAGACGAAACCCCATCTAAATACTTCTTGTTCTTGGCGTCATAAAGATAAGTACCCTTACCCCGGGTAATGATGGTGATATCTTTATTCGCCACCCATTCTTGCTGCTGGGTAAAAGGGTGCCAAAGGTATTTTTTGTCTTTTCGAGAAAGCTTTTGGTAATTCACTATTTGTATTTCGCTTTAATAACTGTAATAACTCTTTGAATCTTCCTTCTTTTCGGTGGACCTTATCCAATCAATCAATTTTTCCTGCCAAGGCTTTTTCTTTTCTTCTTTATCCTTGGTCTTGCTCAAATCTACTGTCGTGTTGGGAGCATCCAAAATAATAAGCGAATCCATGATCTGCTTGTAGTTGGGTAACCGAGGTTGTAAATGGGCTTCTATCTCACTAACCGCCACAAAAACACCCACTTGTCCGCGGTGAGCCACGCGAAATAAATAGGTGAACTTTTGACCATTAATGGTTCTTTCATAAACAGCGTCTTCCCCCACCCATTCATTGCCCTTCACTGGCTTAAAAGGTTCTTTGACGTGACATTCGACAAAATCCAGCATGACCATGTCTTTAAAAGCTTTTTCATTAAAAGTCGTGCTGGGGTCTACATAACCTGAAACCGCCACCAAACCCGTTTTATCCGGCGGAGGGGTGATGTTAAAAGTGTGGCCATCCAACGAGACTTTCCAATCAGGAGGATATTGAATTTTAAATAGCTTGTCCTGGCTGGTGTAGGTATCCCAGCCGATGATTTCTTTTTTACCGCAGGAGCTAAGACAAAGGAATGCTGCAAGAATTAAAACGGCCCCAGCTCTATTCCATTTGCCGATAAACATAAAAGACCACCTTGTCGATTAATCGATTTTCGAGACCCTATTCCAATAAAACCAGGCATTATGGCCTTCTAAAGGAAAAAAGCTTATATACGTAGTACTTTTATATCCTTTACCCACCTTATTAGTATCACAATCAATCTCAACACAATAAATATCGCCAATTATTTTTTTCATGCGCAGCCCTGAAGCCGCCATAGCGTATAAATCAAAAACTTGATAAACCCTTAAAGGCTCGTTTTTATCAACTATATAGTATTTCAACGATCCATCCGACACATCGCAAAAATAGGAAAACCTTTTATCCAAATCCCCGTTAACAAGATTTCCCGAAATGACAAGTCCATACTTTTCTAATTCTTTAACGGCGTCACTGACATTCGAATCATAATCGCCGGGATTGCCATCATAAGAACCTGGAATTTTATAAACCAAATCTAAAACACGCTGCCCGCCAAAAATATGCGCATTAGCATGAGATCGATATAACGCGATTTCATAGCAGACAAAAACAAACCCGATAAAGTAAAGAATAGTTCTTTTCAAGCGCTTCTCCAAAAAACATGTTTAAAAATCAAAAATAAAAATTAAAGGACAGATCACTATAGAAACCCGAATAATCTAACGTCATAACATTATCGGTGGTTCCAACACCCGCAAACGTATCAACATCAATTTCTCCACCCAAATTAGTAGTGCCCCCACTCATATTAATAGTGTTGGAATTATCGGTTACCAGTACAAATCCACCTGTCGGCGCGGGAACACTCTGGCCGTTACTAGTAAGAGAGCTGGCCGTCATTTGGCCAAAAGTAGCGAATCGGACTCGAGCGGAAAACTCAAGACCAAAAGAATCCCCGATCGCCAAAATTTGACCAACCCCCAATGTTCCGCCCAAAACATCACCCGTAAAAGTACCAGAAATAGTCGCAGGAACTGAAAGACCCACGCTTTGTAAGCCCGCATTAGGGTATGGCGTTACTACTAAAGCATTTACCGTCGCATGGTAATAACCAGCGCCAAACGTGAAATAGGTTTTCGCGCTCTTGGAGGTAATGAAATCAACAGTGTAATTGAGCGTAACGCTGGTTAGGTTCGGTTGAAAACTCCCGGTTTGCAGCGTAGGGTCCGTCGCGCTCGCACCATTGTTGTAGCTCTCGTTTTGAGTCCAAACATTTTCCACGTTGATGGAGAGGGTATTGCTTTTATCAACATTAAGACCAATTTCTGCCCCAGCTCGAATCCCGCTATTGCCCACACTATTCGTCGGAGTGTTCCCGGGTTCTCCATTAGCCACAAAATCGGGACCCCAAGCTTGAACACCACTAATTAAGTTGCCCAAAACCGCGTAGTCATAACCCGCATAGCCTCTAATCCAACCATCTTTAAACAAACCATATTTCGCCTCAGCGTGTGAAACCGTTGTTACACCTTGAGCCGTTGGTGTAGGCGTACTGATCCCCAGTTCCTCGTCCGTATACACCACTTTGGTTTTATTCGTTTCTACCGCAATCGTATCGAGCGGCTTAAAACTTTTGACGAAAGTGGCCAACTGGGGATTATTAGGATTGAGTACCAAAGATTGTTGAAACGCGCCGAGAGCTTCCGATTGACGTCCCAGACCATAAAGACAATCGCCCAAACCTTGATAACCAGCCGCGTTATTGGGGTCTTGCTTTAAACCGGCCTCATAAGCGTAATAACCGCCTTGATAATCCTTGGCGGTATAAAGTTGTAAGCCCATGGCAAAATATTCTGGAGCGGTTAGGGGGGCTGAAAAAGCCGTTCCGGTTGTCAAAAGGACAAAACCCAAAACCCAATAAATCGTCTTCATATATCCCCCGTGAAATCGGATTAACTTAACGACTGCCGTTCTTCTTCCGGCAATTTATAAATGGAATAAGGACCGTGCTTTTGATCCTGAATCTCAAAATGCTCACACAATTTATTAAGACACATATAAAGAAAATCGACTTCATTTTTAATCTTCGCGTGGGAAAAACTCAAAATCGCCAGATCCCCGACTCCGCAATAGCTGCACTTACGCTGCTTAGTTATTTTATATTTCGTAAGCCGCTTCTTTCTAAAATGGGTAAGTCCAGCTTTTCCATGTCTTTAGCTAACAAGTCTAAATCTTTTCGGTAACGCGGGTTGTGTTTTAAAGGCCCATAAACTGGCACTTTTAAAAGCTTCTTTAAGGCCTTTACGTTCGTTTGTTCCGCAATGTCCTTGCCTGTATAGCCATTTAACAATACACCGATGACTTTAATTTTACGCTTTTGAAGAGCCTCAACCGTGAGCAAAGTGTGATTAATAGTTCCCAACCCCGCCCGAACAACCACCAAAACCGGAAGCTTCCACCGGATCATCCAGTCGGTCACAAAAAAATCTTGCGCAATCGGCACCTGAATGCCGCCTACCCCTTCTACTATCAGAAAGTCGCAAGAAGCCTTGGTTTTTTGATAAGCCTTTTCGACTTTGGCCAGATCAACCTTACCCTCTTTCCATGCCGCCACCCATGGTGCCAAAGGTTGTTTGTAATGAATAGGAACAATACCTTGATAGGCCGAATTGGGTAACCGAGCAGCCTTTTGAAGCAACTTGCCGTCTTCGCTAACGATGCCACCAGAGGCTACAGGTTTAAAAACGCCAACTGAGATACCGCTATTGAGAAGTAACCGGGTCAACCCAGCCGAAACCATAGTTTTGCCGATGCCCGTATCCGTACCCGTTATAAACAGACCCTTTGTTTTCAAAAGAACCTCTAGAGTTTTTTAAACGCGTCTAACAAATTAGCAATATCCTCGTCCGTATGAGCCGCTGATACTGAAAGCCGTAAACGGGCTGTACCCTTCGGCACTGTAGGCGGGCGGATAGCCACAATCAGGATACCCTCTTCCCAAAGTTTCTTCGACATACGCAGGGCTTCCTCATTTTCGCCTACCATTACCGGCAAGATAGGACCGGCTCCCCGGGGTATTTCATAACCCAGCGCCTTCAAACCATTGCGAATCTTTTTAGAGTTATCCCAAAGCTTGTCGACCCGGCTGGTTTCTTCTTCCAAAACCTCTAAAGCCCCCATAGAAGCTCCACAAACAGCAGGCGGCAATCCGGTGGTATAAATAAAAGTACGGGCTTTGTTTAAAAGATATTCAATAAATAATTTCGAACCGCAAACAAACCCACCCATGCTTCCTAACGCTTTGCTGTAAGTACCCACCACAACCGCCGGAAAATGCTTTAAGGGAAAGTGATGAATAATACCCTGGCCCGTCGGGCCCAAAACCCCAGTGCCGTGGGCATCATCCACCATCACCAACGCGTCATACTTGTGGGCCAACTCCATAAGCTTCAACAGAGGTACTAGGTCCCCATCCATACTGAACAAACCATCGGTCACCACTAAAGACCTACGGTACTTAGTGGTTTTCTTTAACTGCTTTTCCAAGTCCTCCAGGTTCAAATGGTCATAAACCATGAACTTGGCTTTGGTCATACGACAAGCGTCAATCAAACTCGCGTGATTGAGGCGGTCACAAAGAATAACGTCCTTCTCATCGACTAAAGCCGATACGGCCGCCAAATTGGCCATATAGCCTGTCGGAAAGGCCAAACAAGCTTCAGAGCCTTTGAAAGCCGCAGTCTTCTCTTCCAGTTGTTGATGAAGGGGAAAACTGCCAGAAACCAAACGAGAGGCCTGTGCCCCGGCACCGTAGCGAAACAACGCTTTTTGAGACCGCTCTAAGACACGGGAGTGGTCCGCCAAACCTAGGTAATTATTCGTACAAAAGAGAACACAGTCTTTGTTTTCGACGGAGGCCCGCATTCCGCCTAAAGGATCAACCACACGTAAACGGCGCCTCAGTCCTTCGGCATCCAGTTCGTGCAGTTCTTCATGAAGCTCATCCGTCCAGCTCACAGTGGCCTTTCTTTACGACAGCATTAACTCGAAAAAGAACTCCGCCCGAGGATTGTCATTGTACCTAGGAATCTCTTTAAAACCGTACTTTTGAAATAAATGAATGGCGGCGGCTGAACGAGAAGTGGTGTCCAGTCTTAGCTTTTTAAAGCCAAATTGAGGAGCTGTTTGAATAGTTTTTTCCAAAAGTCTTTTGCCGCAACCTTTGCCCCGATACTCCGGTAGTAAATAAAAACGCTTCACTTCTCCGATTGAATGATCCAACGCCCGCAAAGCGATAGAGCCAATTATCTGCCCGCCATCTCGAAGCAACCAAAAATCGCCCTGTTTCTGATAAACATTGGGAATTTCGCGGGTATCAGCGTCTTTGCCATCGGGAAGCCATTGAAAACCAAAAGAAATAAAAACTTTTTCTAAAAAGATTTCCAAATCATTTTGAAATTCAGGTTTATAGGAAATACAATCCACGATGAACTCCAACTCAGGTTTTACACTTTTGAAAAAATAACCGCGCCCAGTTGGCCGCCAAAACCATAGGAAAGTGAAAGCACATGCTTTACCCTGGCCTTCACTCCACCGTTTTCAACATGTCGGATACGACATTGAGGATCGGGATGGGTGAGATTGCGGGTATCCGGCAGAACACCTTCTTTTAACGCGAGAGCGGATATAACCGCCTCCACACTTCCTGCCGCCCCCAACAAATGACCCGTGGCCGCTTTGGTGGAGCTGACCCAGGCCTTTTTATCGCCAAACACTTTATAAAGAGCTTGAGATTCCACCTTGTCATTGAGCATCGTGCCAGTGCCGTGGGCGTTGATATAGCCGATATCCCAGGAATGAAGTTTGGCTTTTTTGAGCGCTTTTCGAATAACCGGCACAATTGTTTGGCCCTTGGGTTCCATTTCCAAAGGGTGATAAGCGTCCGCGCCTAAAGCCCACCCGCTTAAACGCGCTTGGATGGGCGCTTTTCTTTTTTTAGCGGATTCTTCCCTTTCCAGCACCATCACCGCCGCGCCCTCTCCCATTAAAAATCCGTCCCGCTTTAAATCAAACGCCGCCGGGCCTTCCCACTGGTTGCTCAACACACCCATATTTTGAAACCCGGCGTAAATAAGCGGATGAATAGAGGATTCCGTACTGCCCGTGATTACCGCGTCGCACTCGCCGTCTTGAAGCATCCGCGCGCCCATAGCGATACTGCCAATGCCGGTGGAGCAGGCGGAGGAAACCGAAAGTGCGGGACCGCTAAAACCCAGGCGCTGCTGAAGAAGCTGGCCGGCGGTGTGGGGAAAGAAGTCAGTTAAAAAATCCCATGATTCATACGGGCCCTTGCCGGCGGTGAGCAAGCTCACCACACCGCCCTTGCTGGAAGAAAAGGTGGTGCCGATTCGATCAGCCGGAACCTTGGAAAGCCCCGCGTGTTTATAAGCCTCTTCCGCCGCGAGGACGGCCAACTGTAAAGAACGGTCCCGCCGCAGGAGCGTGTGGGGTATCCAGGCTTCTAAAGCCTGGGCGGCTCGGGGAGCCTCAAAACCTTGCCACTCCGGTCCCTTTAAAGCGACGAAAGGATTGGTTCCTTCCAATAAAGCGTCCCAGGTGAAGTCCGCGTTAAAGCCCAGGGGCGTGACCATTCCCCAGCCGGTGACAACGATACCGCCGCTCATAGCCAACCCGGTAGGCGGGAATCCAAATTAAACACCTGGCCCGAAATAGTTTTAGTGCTGGCTAACCAAACCATAAAATCAGCGACCTCTTGAAGATCAGTCGTGGTATTGAGCAAATGTTTTTCTTTAATGGCTTCCTCGGCCTCGGGCGTAAGATTTCCCGACAGGCGGGTTTTGTGAAAACCGGGGCAAACCACGTTCACCCGGATATTTTTAGAGCCATATTCTCTCGCCACACTGCGGGCCAAACCCATCAGCCCCGCCTTGGCGGCCACATAGCTGACCTGTCCAATATTGCCCGTTGTGGCGACCACCGATGAAATGAAAATAAGACTGCCGCCCTTTTGCTTCATCATGGGCCGTACACAGGCTTTAGCGATTAAAAAGGCGCCTTTCAGATGAACATCCAGGGTATCGTCCCACTGCGCTTCCTCAACGTTTATTAACCGGGCGTTTTGAGTAGACCCCGCGTTATGAATCACGCCATCAAGCCTGCCCCATTTTTCCAACGCGCCTTGAACTAAAGAGGTGACGAAAGTTTCTTGAGTGATATCACTTTTAGTAATTTCGAAATGAGGACTAATGGCCGAGAGTTCTTCAAAAGCCTTTTTCGCGTCCGCCTCATCCTGGTGATAGCAGGCAGAAACCGACCAGCCTTTTTGAAGAAAGTTTTTCGCGAGAACCAGCCCAATACCTCGGGTGCCGCCCGTAATCAGAACTGAAGGTTTATGAGTTTCCATGAAAAGTCCGGGAATTGGTTCGTTGACTAAAAGAAAAAAGCGGCTCAATCACCGCCAGTGGGCATCGCGTCCGCCAAATAATTGACCGCGGCTAAACCAAGAAAGGCCATTACCACCAACAGGATAATGATTGGAAAAACAACCCAGACCAAAAAACCGATAAAAAGACAATTGCGGCCCACCTTGCGGACTTCGCGGGAATCTTGATCGTATAAAAATAAACCCGTCAAAATACCGGCGAACGGCACAAAAAGCGCCAGTCCATACCAGCCCCAGGAAAAAGAGGTTACTAAATTGCGGTTCGATTCGGTTGCTTCAGTCGAGCGGATTATCTTGGAAGAGCGTCTGACGGTCATTTAAACACCTTAAAAAGCAGAGTGAAAATCAAAACCAAAACCGCCAAAAGAGAAAAAGGAAACCCGACGTAAACCACCGAGTTCCACTTGGAGTAGCCTAACACTTTCTGAAAACCCAAAGCCTGAAAAACAACCATCACCACGGATAACAAGCCGCCCAGAGTAAATCCTAATCCCAGAGTGATCCATCCCCCGGCTGAATAGGCCACTACTAAGCGGACTTTATCCAGAGGAAGCTCTTCACCCAAAAGCTGGCCGCAAAGACGGACAAATAAAGACCAGGCATAAACCCAAACCCATAAGGCAAAGGGCATAAATAAGAGCAACAAAAAGGTGACAAAAGCCACAATACGCAAATCACCGCCGGAAAAAGCCTGGACCACCCCTAATTCAAGCGCGACTAATAAGCTGGTCAAAACGACAAAACGAGACGCTTGTTTGTCGTCGCTTTTATTCACTGTCTTCTCGTAAAAATTGGAGGAGCGCAGCCACAAAGAAATAAGTTGTTTGAAGTATTGGTTGAGCATGACGGGCTAGAGTTTAACACATCCCTTAACGCAATTTGAGAAACAAAACCCGCATTCACCGGCGACCCAGGCAATAAAAAACCCCAAGAAAGAAACCTTTCTTGGGGTCAAAAAGAACCGCCCTGGAAAACTAAATCAGGCTTCAGATTCTTCTAATCGGTCCAGAGCTTCTTCCCAGGCGTCATCCATATTCTCGACTTCGCCTTCGTGAATGACCTCCACCAAGAATTTTCTCAGTTTCGGCGCCAAAGAAGTTTCCTGCTCGTTCTCGCTGAGAACCTCTTTGATATCGTCCAGGGTCAAATGCTCCAGAATTTCCTCGGCTTCACTTTGGAAAACCTTGCGGCGTTCTAGATCATCGACAGAAACAACCGCTTTCTTTTCGTCATCTTCATCATCTTCCTCGTCATCCTCGTCCTCTTCCTCTTCTTCAGCGGTATCGAGGTCAATGGTATCTTCATCATCATCCAAATCGTCGTCATCGTCGTCAGATTTACGACTGCCGGGAGCATCATCATCGTCTTCTAACTTTTCATCATCTTCATGACGGCTTTTGCGGGGCAAAGTATTCCTCCTGGGAAATAGTTAACACATAAATACTTCCCCTCTAATTATCTGTCAAGAGGCGTTCCATGATTTATCACAAACAAGAACAATGCCACTTCGAAGCCGTTTAACCTGTTTGTCACAGACCCTCCCGAGCGTCAGTGAGTTGATTGGCAGTCTCTCTATTTCGTGTTAAAGTCCCACCCACGGAGAAAACCATGGATCAAGTCAAACGCCTCGAAAAGCTAATGGCCCAGTTGCGGTCAAAAAAAGGCTGTCCCTGGGACAAAAAACAAACCCATCACACCCTGAAACCCTATCTCATTGAGGAAGCGCATGAGGTATTGGACGCGATTGACAGTAAAAACCCGAATGATTTACGGGAAGAGCTGGGTGATTTGCTTCTACAGGTGATCTTTCATTCCCAATTAGCTAATGAAAAGAAACGTTTCAACTTGAACGACGTGGCCCAAACCATCAGCGACAAACTGGTGCGCCGCCACCCCCATGTTTTTGGCCAATCCAGCCGCAAAATGGACAGCATTCTCAAAAAATGGGAGGAATTAAAGCAGGAGGAAAAACCAGAACGCCAATCGGCTTTAGACGGCTTGCCCAAGTCCCTGCCCGCTCTTTTGCGGGCCCAACGCATGCAAGACAAGGTTTCCCGTCACGGATTTTTACCCCAAAAGCCCCAAGAAACATTTAAACCCATTGAGGATGAGTGGAAGAAGTTTCAGGAAGCCAAAAAGAAAAAGAACCGCAAAAAGATGGAGTCTCATCTGGGCGAAATGATGTTTCGTTTGTCCTGGCTGGCCCAATTGGAAAAGCTCAACGCCGAAACCGCTTTGAGCCGCACCAATAAAGAATTTAAAGAACAATTTCAAAAATGGGAAAAGCAAACCAACCCATCGGGTAAACCAGGCCCGGCCAAACGAAAGGGCTAACCCTTCACCTGATAAAGCTTTTTATCCGGCAGCGAAATGGCCGTGAGAAACCCTCCATAAACACAGCCTGTATCTATATCAATTCGGTCTTTAGTCACATCCGTTTTTTCAACCGGCGTGTGACCATGAATGACCAATTTGGGTGTGGGCCTGGGGTCCTGAAGAAATTTCCGGCGAATCCAAAGTAAATCATCCGGTTCCTGGGCGTTCAAAGGCCTATCTAAATTAATTCCCGCGTGGCAGAAGAAATAGTCTGGTGTCTCATAAGTTAAAGGCAGCGCGTTTAAAAACTCCACATGGGTATGGGGTATATAAGACTGGAGCAGAATATGAGCCCCTTCACCGCGAACCTCATCGAGTTTTTCCTTTGGCACATAAGACTGCAATGTCTGGTGACCGCCATTGAGAAGCCAGTTGGAAGCCGCCAGGGAATTGGGCGTGCCCAGCCACTCCAGAAGCATTTGCTCATGGTTACCCCTCAAAAAATGCCAGTTTGACTTTTGATTGGCCACCAAATAATCGAGAACCCCTTTGCTTTCGAGACCGCGGTCAATGTAGTCCCCCAAAAACACCAATTCATCCTCAGGTTTGAGGGGCAATTGGCCGATCAATTCTTTTAAAGCGGATAAACAACCGTGAATGTCACCAATAGCGTAAATCATTGGAATCCTTAACCAGAATTAATGGCCAAATAATCCCTGCAGAATATTTTGGCCCTTACTGCTCATTTGATTCACATAATTATTGAGAAAAACATTACCCAGCCGGCTTATATCAAAGCAATTTGAATTCAACTTCAACGGATCACCCGTAAAGTGAAAATCCAAAGGCACGTTACCATTAGAATCCGCTAAAAGGTTTATATCAAACTTATCTTTTATATTGTCGGGCAATTGCGCCTTAATCGCGTTTGAATCCAAGAAATCTTTATGAATATCGCACTGAACTTTCATATCCGGGGCGTAATATTGGGTCACCATATTGATGGCTCCATTAGCCCGAACTTGCCCCATTTTTCCGTTGCCCACCGCCGTAAAAGCCAGCACGGAATTTTTTGCGTTAAAGTTACCAGAAATAGTGTCGACCACAATGGCGTTTCCCTTGTCTTTAAAGAAACTACATAAAAAGGTAATGAGGGGGTAACCCTTAATAGTGCCGCTGCTGATCGAATAACTACCCGAAGCGTTAAGAGAAGACATCTTTTCGGCCGCAGTAGTTCCCTGGTAGGTTCCCTTGAAAATCAAATTTAACTTCCCATCAAACTTATCTTTATAATTCGCGGCACTTTTCGCGGCGTAAGCGTCCACGTTTGTATTAACGGTCTTTCCCGTGTTTACATTTTTTAAATCAATAGCGATAAAATAGCCCGGTGTCTTGCCTTGAGTAAGCAAAAAACTGACTACACCTGACCCATCAAAAGCGTTAAAAGTAGTATTTTGTGCTTTGATCAAAGCAGGGGAAAACTCAACGACACTATTCAAATTCTGAAAATAGGGTTCATTGCCCAAGGAAAGACCAACATTTTTCAAAGCCGCTTGCCCGTGAGGCAAAAAATCGACTTCATCGCCTGAAACCACAAAGACCCCACCGTCCCATGTCCCTTTAACGGACAATGCCTTAATGGACTGGCCCGCGAGAGAATAACCACAACTGCCGTTAAGTGCCAATTGATGAGATTCTTTGTTGTACTGGACTGGTGTGTTCAAAATGAAAGTAGTTTTTCCACCCGTCATAGATATGTTTTTCAACTGAATGTTTAAATCATCCAGCTCCGACCGCTGGGTGGGAGTTGCCGTTTCATCCAGATAAACCAGCTTGCCATGGAAAACGGCGATAGTCCCCACAGTAAACAATAAATCCGATTTACCGGACTGAACCGCATTGCTAGCGGCAACCGGCGGGACTGCCGCGTCAGCGGAGTCGACAAAGGAAAAAGAAGAGGATTCCTTTGGAGCCATAACGGCGGTCGAAATGCCGCTCAAGATGTCGCTGATATTAGATTGGCTTTGACCGCGGCTCTCCACAAAAATTTGGGGTTCATTCAGTGTAATCTCGCCCAAATCAAATTTGCCAAAGAACAAAGGCCATAAGTGATATGAGATCAAAATGTCTTTATCGATCACAAAGTCCTGATCAGTCCATCCGGCCCGGTTAGCGATATGAAGATCCGTTATCTCAAAACCGGTTAAAACATTAAACCGGACACCACCGATGACAACTTTTCTTTTAAAAGTTTCAGATAATTTATTGATCGCTATGGTCTTTAATTTTTCTGGGGAGTAATTCACCGAAATATAAACGCTCGCCGCGACCAAAAGCACGATGAATAAAAACACGGCAACACCCACAACCCAAAAGATCAATTTTAAAATAGGGGGCCCCGCCGGAGTCTTTTTTTTGATGGATTTAAGCCGTTTAACCATTTTGAATTCGTGGACTTTCTAGGAGCATCTGTTTTCGTACAGTTCCCATTGTAGGTAAAGCCCCCGGCTAAGGAAACAGGCGGTAAAACAAAAAAGGGGAGGCGGATTTCCCGCCTCCCCTTTTTACTTCAAATCAAAGCTTATTTGCTGGCCGCGACCTTCGCCTTTTCAGGTTCCTTTTTAGCCGCCGCCAAAGCGGCTATGCCAGCGGGCGTCAGCGTCCCCGCGACCTTTTCAGCTTCCTTCTTAACACCTGCCGGAGCTGCGCTGGTAGCTGCCGCTGTTCCCGCTTTAGGTTCGGGTTTCACATCTTGCGGAATCAACCCCGCCTTTTGTTTCACCAATTTCTCAATTTGAGCGTAAACCTCAGGGTGTTCTTTCAAGAAGGCCTTCGCCGCTTCACGGCCCTGTCCCATCTTGGTCTCGCCGAAGCTCAACCAGGTACCGCTCTTATCGATGACGTTCATCTCCACAGCCACGTCAATCATGGAGCCCTGGGAGGAAATGCCCTCTCCAAAGATAATATCGAAAAAGCCTTCGCGGAAAGGTTGAGCCGTCTTGTTCTTGACCACTTTAACTTTCACTTTGTTACCAACGTTTTGATCGCCAACCTTAATGGCTTCTACCCGGCGCACATCTAAACGCATCGACGAGTAAAACTTCAAAGCGCGTCCGCCCGGTGTGGTTTCAGGGCTTCCAAACATGACACCGATTTTTTCACGGATCTGGTTAATGAAGATGGCGGAGGTGTGGGACTTGGACAAAAGAGCGGTCAATTTACGCAAGGCCTGGCTCATCAAACGGGCCTGAAGACCCACGTGGGCGTCGCCCATTTCGCCTTCTAATTCCGCGCGCGGGGCCAAAGCGGCTACCGAGTCGATCACCAAAACATCGATAGCGCCAGAGCGAATCAGCGTATCGGCGATTTGCAAAGCTTCTTCCGCTGAATCCGGTTGGGAAATCAGCAATTCATCCACGTTGACGCCTAATTTCTTGGCATAAACCGGGTCCATGGCATGTTCCGCGTCGATAAAGACAGCGGTTCCGCCGGCCTTTTGGGCCTCAGCAACAATATGAAGGGTTAAGGTGGTTTTACCGGAAGATTCCGGTCCATAGATTTCAATAATACGGCCGCGGGGAACCCCGCCGATGCCGGTAGCGATATCCAACGAAATGGCGCCTGTCGAGATGGACTTTACGTCCTGAACCTTGGCCTCCCCCAGTTTCATAATAGCCCCTTCGCCGTGATCCTTACGGATCTGCAGCAGGGCTACATCCAAAGCTTTTTGTTTCTCGTTCGCCATATCGTCTCTCCTTAAAAGTGTACTTCTTGAGTAGTTATTTGCATCTTAAAGGGGGTATTGGAGGGTGTCAAGAAAAAAGTATACAGCCGTATACCTTTTAACATAGGCGCAAAATAGGCCTATATTCAACGGACGATTGAATGGTTAAAGGTTAGAATTTAAACATGTATAAAAAGAAAATCAAAAAAACAAAAATGGAAAACCAACCGATAAGCCATTACAACTGGCTTGTTTTGTGGATTGCAGTTTTGGCTGTTGCTATTCCTTTGGGTTTACAGGCAACCGGGTTATTAACTGGCCCAATATTGGCTACTACTTGTTGGGTTGTAGCAATAATAGCTATTTCTCACTTAATCTGGATAAACCCAGTATTAAAAACCTATGTAAAAATTAGAGTAATTTTAGTCGTGTGTGTGTTTTTAGGTTTCGGTTACTTAATTTATTTGTCATTTATCAATAACCCACCTAAAAATTTACCTGAACCCAAATCGACAACTGCTCAACTCCCAGTTTATATTCCAGTTACTACCATTGTTAAGGAGATAATCAATAATCAATCTCAAACAATCGCAAACAATGCCTCGGAAGGTATCACCGTATGGTTTCCAAACTTTAAACCAACCGTAGAATTCGTTTTAAGTGATAACCCACCAAAAATCAGATTTTGGTTTCCAATTGCAATAAAGAATAATTGTAGCGAAAAGAGAATCATTGCAATAAAACTCGACTATCGGAGTGAACAGTTTTTGCCAACCATCTGGAAATTTAGTCAAATGATGTATGCATCAGAAAGTAGAGATCTTTCAGGTATTGTTAAAACACCAGAGATACCAATAATTCTTCCAACATTCGATCCAAAACAAGAAGATTTGTTTTATATCATTCTTGTTTTCGAAACTGGCGAGTCGAAGGATGGCAGCTATTACGACAGGTTAACCGACTTGGGAGATTATGCTTTTATTAAAGCTTCTATAGCTTCTGATAAAAACGAAACAAATGAATTTCAGGGTGATTTCGTTTTGAGAGGAACAGTATTAGATACATTTAAAGAAAAACTTCCTGGCAAAATGAAAGAATGGGGAAAACCATAGACAGAAAACAATACGCCTAAACATTTAATTACTAAGTTGCGTCATTGTGTTGAGTTGTACTCATCAAGGAAGGTGCTCCCTTATCGCCCCAAATAACGTAATAACTGAAATTTGTAAACCGTGGATATCCAAAAACGTCTTTATAGTCGACCCTTCCATACAAACACAATCTTCTTCCGACAGGATTCTTAATTTCATGAATTACTGCAAGATCATAAGGTGGGCCTATAACACTAGGATAAATAGTCGTGTTTTGTTGCGGCCCAATAACAGTAATACTTGGATTATTAATTTGCCCCAATTCAAAGTTGAAATTTTCGGGATATGGAATCGGCATAACACCTGCGATAGCAGTAACAACCACATTATAGGCGGGAGTTTGACCCGTATTTTGAATATGGCAGTGAAATTCATAATTTCTATCAAGAGATATGTCTTGCTCAATAAGGTTATTGAAAACAAGACTTATGTAAGCCCTCAACTGTTTTTCAGAAGTCGCTTCAGCTAGTGAGAATTGCTTCCACCCAAAATAAGCTAACACCAAGGTGAAAAGAGTCAAAAAGGCAGTCAATATATTATTGGTGTTCCAATCTCCATAACCTGTTTTGTTATCGCCATGATCTTGTTGAGTATTTGTGCACGCTATATTGCTATAGGTAATCGGCGGTTTTGATTTACTTTCGTTTAATTGTGAATTTGTTCGTGAATTTGATTTTTGTGCTTGGGTTTGCTCATAGGAAAAACCAGCTAAAAAAACAAAGATTAGTAAAAAAACGGCCAATTTCATTAACTTACTCCAATAAACTTAAAAAAGAACCCGGGGGTCTTTAACCCCTAAGTTTTCCTTTGAGAAAAATGGCTCGCCGGTTTGGGTGCCAATCATGGTACCGAAGAATTTGTTGATGATGTCGATGTGCTCTAGTGCTTTACTTCCTCGCTTCTTAATGAACTGGCTCTCGTAGCAGCGAACCGCCGCCAGTTTCTTTTCGTGATAACCCGTTGTGTCCACGACGAAAGACGGCTGAACGTTGGGCCGCAGGTGCGAGCACAAGTGGTAATAAAGTTTCGAGGGATACCATGGGTCGCCCTTCATGTCCGTCTTCACCAGCTTCGCCCAAAAGCGGGCGGCTTCCACCAACTGGCAGGCGCCCCAATGATCGGGATGAGCGTCCACCCAGTAAGGTCCAAAAATAGTCGCGGGTTTATATTGGCGAATAACTTCCGCCACTTTGCGACGGCCAGGCAAAGTATCCTGCAACGAGCGGTTCTTCATAGGCAGAATCACATAATCATCGATCCCCAAAACCCTCGCGGCTTTTTCCGCTTCCTTCAAGCGCAGTTTGTGGTTTCCAAATGGCGTGGGCTCGCCATCGGTTAAATGGCACACCACTATCTTGGCACCCTTCGCCTTCAGTGAAGCAATGGTGCCGCCCATGGCGATTTCCACATCGTCCGGGTGCGCCCCAAAGGCCAGCACATCCACCTTGGCGTTGAGCGCCGCGGTGCCGGAAGCTAAGGTTTCAAAAGTTTGGATTTTCTTTTTGGGTTTCATACTATTTTAAAAAACTCCGCCAAATTTCTTTTAACCACCAAGGGCACAAAGGGCACCAAGAAAAGATTTAATGTTCAAACAAAAATCTCTTATTGCCTTTCTTGGTGAACTTGGTGCCCTTGTTGGTTAAACAGGTTGATTAGTTCAAATAAAAAAGGCCTCCCGAACTGGGAGGCCTTTACTAGAGCGTCGATTATTCTGCTTTCCGAGTTACATTAGCTGCTTGTTTGCCTTTGGCACCCTGAACAATTTCAAAGTTCACTTCTTGCCCGGCGGTTAAAGTTTTAAACCCTTCACCTTCGATCGCGGAAAAATGTACGAACACATCTTCCCCGCCATCTTGCTCGAGGAATCCATAGCCCTTCCCCGCGTTAAACCATTTCACTCGACCAGTTGGCATCACCTGATCCTTTCTTTGTAACTTCTCGCCCGAAGTAGCTCCCTCTGAGGTGTTCCTGTTGCAGGGATACCGAAAAGATGCCGCCATCCGGACAAACCCACCGCTTAAAACGATGTAACGTCAGTTTAAACCTAAAGTCCGTTGGTTTTCAATGCCGAGGATAAACAATTACCAACCAATGGTTAAGCACTCACTCATAGGCGCTAACCGGATGCCGCGTGTCTCAATCCAACCCCGAACCTCCGGGTCCAAAATGAGACTTTGGTCTAAGACACGGTAAAGCCGGGTCCACTCGATAATGGGACTGTTGGGCGCCACCATGGCTTCCAAGGAAGGATGATCGACCGCGCAATGGGCGGCCCAAATATGATGGCCGGGGCCAAGCGATTCAATCCACTTTTTCAACGCCGCTTTTCGGGTTTCTAAATCAAACCCCACCATGCTGGAAACAAAATACGAGCCCCACTGAAAATGCGGAATATCATATTTATCTCCGTTTAACGTAAAGTTCCGGTAAGGCACCTTTTTTTCCCGCAAAACACGGCTAAATAGACTGGCCAATTTTTGGTCAGCGCCCATGTGTTCGCAAGAATGGGTTATCTTCAATCCCGCCGACTCGATTTTCTCAAACTGAGCTTTAAACTCCCTCTCCGCTTCCGCCATATCCGCCTTTTCCCAGGCATCCGCCACGGTGGTGTGAAAGGTTCCATCAGATTGAATCATGGACTTTAAAGGGGTCAGCGGGCTCCAACGCAAGTTGTCCCATTCAGCGGTGAAGGTATTGTGGATTCCCACGGGGATTTGATGCTTTTTAGCCAGTTGAACCGCTTCTTCAAAAAAAGGACAGGGGGCCATAAGGTTGGTGTCGGTTAAAAGGCCCTGGGTAAAGGCCTGCACAATGCCTTCGTTAACCGCCTGGCACATGCCGAAGTCGTCGCTTAAGACGGATAGGAAAATATCGTTTTGGGGCATTACTTACCTTTGCTTTTGGGGCTTTTAGACTTTTTCTTTTCGTGGGGCCGCGCGTGTTTGGGTTCATAAACACTCAGCTTACTGCCGCTCGGCATCGTCACCTGTGTCAGCGAACCCCAGCTTAACTCGCTGATCTTCGAACAAACAATCCCCTTTTCCTTCATTTTTGCGACAAAAGCCTTCACGTCGTCGCACATCAAATAGAGTTCATGCACGTCATTCTTGCCCGGATGAAAGGCCGCTTCGGAAGGCGGCAAGCCGAAAAGCAGGCGGTCCTGGCCGATATCAATGAAAGACAATTTCAAAACATCCTTAAAAAATTTCTTGTCTTCATTGTGTTTTGTGGAATTAATAACCACATGCGCGCCGTTGATCATAGTTCTTTCCTTTTTTCAAAAACTAAATGAATGTTTCCTTAAAACTTAAAAATTTCTATTGTTGGTTATAAAAGCTATCAGGTACCTTGACTTGAAAAATCGAACAATTGTCGTTATTAAAAAACATACGGATTTTTCCTGGCCGATCGAAAATTACCACAACCGCGACCTCGGTGTTTAAGCTGCTGTCGGATAGAGGTCGGGTAATAACGGTTTCATTCTTTACCCCATTGAGAAGATATTCAACGCGGATAATTTCTTGCGCCCCTCTTCCCTGGCCCGATATACCGCCTCCTTTATGATCAACATTGGTCACCCTACCTATAGCAAAAACACCGTACTTAAAATATTGATAATCATTGATCAGCCGGGAAATCGAAAACTGAAAAACGGCAATAACTAAAAGAACTAATGGTAATGCTCCGTAGATGCCGTTGGGGTTGGGCCGATATTGGCTTGAAACGGCCCATTGGGTAAACCCAGGAATATAGCGGACTTCTATCGAATCGCCATCCACATGAGCCTCATATTCTGGCTGCCCCACACAGATATCAGCTTTTCTTTCGGTACCCCCTTGATCTGGAAAAGCCACATGAAGGTAATGATAAAGATACCCTTTTTCCCTCGATGTCGAATGCTCAAAGACTTTGGCCGTGGTTTGCACACCTTTGTCCACAACCCAACTATCCACCGCAATCTTGATGATGACATAACTCAAAAACAACGATATTACGACCATGCCTAGAAGATTAGCCCACTCCCGCAAGGCGTCACCGAAGGGCCGCAACACCACATGGCGCGGCGGCGGAGTGGCTGTCAATTCATCCTGCATCATCTGGGCGAAGCCATCCATCCGTTAACCTCCTTATTCGGGTTTCGAGTTGGACTCAAAGCAACCCTTGTTATCTTAAAACAAAAAAGGCCCGAAACCATGAGGTTCCGGGCCTAGTATATATAGAAACCCACTATCCGTTTATTGGTGCGCCCAACCAATTGTCATAAAAAGATACTGGCAAAGAGCGGCCATTAGCCCCGCCGCCGGAATGGTTAATACCCAGGCCCATACAATGCGCCCCGCCACACCCCAGCGGACTGAGGAAAAAGAAGTCGTGCTCCCGACCCCAATAATCGCTCCAGTAATAGTATGCGTGGTGGAAACCGGCGCGCCCAAAAAGGTGGCGAATAAAATCGAAAGAGCCCCTCCCGTTTCAGCGCAAAAGCCGCCCACTGGCTTTAATTTGGTAATCTTTTGGCCCATGGTCTTCACAATACGCCAGCCGCCCGACATGGTGCCCAAAGCCATCGCGGCATAACAGGCCACGATAATCCACCAGCTGATTTCCTGCCCGCCCGCGCGGTAAGCCCAACCCGTGTGCTCGCTGGCCACCAACAAAGCCACAATAATGCCCATAGTCTTTTGAGAATCGTTCGCGCCGTGGCTCAGGCTATAAAGCGCCGCTGAGAAATACTGTCCGATCCGGAAAATGCTGTCCACCGCCGTGGGAGTGAAATAGCGGAAGAGATTTAAAACCAAAACCATCAGCAAATAGCCCAGCACCATACCCAAAATAGGCGCCACAAAGATAAAGATGATGGTCTTTTGAAACCCCGCGAGGATAAGAACTTTCCAACCGCCTTGCACTATGGCCGCCCCGCCAAAACCACCGATGAGCGCGTGAGAAGAACTGGTGGGCAGCGCGTAATACCAGGTAATCAAATCCCACAAAATGGCGCCGATCAAAGCCGCTAAAATCACGTAAACCGTGATACCGGAAGGATCCACCAACCCTTTACCGACTGTTTTCGCCACCGGAGTGCCGATGGTAAAGGCCGCCACAAAATTAAAAAATGAAGCCCACAACACCGCCTGGGCTGGCGTCAAAACCCGGGTGGAAACCACGGTCGCGATCGAATTAGCCGCGTCATGAAACCCGTTTAAAAAGTCAAAAGCCAGCGCCACAAGGATAATCGCTAAAACAATAATCAGTTCTTGGCTCAAAAGACACCTCGTTTTGGGATTCAATTCTTTAACCACCAAGGGCACCAAGTTCACCAAGAAAATCTTTTTTGTTCAAACAAAAATTTTCGTATTTTGTCTTACTTGGTGCCCTTGGTCATCGACCATTCGCTGCGGTGCGAATGGTTTGGTGGTTAAACAGCCTTCGTTTTTGCTTTACGCGTTTTCGAGAACCACGCCTTCAATGACGTTCGCCACGTCCTCACAGCGGTCAATGGCGTTTTCCACGTCCTCGTAAATCTCTTTCCAGATCAAAACCTGAACCGCGTCCTTTTCTTCCTTAAAAAGCTTCGCGATGGCCGCGTCGCGGATGGCGTCGCCGTCGTTTTCAAGCTTATTAATTTCCACACAGGCGGACAAAATCACCTTGGCGTTTTTTAAATTTCTGAGGTTTTTTACCGCTTTTTGAAGTTCTAAAGTGGAATGAAGCAGAACCTTCGCCAGTTCCAACAGGTCCGACGGAATTTCCTTCACGCCGTAAAGCATCATGCGGCGGGCGGAGCCGTCAATCAGGTCAATCACGTCGTCCATTAATGAAATCAGCTGATGAATCTGGTCGCGGTCAATGGGAGTGATGAAGGATTTATGAAGCATTTCCACCGTGTGATGGGTAATTTCATCCGCGCGGTGCTCCACATCCCTTAACCGGCGCACTTTGGCCGGGGCGTCACCGAAATGCTCGAGCATTTCCACGTAGATCTGTCCGCCTTCCACGCAAGTGGCCGCGTGCCGGTCAAAATCGTCAAAAAAAGCGTATTCTTTAGGAATAAGAAAGCCGAGCATGGGACCCCCGAGTGTTACAAGAATGTAAAAACCGGGGAGAGATTGCCACAGGCATTAGACAGGGTCAATCTCAAAACCCTCATAACTTGAATTAAAACAAAAAAGGCCCGAAACCGTGAGATTCCAAGCCTGTATATATAGAAATAATTCAACTCTTACCGTAGTACGAGCACCTTATTGGTCCACTTCTGGCCATCAGCCTGAATCTGGAAGTAATAAAGTCCGTTTGACAATCTCACTCCGCTCTTGTCCGCCAGTTGTATCACCAGACCGTTCCCCAGCACCTGCTGCACATGGATCGTCTGTACCAGCCTCAGTGATATCGTGAAAATCTGTACCGTCACGTTCGTCGCGTTGTTGTTGGGCAATTGAATCGTCACGGTGGAAGATATCGCCGGATTCGGATAAACCAGCGGTTGCGCAATGGCCAAAGCGGGTGTGGGTGTGGTTCCACAAGGGCCCAAATCTTTCCACAAAGCCGGCACCACGGGCGGCATCCAGTTGGGTTCGGAAGTGTGGGACTGGATACATTGGTAAAGCTCGCCATCGTAGCTGACCTTCTGACCGGCGCTATAGGCCACAAAGTTGCCGTTCCAGGCGGGAATACCGGAACAAGCTGAGGCCGCGGTGGCTGTGGCCGTCCCCGTGGGGGACAATGTCGGCGGTACCGCAGTAAAGGTAAAGGTCGGTGTCGGGGTAAAGGTATTCGTCGCCGTTGGAATCTTGGCCGTAGGCGTATAAGTGCTGGTATAAGTCCAAGTCGCTGTCCCCGTAGAGGACGACGTCGGCGAAGCGGTCTTGGTGAGAGTAAAGGTATAGGTCAAAGTCGGTGTGGCGGTTGATGTGGCGGTAAAGCTATTCGTGGCCGTAGAGGTCGCCGTCTGAGTAGACGTTGCCGTGTTGGTCACCGTCGCGCTGGGTGTAAAGGTACAGGTCTTCGTCGAGGTTGGAATCGCCTGGGTATTCGTCGCGGTCATAGTCCCCGTGTTTGTAGGGGACGCAGTCCCCGTATTCGTTGATGTTAATGTTGCCGTTGGAGACGAAGTCGCTGTTCCCGTCGGAGTAAAGCTAAGTGTGTTCGTGGCTGTTGCCGTGAAAGTCGCCGTCGGAGACATTGTCAGGGTAGATGTATCAGTCAATGTCGACGTCCCCGTAGGGGAAGACGTATTCACAGGCGTATTCGTCGGCACCGGTGTCAGTGTTCCTACTAAGGTATTGGTAGCAGTCAAACTTGCGGTGGATGTGGCGGTGAACGAAGCCGTGGCAGTGCTCGAATCCGTATTCGTCGCTGTTGGAGTTGAGGTATTGACCGGCGTGGACGTATAGGTCTTGGTCGGCGTATAGCTCGAGGTAAAGGTAGATGTTCCCGTAGGGGACGATGTTGGCGTATTGGAATGGGTCGCCGTCGAGCTAAAGGTACTCGTCCAGGTCGAGCTCATTGTATTGGTAGTCGTAGCCGTTGGAGATGAGGTCGACGTACCCGTAGGCGTAAAGGAATAGGTCAAAGTCGCTGTACTCAAGGCGGTAGCCGTCGCGGTCCCCGTATTCGTAGAGGTAAAAGTGTTTGTCGCCGTCATCGAGAAAGTGGATGTCGCCGTCGCCGTGGCCGGCTGCGGAATAATCTGTATCGCCATCACCACCGCGTTATCCACACTGGCCGGCCCAAAGCTGATCGTAATCACCCCGCCGCTGGGCGCGATATTGTTAAACACCTCGTCAATCGCCCTATTCTGGCCGCCGGTCGTGGTGAAAATATCAAAATTGGTCAGCACTTGCGTGCCGTTCACGGAAACATTAAAGATTCTCTGCCCCGCCGCCGTCCAATAAGTCTCGGCGAACTTCAAGGTTAACTGGTAAGTACCCGCCGGTACATTAAAGGTATAGCTGAAAGGGTTGCCGTATCGCTGGCTTTGGTAAAGGGTTTGGTCCGCCGCGCCGGGCAAAGCGCCCGTAATGGCGCTGGTGGTTACCGCCGCGGTGCCGCCGGTGTAATTCTCATCCGCCGCCCAGACATTGCCCTTCGTATCCGTATACTGCGGCCCTCCGGCATTCACTCTCCAGGTGGAAAGCGTAATGGGGGTGTATGTGGGCGTATTGGTCGGCGTAAAGGTAGGGGTTCCGGTTTTCGTGGGGGTGAAGGTCCCCGTAGGGGACGATGTAGGCGTGCCTGGCTGCGGAATAATCTGTATCGCCTGCACCACCGCGTTATCCACGCTGGCGGGTCCAAAGGTGATGGTAATCACGCCACCCGAGGGCGCTATGTTATTGAAGACTTCATCAATGGCCCTATTCTGTCCACCTGTGGTCGCGAAGATATCGAAATTGGTCAGAACCTGTGTGCCATTCACCGAGACATTAAAGACACGCTGTCCCGCCGCGGTCCAATAGGTCTCCGCGAATTTCATGGTGATCTGATAATTCCCCGCCGGCACATTAAAGCTATAGCTGAAGGGATTGCCGTAACGCTGGCTTTGATACAAAGTCTGGTCCACCGCCGCTGGCAAGGCGCCCGTGATGGTACTGGTGGTGACCGCCGCGGTGCCGCCACTGTAATTCTCATCCGCCGCCCAAACATTACCTTGGCTGTCTGTATAAGCCGGACCGCCCGCGTTCACTCTCCAGGTCGAAGCGACCACCGGCGTGGGTGTTGGGCCCGATGGGCAGACCGGATAGGGCGATGCCAACCAATTGAAAACCGCGTTACCCCAGGACGACCTATCCCAGGACCAGTCGGTCAGCAGATTCGGGCAAGAGGAGGTTGTCAAAGACCAGGCGGTACCGCCCACAATGCCCGCGGTGCCATTCACCCAGGCAAATATGTTTGAATCATAAGTGGCGTTGTCGCCGTTGCAGGTAATGTAGGGGCCCATCTCTCCCACAAAGACCGGGCTCGCCGCTCTCAATGCCGCGGGCACTTGAGAATCCCAACCTGAAGGAGAATCTCCGCCGGAAGGATTGCCATATAAGTGCGTGGAATAAACAATACCGTTCCCCGTGTTGGTGAAGGGATAGCTTTGGATTTGGGTGAGGTCTGAAGCATAGCCCAAACCGCCGATCAAACAAATATTTTGGGCGCCCGCTCCCCGAACGGCGTTTAAAAGCGCCTGCATGCCCGGCGTTGAAAAAGAAGCGCCGTTCCCCGTACCGCCGTAAGCCCAGACGCTCCAAGCGGTCGAATCATCGTTGCCGTTACTGCTAAAGGGTTCGTTGTAAAGGTCGAAAAAGACCGCCGGGTTATTCGCGTAAGCGGCGGCCACGGAGCTCCAAAAGGTCACCGCGTTTTGATCCGCCATGTATTGCTGGGCGACGTTATTGTCATTGCCCCACCCCGCCCCGCAGGGCGCGGTGGCGGTGGACGATTCTCCCGACCAATGCAAATCCAAAATCACATAAGCATTCATCGAGGAACAATAATTGACAATGCTGGCCACGAGAGCTTGGTAGTTAGCCTGATTCACCCCCGCGCACCCAAACCAAGAATCCTGGTTCAAAGGCAAACGGATGATAGAGGCCTTCCAGGTACCCACCGCTTCCTGCGCCACGGCCAAAGTGCTTCCGCCGCAGCCACTGGGGGGGCCATAACCCGTGCTGCAAAATTCCAATCCGTCGACATCCACACCTTTTAATTGGGTCGCGCAGCCCGTATTGGTCACAATTTGATTTCCCGAAACAGTCAAGAGAGGAGGCGCCGCCATCACCCCATTCGCGGCACAGAGGACAAGAATGATCAGAATCGATTTTAGGCTGGCCCAAGCTAAACGGGGTTGAGTGAGAAACATTCGGGTGCTCCCTCCGGCTTTCGGCGAACCGAAAACCTTTGCGACCCTGAAGTTCTCTCAAGAAACGTTTTAAGAGAAAAACCCTTCAAGGTCTTTTCTGACTACGAGGAGAGTTTAGTT
>Ga0206836_10082_pt1 | contig 25739 bp, 15 predicted proteins | sample Alteio_BWOrgCont_28_FD_152871 | JGI IMG/M metagenome (GOLD analysis project Ga0206836, IMG submission 152871) | Enriched cells from forest soil in Barre Woods Harvard Forest LTER site, Petersham, Massachusetts, United States -... | ecosystem: Environmental > Terrestrial > Soil > Temperate forest >...
CTTGTTCACTTTGCGGCCGACCAGGTTCCAGGCCCGTGTCTGGAACTCCCCTTCGCTCAAGGCAGTGATCGAGGCGGGGGTCGGAAAGCTGGCCAGCATCTGTACCAGCCAAACGCTATGGTCAGAACGGATGAAGCGATCAATCTCCGGGAAGTAGAGTGCGAAATAGTGGTTGCGCAGCGTATGCCAGACCCGCACACGCGCCAGCGTCACCTGGAAGTGGGTCTTTGAGAGTTCCTGAATATCGTTGATGCCCTTGACCATGGGATCGTGCCAGGTCTGCGCCAATCCGGTCTTCAACAGATGCAGGATCACCTGGGCGTCTTTGGGATCGTTCTCGTCCCACGAGTTGTGCATCGCTTCGCGGGTACGGGCCAGCGCCAGAGTAGGAATCAGCCGCAGCTCGAAGCCTTGACGGTGGAGAAAATACGCCAGCGGTCGATGATAGTTCCCGGTCGCTTCGAAACCGATCAAGACCGGGCTCTTTAAGACTTCGCAGGTAACCGGCCAACTGCTCAAAATCCTCGAGATTGTTCGCCAGTCGCAGCCGGCGGCGTCGTCGGCGAGTCGGCGATTCGATAAGAACATCGTGCGAGTTCTTGGCGATGTCCACAGCTACCAGTGTCACGCGTTGAGGCGTATCGTTGCTCACGGTCATGGCTGGAGGTCCTCCCGTAGGGTTGGGCTTGCACCGCAACCATCGCAGGAGTGTTAATCGTCGGCCATGACCGCTTCCTGACGTACTATGGAACCGAACTTACCAGTGGCGCGGTGCTGCGCTGGGCTACCGGACGAGTCGCATGGCACTACATCGAGCCCGGCAAGCCGGTACAGAACGCTTTCATCGAATCATTCAACAGCAGACTGCGCGATGAATGCCTCAATGAGCACGTGTTCCTCAGTCTGATTGAGGCGCGCCGGACCATCGCAGCATGGCGCTATGACTACAATTACCTGCGACCACACGGCAGCCTCGACGCCTTGACCCCAAACAAATTCGCAATGCTTAAAGGACAGAACAGACAATCGCCCCAGGAGGGGGAAAACAACCATGGTCTCCACTTATGAATGGTAGGAACTCGGGGTGCACGCCAGGTGACCTGATGACAATCGGGATAAGATGACTTCCCTGGTTGGTGGCATAAGTCCTTTTTTTGAAACGCGGAGCGGGCCGCTGGAGATCAAAAATGCTGAAGAGCGGGGGATGATCAAGACCCGGCAAGCGATCCTTACAGCGAAGGCTTCAAGGAGTTGTGGTATCGGATCAAACGCAAGCACCTACCGCGTGTAGTTCGATAACGACAAGCTCACTTCGAATTGTGCCGGGGCCCTGCGCGACGCGCCGGCGTGGCTACGGATTCGCAAAGGTGCCGGAGCGCAGGCTGGTCTCCAGCACATAGCCTTGATCGGCGACCGGCATTTCGGTTCGAAACGCAGAGTCGAAGATATTGCGTTCGGAATATTTCCCGAGACCCCGGGTCCCACCAGCAGCAGCATCTTTTCGATTGGGACTTCTGACCTATCTCGGGACCGTAACGAACTTGAAGTGCGATCGCCCTCCAAAGTTAACTGTTGAAGAAACTTCACACTCCATCTCTTCACACTCCATCTCAATGACCAAGCTTGCCAAACCAGCCGAAAAGTTGCTGGATTCCACCTGGAAACTGGACTCCGACCACTCCGAGGACCGGGATGACGCCGTAGGTGAAAATCTGGAGCCAGAGAGTTCCATTGAAGTTCAATGCCCCGGGAGTGGTCCCAGACAGCATGCTAAGTACCTTGTCACGATTCATTTGCACGAATGTTCTCAGGACCACCGATACCGAGCCCACGACCGTCAACCAACTAAACCACACAAGCCAATATTCTCGCGGAAATGGATAAGAACTTATAGCCAGCAGCATCAGGATTAGGCCAGCGTTCGCAAATAAAGCGAGATTTTGGAGTTGCGGCAGTACCTGTCGCAGATAATCGAAAACGCGAGCGCCGACGAATATTTGCGCAAGCTCAACCATTTTGTCGTCAAGCTTCTTCTGCTCTCGTGAAGTCGAGTGGTCTTTCAGGTATCCAACGAGATTCAATTGGTGTTGAGAGGCAATTTGCGGATCGTTAATTACTTTTGGATTCCACATAACCTCGAATTGGCGCCCGAGTGCTGATGTGAGGTTCGAAAGCGTTCGTTCAGCCTCGATCCTATTTTCGGCGGCTTTTCGCCAGCCTCCGTCGACTTCGTCATTTTCATTAATTCGATCGAGCGCGCTACGTGCCTCTCGCCAATCCGTTTCCAACCTCAAACTGAACCAACCGGTCCACGCTGAGTGCAGACTCGATCGAAGGCTTCCCTCCACCGCATCCGAATCTGCTTTCGCGATCTCTCGAATCTCAGTGGCCACCTCGATGGAAATTCGCGCACCGGTTTGCGACGGAATCTTGTCGAATAAGTCTATCCTCAGTGGAGCATTTTGAGGGTTCGTCTCGGGAAGTTTGTCATAGACCTTTTGGTATGCGTTCCGGCTCGGATGCGCATAAAGGGCTCGGAGCAATTTGCGCAATTCTTGCCATGCCATGTAGAAGCGCGCCAGGGTTAACAGCAGGCCATTGTAAACGACGCCTGCCCCGACCGCGAAGACTAGCAAAAACCACTTGCCGTCTACCGAATGAGGGATCCCATTGCCGAGCCAGAGGAGGAAGTCGAGTGACGCAACGATCGACGCGAAGACGTAGAAGCCTGCCCCAGTGAGCGGTTGCTCTAGGAGCGCCCTTACCGCATTTTCAGCTACTTTGATGGAGCCGAAAGATTTGTCGAAGTTAAGATAGATCGGTCCAATAGGGCGCTCATCGAGAAGCGCCGAGCGCCTCAAGGCGCAGAGCAAAAGTGTCAGTGCTGCCGCGCCGACGAACATAACAGGCGCAATAGAAGCCACTCGGCTTCCGAAAGCCACATACCGCACGAATTGAAAGAAGGTATCTTCTGATGGTGCCTGATCGGTGATCGAAAACAACGAGTTAATCTGAAATATCGACAGCACCAACAGACAAATCGAAACGCAAAGCAAAAACAGGTTCTCAGCGGATTTAAGTTCTGAGCGTGCGAGCCAGAGCCTAAAGATGGCAAACATCAACCCGGCTGAGATAACAACGAAGGCGAGGAGAATCGAAAGCAGCGCCACGCAGAGCGGGTTGATGGGCCAGCACGCGAACCCGTGCATCATCCATTTTACCGAACCGAGCAGAAAAGGTCCGGCGATCAATAAATAGACGGTCATCAGGACGCTGTGAAATGACAGTTGGTACAGCCGAAGATTCCGATGATTATCTTGCACTACTGGACGGCCAAAGAGACGCACCAATCCCGCCGGAAGATACGCGTCCCAACCCCCACTGACCTCTGCGATGGCGACTAAGGCCGGTAATATTCCGAAGAAGGTTAGCAATCCGACGATGATTCTATATGAGGTGGAAAATATCGAGAGCGAGAGAGGGATCGGGAATATCAGCTTTGCGTCGGGTTTGAAGATGCCCCATAGACCCAGGGCCGCTGGAGCAGCCTTTGTGGTCGGAGTCGAGAAATCTGGTCTTAGCTCCATGTCATTTCCCGCCACTGGCAGAAACTTGACCGGCCATAGCGCATTGTTACCCACGACGCTGACCCAGTAGCCGGGAGGCTTCATAGATGAACTGAGAGGCTCTGCATATTCAATGATATTATTGCGCCAGGGGTCGTCATCACCAATAAGGTCAAGGGTCGCGTTATAGGCTGCTTCCGAGTTTTCATTGGGGAAGAGCTGTGGATACCGATTTCGGTCGTATGGGTAAGTCCAGAATTGATTCAGACCAAAAAGAGGATAACTGGAAAAGACAAGCATTCCTTGCAGATCTGGGTTTACTTCGTCGTGCAAGTAGATGAGATCCGAACCAAAGATAAAAACGACTATATTCGGGAATCGTTCTCTGACTCTTCGCGCTAGAAACACTTTGTCTTCGACATCGGTCGCAGCGATTCCGACTGCTCGGATGTCATTCCCGGCGATGACTTGAAGCATCTCGTCTATTACCAGCTGGGTAGTGGCTGCGGTTCTGGGCGAAAATGACGGCACTACATATTTCGAGTCCTCACTGTCTTCCTGCGGTAAAGGCTGACTAGGAGGCCTCAAATCAAGTGATCGATCGTCATCGTCTTGTCTTCTCCCGAACGAGTTCCGTATGTCCGCAATATGATAGGGAAATTTTAGCTCCAACGGCGCTTCGGTGTTTTCATCGAAGATAGGCGTAGGGCCTACATAAGGCATAACACTTACGTGAGGAGTGGGACTGGGAGTAGGCGTAGCTCTCCGAGTTACAGCAGCGATTGCACCACCAAAGGCGGTTGCGCTTTCCGACAGAATAGCAATTTGGTTCCTGCGTATATCGTAAGCATTCGTCAGATATTCTATCGCAGCACTCTTGGCTTCAGGTTGAGGTACCTCGAAGCTGCGATATGTGATTCGCGGCCCGACCTTCGACCAAGTAAAATTATTGTCCGTGTTTATGGCCGATGCTCCGCTCGACCGGATCTCAATATCCGGAGCCGAACTGCGGATACAATGCCCAAGCCTTTGCTCCAAGCAAGCGAAGCTGCTCTGCCATGTCTTTAACGTCAGCTCGATCGAATCGGCGGAACCTGAATAGCTCGGACCGAGCAGCCTCACCAGCCGATGAATTGGCTTCTGATCACCTTCGCCCTCGGTTGAGAGCGCACTGATCTGCGCGCGCGAGGACAAACGTCCCCGGCGCTGTGCCGGAATGTACGGTGTTAATTGCACTGACTTTTGAACCGTATTGGTTAGATCGACCGATCTGGTAACATCAATTTGATGGCTCGGCGCATTCGCGGAGCCTGGATCGTCAGCTTTCGAATCGTAAGGTGGTATGTGTGGTGGTACGCCGGCCATTCTGGCCACATTCGGCTGATTGGTCTGCCATCGCGCCAAATATGACACCTGTTGCAGCGCCTCCATCAGTGCTTCTTTGCGCACCCCTCCAGTAGGGGTCTCTCCGACAAGAAAAAGCACCAGTAACTCTCGATCTTCATCGGTGGCATCCTTTCGGAAAAGAATAATTCCGGGCTCATTCTTGTAACGCTTTTCATCCTCGTCATCGGCTTTGATGAGTCCCAGATTGTTCCCTGCATGATCGTCTATGTCGATCCCATCGCCCATCGACAAAGGGTTCCCTTCTTCCTTGTCCTTCCAAGGTAAATAAAAGCTGTCAATCAAATACTTGTCCGTTTGCATCGCTTGCTGGATCGCGGCCATCAGGTTATCAAAATCAGACCTGAGCGATGCTGATATCGGTTCCGGGACGGTGGCTATTAGAAATCGGAGCTTGTAAGCCGATCGCAAGTCGCTGGTGTGATTGGCCGTGGGCCAGTTCTTCTCGTCAATTGAGGAGAGCGATGTTGTATCTCTAATCTGGCTTTGATCATGTGTTGGGAAATCTAAAAATTCGTTGATCAATGCCTCGGCGCTGCGGTCCGCCGGCTGAGGCTTGAGCATCTGGGCGCTTCGGAGATGGCCGGTCGGCGGAAACGTCTGCCGTGAGCTGGGCGATGTGACTAGCATCAACGCTCCGAATATGGCGACCATTAACGCCCCAATTCCTGCGTTGTCTCTATTCATTATTCACCGTCTCCTAAGCTGCGGACAGCTCACCACGGGCGAGCTACTAGCCGCCATCCCTACTTCTGAACGGTGAAAATCTCGCTCCGGATAGTGAGCGTGACTTCTCGTCCTACATAGGAAGTCGTTCAGATCTTCCGAACCAACGGATTCATTTCAACATTTGATCGAGAATTTGCGATTCAACGAAACTTCTTCCACGGTGGTTCGAGTAGTCCCTATTTCATCACTAGTGAATTTGTCATCGTAATCAGGTACTGAGGTGCCTTGATTTGATTTCTAGCGGCACTGCGCATACGGGATTTACTTGCCAGCCTTTTGTTCGATTCTAAATTTGCTTGTCAGCTTCTCGATAAAGCTCTCAAGACGGTCCATTGCAATATCAACATGCGACTGTGCGCTGCTCAGGATGTGTTTGCTCCGAGCCGCAACCGTATTGGGGTCTTCACCGGCCATCGACTCCAACGCATGCGAAAGAGCAATCATCGCGCTCTGAGACCTACTGAGCACCTCTGGCGCGCGTGGCGTCGACGCAGCCATTTGTACTGGGACATAGATCCGGGCGGGAGTATCGGCTCGCAGCTCTTCTTCTAAACTTGACGCGAATGTCGACGCGTTGGCTGCTCGATTCCCTAGTGGTCCGAGCTGCCATTTGTCTATCAAGTACTTGAGTAGGCTCGTGTGGTCGAACTGCGTCGACAAAACACCAGCTTTGACCCACGGCGAAATTAATATCGCTGGAACCCTGAGACCTGAAAGGTTGAACTGGAAACCGTCCTCTTGGTGAGAATCGGGTGCTACCATCGCTACAGCGGACTCATGGTCATAGAAACCCCCATGCTCGTCGCAGAGTACGACTAGGAGGCTCTCCTTCCATAGCGCTTCATTAGCGCGGATAGCATTGTACACATTGGCGACCAACGTTTCGCTCGCGACAATATCATGGGGAGGGTGTCCGTCGTTGGCGCCGGGAGGCATGTATGAGGGCTCGATAAATGAAAATGCAGGAAATTCATCCACTTTGACGCTGGCGGCATCACGATAAAACTCTGTCATATGATGGAAATTCATAACATTGCGCGGCTCCCATTGATGAACCAATAATAAAGAGAGGGCAAAATCACCGAAATATACTTTCCATGTCTTATTCTTTTCGTTGAGTCGATCGAATATCGTCGGCTGACTGTACCAATGCAGATTCCAATTGAAGAGCCCCTCCGGCATGCTCACGCGGCCCAGCGAAGTACCGCTCATCGCGAACAGCCGGTTCGGCCAGGTCGGGCCAGGCACCGAAGAGTACCAATGGTCGCAAATGAGAAAGTTTTTAGCCAGAGTATGGATGGCTGGCAGCGAACCGCTTTCGTGAAATCGCATCACCTCCTGCCAATCATCGTGGGTAGCGTCGGGATGAGCTTCGGCAAAATCGCGGACGAAGCCGCCATTGTTGGCACTGATCTGCTTGAGCACGTGCTCGTACTCGTGCTTGGGATCGTTAGTAACGAACCTGCTCGCTCCGCGGTCCTGCGGGTAACTTATTCCATTATATATATTCGTTCCCGGTTTAATGCGGTTAACGCCGCTTAGGTTGGGATAAACTTGCTGCAAATCTCCGAGCATATGATCGAACGATCGGTTCTCGAGGATGAGCACTATTACGTGATTGACCCGGTCGGCCATTGCTGTCTCCTTTATCGAATCCCTACAAACGTGAACCGGTGGTTGGTATTCGGATCATGAGTGGTGCCTATTACCAAATTGCGACACCCCAGAGGTAATCAAGGGTGCCTGAATTATCTCCATACCATCGAACCGAGGGTTAGTCGGGCCGTTGTGGAGAACATCGCGAATATAAATTTTTCTGACTGCGTTGGGGAATTGTGCGCGGATCCATTTGTAAACCTCAGGATCCTTCTCGCCCGAGTCGCCGAACAAGGTGAATTTCCGCTGAGGTAGGTTCTTTATCAGTTCACTTATTTGCAAAACCTTTTGTTTAAACGTCGCGATCTTGGTATCAAAGCGATCAGCGGCAAGTTCTTCGAAATTCTCCCAAGTCGCACGCGAAAGTAGGTTCTTATCAACGGTCTTCAGATGGAACGTTCCAGCCGGGAACCCGGCGACACGTAGCAAGAAATCGGACTCAGGTTTGAAAAGCTGCCAAGGTGCACCGGATATGTAGTGGAACGACGATGTTCCTAAACTCGCGTACCGTGTTGCCATTCCATCAACGGCCACAAAGTTTCGCAAAAACGTATTCTGAGCCACAATTTTGATGCCCGCTGGGATTTCGGTAATTTTAATTGTATCGTCGATGTCGGAGATAATTGAGTCGCCCTCAGGGGCGAGCAGCTGTACACTGCCGCGGCCTTGTGGATCTGAGCCAGAGTGGAAGCTTAACCATCCATCTTCGGAATGCTGCGACACTTTTATGCGTTCCGCATCAAGGGCGGTCAGGCGGATAGTTCCTTCGATCACTCCATTTAGGTCGCTCTTTAGAGGGCTGCCGGTTTCATCGACTATATCGAAAGATTTGTTTATTTCGTCTTTATCAAAAATAATCTGGATGCGCGTATCCTTTACATCATCGGCGATGAGATCAGCCGTCCGTGTTTCGAAGTTCGCACGTTCGTCGTTACTCAAATCGTGGAAGCCCGCGACAACATGAGCAAGTACTTGGCCGAAGAAGTCGTGATTAGCGTGAAGCCAGGCACGAACTGGAATATCCCAGTCGGTCCCATTGCGATAGCCATAAGTTGGGAAGAACGTTGCAGCTTTCAAATGCTTTCTCCCTTTCCGACGCAGCCGGAAGGACGATTTGGTCAGATTCCGATTTCTTTTTTTAACCGCTTATGCCAGCTTTATCGCAGCCGCATCGCCTGTGGACGAGATGCCACCCGCGGCGACAACGACACCGTCTTGGATGGCAAGCACTTAATGCATAGGCTGCTGTCTCCCGCTTTTTCACGCGGCCAAGGTAAGGACCTATCTACCCGGCTGCCGAGCAAGTTAGTCAAGGTCGGCAGCAACTTCGCGAACCGGCAAAATAGTCGCATACTTGCGACACCCAGGCACATAATCAATTGCCGCAAAGTGGCTAGCCGGAAAATGAGAAGTCCTTCGGGACAATCGGGGCGCCTGCTGTCTCTTGTTGGGTTAACTCGATTGTGCCACGGCAAGTGCCTGCTCGATTGACGCTACCGTCTGTTGACCAAGCCTGCCGTCTGGCTCTATGCCGTGCGCTTCTTGAAACGTTTTCACGGACGCGAGAGTGATTGGGCCGAATGAGCCATCGACGATCAAGGGAGGTTCGGTACCAAGAGTATTCAACGATCGTTGTAGCCACGCGGTTCCGCGTGCGACAGGCGCCTGAGTGCTGAGGCTTAGCGCTGCTTTCCAACGCGTAAGCCATACGGTCCTATCCGAAAGTCCTATGTAACCTCCATTCAGGTGATACGTCACACCGCTCACGTCATCATTGATAGCAAATGGAAGGCAGTTACAAATTGTGAAATCCGCGACGGCGCACTCTAGGAAGTGCTTCGGGTCGTTGACGAGTTCGGGATCTACTATGAGGTCGAGGCCGACCTTTTGGCCGAGCTTGCTGTATCCTTCGCGTCCAGTCACCTGACTGCCACCACGCCCTCGGAAATTCCAACCATCATCGGTGCCGGTGCGGTTACCCATGCGGCCGTTGTAGACTTCATTAGCGATTTTTTGTTGATTGTGGGCGAAGGCTGTAGCCGTCGATGCGTTGAATCGTCGTGGCCACGTGTTAATGAGTCCTTGAGCTGAATAATTTAAGTTTTCGACTACTTCATTTCCGGCGCCACATTCATGGCTGAACTGCGCCATAGCGTGCGCTACAAGAAGGTCAGACGTCAGACCATAATTTGAGAATACGATTGGGGCTGCTGCTGCGATGCCCTCGATTAAACCTGAAATTTTAGCGTCGCCGTGCGGCCACATTTCACGCATAATGTCCTGAGTTAGCATGATGATCCTCTCGTCTACCCTCCACCTAGAATTTGTTCCGTGCCTCTCTTAAGAATTTCTTCGCGAGACGCCATGAAACCGTGGTCACGATTTCGATATTACGTGCGTCGGCGCACGCGTCGGTCCGTGGTTATATTTCATTGAGAAAAATGTCCTGTGTGACTTTTCGTGCCCATGTTCCAGCAAAGGTCCCAGCAGCAGCCGCAACAAGCTGGTTCGTCTGAAACGACCCCACGCCCGAGCACACTTCCTCTACGGCACCCGTAACGGAGGCCTCTGCCATTGAGGCGAACCCCTTCATCCAACGGATAATTTTCGCTTTACCATCCTTCCGATCTGCCGGCGTCGGGAAGTTCGAGGTAACCGCAGTATCGATCAGCGTATTCAGGGAGTACGCTTCGTCGCACGCTGCTTCGACCGGCAGCCTGACGAGATCGCGAACGTACCGGATCGCATTCTTTTCGGAGAAGGCGTCTTTGAGAGTCTTGAGGTCACCTCCGAGCGCCGCATTTGTGAAGTCGTTGAGGTGGGTTGGCGGTGCAATGGAGTCACCGTCGATAGTCTGGAATCCCTTCTCGTCGAACAGGTAGGATATATAAGCATCCTCGATCTTTTGTGGAATTTTCGGGCTGGTAAGCTTGCTAAAGATCGAGGCGGCAGAAATTGCGATACTAAGCTGCCCCTTGATGAACTCTGGCAACATCGCGAGCCCGTTCACAGGCATCGACTTTGAAATGCCGTCGATTGCTCGCGTTACGTTATCGAGCAGTGCCTTCGGATCTTGTGTGCCGCCCATCAACGCGCGGAAGAAACCATCCGCCTGGTCGATGATGCCGGGCGGTAAGCCTGGTAACTTGTTATTCCCAAGCACTCCAGCAAAGTTGAGAATATCGCTCAGGCTTGTAAACGACATTCCAACTCCGGACGGATTCCGCTGAGCGCTATCCTGCAACTGCGCCTGAAGGGAAATCGCGCCTTTTTTTACGAGGACAGGTGCATTTGGTGAACTACGATCGCCAAAGTAGTTTGCGACCCTAGTTTCGATCAATGCTACAATTTGATATGCTTGCATGGAGGCTATGGTCTGCATTGAAGCATTCTCCCGTTTGACCTTGTTGTGGATTTATTTTTGTATTGCTCGGATTGAACAGCACTACCTTTCGTAAAGCGTCTTGAGCGCTGCCGGCACACCCCTCGAGTTCGAGTTGAGGCAGAAACCAATGCGCTGCAATGTCTCGCGGAGGCCCTTACCGAGAACTCATTGGAGCGCTTTTAGCAGGGTTGCGCCATTTGGGGACCCCCATCCGGTACAGGCGTCCCATCCCTGCCCAGCTTTAAACTCCCCTTCCAAAAGACCGTCGGTGTCGTTATTGCCGCTCGTTATATCCCGTAAAATTCCTGCCGGGCCGATTTTCGAGTAGAGAAGTGCATTGAAGTTCCCAGTGCGCGCGTTCAATAGCGCATTGATGCGGGTAATGAGGCTTGCCCACAAGGGGGCGGACGCGCTGGTTCCGCCGACTATCTGAAGCTTTCCCCCCGCCATCATGAGATAGCCAGTATTGGGATCAGCATTGGCGGCAACGTCCGGGATTGCGCGTCCCCGAAAGTGGCGCGGGTTAATCGAACGTGGTACTTTGCCGGCCTGCCAGGCCGGAACAGGAGTGATGTCGCTTACGCCTCCGCCGGTACCCGATCCGGGGCCGTCATTCCAAACGACCTCAGTGACCGCCTGCACTCCATTCTTGCCGGTACGAGCATGCAAAGTGGTGCCGCCAACTGCGATCACGTAGGGGCTGGTGGCGGGGAAGTTCACGTGTGCCCTGCCATCCTTCATCTGCGCCTCGGAGCCGTCGTCGCCCGTGGAGACACAAATAGTGATTCCGAGGTGGGCTGCCGCAAGGAGGCTTTGGTTGACATGGTCAATAGCGGCAGGAGACCACAGGATCCCGTTATTGAACGGTTGATTCTCGTCCCAACCCCAGCTTACGGAAACCCCCGCTGGATCGTTGACGGAGTCATTGATCACGGCGCTCAAACAGTCAACGAGGCCCTTTTCGTCAAAAGTCGAAAAGTAAACAGCTATTTTGGCACCGCTAGACAAAGCTCCGGCCACATCAATGTCCAGCATGACCTCGCCGGTGGAATCAGGGTCACCGGCCGGGTCGGTTGATACTCCATCTACGGCAACAATTTGGACATTCGGAGCCGGTACTCCGATCTTCTGAAAATACGAAGTGACATCGGACTGTTCGACGCCGCCGCCGAACTCCAAGAGACCAATACATTGATCGGCCGCGTTGGCATCGGGAAAATTGTAAATTCTGGCGAGTTCTGTGGGAATGAACCAGGGACGAGACTTAGCGGTTGGATCGGCTGACAACTGCGAAAAATGCCGTCTCCGCAAAATGCGATTGTTATTAAAGCCGAAGACGCCCGTGATAGCGTTCGCGAGTTCCTTAGGCACTTCGACGGGCCCGGTGCGTGCGTGGAACTCACCAAGCTCAGGGTGCGTATAGTCGAACAGCGTGACGCCGAATGCGGAGCTGAGATTTTCGGTTGTTCCCGCCAGAACCAGCCTCGCAGAGGCAGGTTCGTCTCTTACCACGAGCAGGTTGTTCGCCTTCGCGAATTCTTCAATTTTGTGGACCGCTTCAGGATCCGATCCATATTCCTCCGCTAATTGCTCCCGCTTCATATAGCTTCGTTTGGCAGGAGCTACCAGATCCAACTTTGACAGATCAGGTAATTCCTTCTTACGCCGGACGCCTAAAGTGAGCTCAATCCAGTGATGCAGATTGGTTTTGCGCATAGCAGTGGCGCCATGGGGAAGCTGATGTACGCTATTCGCAAGTTCGTGCCGGGGTTCAACTTCGGTTTTAGGCATCTTTATTCACCTCGTTTAGGCTTTGAGTGTCGTCTTAATAGAGTTGCTGTTTGATCGTAATTGCCGCCTTTTGGCCGCGTTCATATTCAATTGAGGAGGCGTTCAGAAGGAACGAACAATTTGTTCAATCGCGTTGAACAATCCAACTTTAAGGATAGGTAAAGGGAATCAAGCCGCGACAAAATAATCGATCAGAAGATCGTGGATTCTCAGGCATTCGACATCGGATCCTTCCCAAACGCTCTCGCCCAGGGTTGGTGTCATTGGCTCTGGGCCGAAGGCCCCATCATAGTCACAAAGCAGAATGGGGGCTCCGACAAGGGGAAAGGTGTCACAAGGCAATCGGCTAATCGAATTAAGAGCGACACTGATAGTGACCAGCCGCGGTCGCGCCTCGCGGCAGTATCACCAAGCCACAGAGCGGATCGAGCCAGATGGTGCGTGCTACAACAAATCCAGTGGGCACTGAGCGTGCCGTGATGTGGGTGCCGTCCAACGAATCACGGTCTCCGACTAGACGACTGCGATTGCTTCCGGGACGCGGGTTGGATCGATAAGGCTACACCGACACAACCGATCTCTGTTCCGCGATCTTACTTAACTGGGAGACTTGTCCCGCTGCACTACCAGCTCTTGGCGCATAACAGAGGCTGCCGGCCCTCGCGCAGAACGTGACCAGATGACAACAAGCAGTGGCTCCATCAGTCCGAAATAGCTCGCGCTTTGCCGAACACTAATTCCGAACACCTACTTTACGGCGGTTCGATTTCCGACATTATTTTCTTTTTTGCTGCTGAACAAATGGTTCAGTCGTTTTGAACGCCTTAAGCACAGAAGCGCACATTGGATCTACAATTGAGCATCCCATGAACCGCCACCCAGTGAACAAAACGAAACAATTCGATAGACACCTCCAAAGACGACCGCTCAATGCATCAAACCATATAGTTTATCGACCCAGTGGGGACGACGGAGATCGCAAGTGGTCATTTTACTCGCAATCACTTTTTCTAGAAAAGTCCATTCGGATTTATCAAGCCAGATGTGCGGGACCACATTGGTACGCCGAGTCTGGAACATCACAGTATGTGACGGGTGTTACACTATCGTTTCGGCGACCTCAAGTGATCCGCGCGCCCAGGCGCGCGCATTCGCCATACTTATCAGTAGCTCGTGATAATATCGTAAACGCATACAACGCAACTCACGCTACTCAGCTGACCTAACGTCTTTCATCTTTGGCCAACGAGGGAGCCGGACAATGAGCATGTCGCAAATTATAACTTGGGTGATGTGTGCTCTGATAATCGGGCTGCACGCTAACGAACGCTTCAACACTCCACTGCGAAACCGCTCTACAACTCGGCGACGTCTCTATTTGCGAGCCCGTACTAGCTATATATTGGTAACGGGTTCGGTTTTTCTTCTCATTGCCTACATACTGTTCCAGTGGCCGTTACCAGGCGAAGATTCCAAACTAATCTCCGTGCTAATAGCCGTTCTATTTTTGACTGACGGTATTCCCCATATCCCTTTCTTAAGAGAAATCGATCACACTATCCTTGAATTCTTCAAAGGGCTGGCCAACATACCTGAAGAGGTGCAGCACTGCGCAGAACAGCTGAAGCCTGAACGCTTGCGGGTACTGAGCGACGACCTCCATAGTCTAACAACGTTTATTGAAAACGACGGTACTTTGCCGACCGAGCTCCAATGCCACTTGCGCATAGACGAAGGCGACCAGGTCGAGATTTCCGAATACCGATTCACAAAAGCTTTAAAGCTGTACAAGCATTTGATCGACCTGGCATCGATAACTAAATACGAACGCTTTTTCAACGATTACGAAGAGGAATGGAAACAAGCGCAGAGAGATTTTCAGAATTTTTGTTTACGATCGGTTACGTCCCTGGAGCTTGCGGTCAAATATAGAGCTGAAAATGCTGTAGCAGTTCACAGAGACTTAATGGAGGATATACGAGAGAATTTTCGTTCGCGTTGTCGTGAAAGATTTTCGCAGTTGGCACTTTTGCTTGCGGGTGCTCTTATAAGTTCAGAGCCCGACGAACAAGATTTGGTTGCAGCTCTTCATCAAGTTGGATTCGAAGCGACGTATGAGAGCACCATCGACTTTCCAGTTGACGAACTGAGCCTTCTGGCCGTCTTCTTGGTAGTCTATGTTTTCGTAATCTACGCTGTAATTGGACGCCTTCTCACCCATTTCTTCGGAAGTCTTTCGACAGCTCCTTCGTCTGCACCCGCAATTTGGCCTCTCTTGACGGTCGTTTCATATATTGGAGCGGTGACAGCGACCATCTGGTGGTTATTCAAGCATCCGTCAGCAGCTTCTAAAGCGAGTCGGCCATGGGGTAAATATATCGTGTGCGCCGCGCTCTCAACATTAAGTGCGGTATTTCCATTTATTATTTTGGTGATCGCGCGCTACTTAAGCCATGGAGAAATACGCTGGCAGTTGCTTTTTCGCATGTCGTTGCCGACGGGAGCTATGTGCTTTGTCGTCGCAGCCCTTTGCGAAACGAACGTCCGCGACAACCCTGACCACGCGTTTCGGCATCTAGGCGAAGGACTAGTGGTGGCGCTCACTATTGCAGCATCCGAACTGGTACTTTACGGGTACATGGGTCCGCTGTTTTCTGAAACAGGCCTTGGACCGAGAACCTTTGCATTCACGGTAGCGATACCGTTTACTCTCGCCGCGATCATAGGATTTTTCGTGCCGCATATGTATCGAATGCATCGAGACCTTGCGCAATCACGAAACACTGCTGAAGGAGACTTCGTTGAGCCGCGGCAGCTTAGGGTCGTCAGACCTCGGCGCGCGGCGGCCGTGGCTATCGATACGATCACGAAGCGAGCATGACTTGAAGGTCCCAAGTCGAGCGAGCGAAATCTGGATCACAGCATAGGCGAAGCTTTTCTAACCTAATGGCATGGCTAATAAAGCTAGAAACAGCGACAATTGGGGGACATCGCTCTACCGTTCACCTGCTGAAATCGACCCTGAGCCACAGTGACACCAAAGATGCTTCGGTAAAGCCATCCGAGCCCTTCAAGCCCGCACCTCCGCAGGCATTTAACAATATGCTAACCTGACCGAGAACGATGCGATCCGATTAGCAGCGAAACGCTAGCCCGGTGAAATAATTAAAATAGCTGCGCAAGAACGGGAACAAGCGAGGTTGGAGGCCGTAGCAAGAAAATGTTGCTTCGCAAAACCATTCTTACAATCATTCTGGCGCTAACCACTCTTTCGGCGCTGCTATTGCTCTATGGCGCCCTGCCGTTCTTGGAGAAGATGTCGCTAGAAGAGTATCTGCCGGTCAGCGCTAAGGCCCTCGCAACATTGATTGCGGCCGTCGCCGTCTTATTGGGCCTAAGAAACGAAGGTCACAATCCACGTACGCCTGATGCGCCCCACCGTGCACCCTCGATCAAGAGCGGATTGTACAGCGGTTTAATCTCAGGCGCCGTTGCCGGGGTTATCGTTGCGGTAGGATACTATGTGGCAAATCGCGATTACGACGTGGGCTGGGCCAGAATTCCAATCATTTTCCTGTATGGTACAGCATCTGGTGCACTATTGGGGGTTGCGATCCAGCTAGGCATTTTGCTCTTTTCTTACCTTGCTCAACAGCGACCGATTGTCTTCAACGAGGTGACGGGAGGTATGGCCGGCGGCTTAGTCGGCGGCATTCTAGCCGGCGCACTGGGAGGAGCCATATTTTATCCAATGACAGGTTTCGAGGTCGATCGGTGGCTCTTATTCGCAGCATCGGTGCTGGGGATAAGTGTTCTCGTTCTGGGTACTCTTCTCTATGATTACGAAGGAAGATGGTATGACATCTTCGCTTCGCTGCTTGTCTCGTTAGTCGTCACTGTCTTCGTGGCGGGAATTGCTGCTTTTCTCTATCCAATGCTGCAAGGAGCCGCCTTTCAGCGGTTGACAAATTGGGATGTGACTTTCGTAGAGCTCTGTGGCGGGGCGATCATTGGACTTTTGCTCGGAACCATACTCGGCTTGGAGGTCGGGATTGGCCTGCGTGTGTATCTATTGGTGCAGCGCAGCTAAGCTGCGCAACCTGACTCGCGCGAAGCATTACGATCAGTTGTCGGCAGCCGAAACGGATCCGAGCGGTGGCCGACTCGCGCAACCGCGGCTTCGATGCACTATTCAGCTCTCCGCGGCTGCGATGATTTCATATAGCAGGGCTAGCGAGCATCAGCGATCATACCCGTCCTGTGCTCACGGCGAAGACTATCCTCCTCCCCTTTCAGATCGGATCACCAATAGTACAAGGCCGCTTTAGTCCACCGTCCGACCTCACGCAGAGAACGAGACCTATGGCAAGGCCGATTTGTCATCTTATCCGCGGCTTACTTCTAAGGCTTCGGTCAGAATCTGTTGGACGGTGGGCTCTCCGGTGTTAGAAAAAAATACGAAGAGAATATAAACCCTCATAGGCCTCCGGGTCTTAGCTCGCTACGCTTTAATCTCGGCCGACCTAAGAAGTGATTGTGTTTCAAAGCTGATAGTTCGCCAGAAACTTAATCGCCCTTATTCCTGGAAGAAAAAAGTAGCCACCACCTCTTAGGATTACGAATTGCGGGAGCCCGCGGAGATGTTTGCTGATCGGCTTCGCATTAATCGTAAACTCTCCAAGGGTAGAGTTATCCCCGATAATGGGATCCCTGTCATTGTCCAATCCATTGAAGCACGGATCGTTTATCCATTGCTGCTGAACGAACTCATATTGACGCCGAAGATCAGCGTTAAGGGCGATAAAATACAGACCCTGCTCGTACTTGGGGTTCCGTTTGGTTGAATCCTTAATTAGTGTGGAAAACTTTCGGGCCCGCCGAATAAGTCGATGACGCCTCGATATCAAAAGTGACCGCGCTGGCGGCATATCCAGCGAATCTCGCGGATGCGCGCGGCGAATATGTGATCCGATAGGACACGCCAAACCATCCGGATCTGTCTCGGTGAACAGAAAATCATTGCGAGGCTCTGAAGCGGGTGTTTCGGGTGACAAGACGAGCGGAGCTCCACTACGCCATCGCCCTACCATTTTTGCGGCAATCAGCTCGCTATCGTTCGGGCCAGATGAAATATCCTTGATATAGCCCCAAAATTGGTCAACCCGCTGGAGCAGTTTCCGAAAAACTAGGTAAGTGCCATTCATTCCGAAGGCGCGACATTTACCCGGATACTGGGGGTGTTCGGCCAGATAGCCGGCTGGATCAGCCCAATTGTCGATGCTCGGTATTCCGGCTAAGAGACCGAGTTCGTTCTTGTAACCTAGAACAAATTCGCCGGCGCTGATCGGACTTTCGCCTTGTTCTCCCCGACCTAGTAGTCCTTGGACAGGCGGCTGCGAAATGCCATCGCGGAAACCGAAGGGCTCTGTTTCATCTCCATGCTTCCGAACAGAATCTTGCTGTGCCACGACACACATTCCGTCGCTGAACGCAGACGAATCAAAGACTGCTCTATGTAACGACTGAAGTTCCAGATTGGTATTGCCATAAAGCATAAGCAGTAGGTGCAGCGGCTTTTGACTCGGCGCACCATACTCCCAATCTCTCGGGGCGCTTTCACCTGAATCGCCCAATATCCGGTTAGCGTCATACGTACTCATTCCCCTTACAAACTCATGGGGGAAGCCTTTCAGTCGATTGGGAATCAATGCTTCGAGTCCCTCCGAACTAAACGCCACATTCAAGGAAGTTCCTAATTTGTTATCTCCTGGGTGCCGCGCGCTCGTGACCAAGTTGACGATATCGTCCAGCCATGTTCTCGTAGCAACGGGATCAATGATCTCGAGAAACACGAAGCGAGCATAGTCCAGATGTTTATATCCGCTCGCTACGATCCCCTGTATGTCCTCCCGGTCCATCACTCTCGGTGTCTCTTTTTTCGTCATAGCTATTCGATTGCTTTAACAAGCTCATCGCGAAACTCTAGGTATCGCAAAATGTTGACTAAAGAGTGACTGCCATATGCCGAAAAAAACAGCGGTGCCGGTGCATAATGTGTCACTGCTTGAGACTGAAAGCCTTCCAAATCACGAGCTCCCCGCCCGATCAGGAATTTAGTTCTTGGGAACCCGATCGTGTTGCCCCATATGAGGTTAACACCCCAAGCCTCGTCCGAAAAATCGCTCAGATATGAGGACCAGTTTCCATCGTAGTTTCCATAGAACAGTAGCTGACGGTCGATGAGCATCCAGCGCGCAAAATGAACCGTACTGATCTGGTCGAGTTTTCCTAGTATGAAAAAATAATTGAAAAGTACCGTTCCTAGCCAAAGTGCACATCTAAGCACGAACATTCTGAAGCAACCGGCGCTGACGGTTACATAGCTGCATAAATGGTTTTGTCGTCCAAGATCAAGATGGGCGTAATCCACCCCATGACATGTTGGGTCGAACGGCTTTTGCTTCGACTCCCTCCGTTCTTCCTTTTTCTCGAAAAATCTCGCTACAAAATTCAACACGAACCAAAACCCGAGGTACAGCAATGTGAAGGGTAATAACAACGTCACAACCGTCATATTTAAAACGAATAAACCTCTGACTCCATTCTGCGTGACCTGAGGCCTACAAGGCTTTACTTTTGCGCCGTTTCTAAAATGGTCAAGAAGAGCGACCTGGAGCGTTGTTGGGTCACAGTTTTTATCCGGTAGCTCATCCACGAAGTTCTTCGCTTCGTAATAGACCTCAATCGCATTTTTGATATCTTTCACCGATCGTCCCGGTAAGGCCACGTAATACGCCGAGGCATCTATCCTAGAATCGGTAATTTGACACCTGTTGTTCAAGTACTCTTGGACGTCCTTCGAGTACTCACTGACATTCTCCCAGGTGCGCCCTGATACCGGATAATCAGTAAAATAGCCATAAACTTCATTCAGCTCATCCAGACAATTGTTTACGAGATCCGCGAGGTGCTCTTTTAATTTTCCGTCGTAGTTCGTCTCGAAAGCCAGCTTCGGCGGCCCATCTGGCTTCTCCTTGTTCCTCAAGCCAGGAATGATCATCCACGCCGCATAATGAATCGTTTTCGTGTTGTGAAATGAGACCTTAGGATTGTTTCTGAGCTTCGTATTGATATCTTCTAGAGTTCGAGTGAGATTGTCCCGCTGGTTCGGATTGATATCCGTCAGAATGAGCAACGCGTTCTGGTGGACATACTGCTTGGGTCCAAACCTCGAAACCAAGAAATCGCCTGGCCGTCGAAGAATAAGCGAAATAATGCGGCTACCGATACGACCGAAAAGAGACATGTATCAGCCCCAAAGCTAGCGAATCTGATCTATTGGCAAATGGCGCATCGATCTATAGGCGCCCCAGACAATTAACAGAGCCGGAATTAGTGATGTTACTCCGTTTGACACTATGAGCCCAAAGTTTATGAACCCGAAATAGTGTAACGCTTTAATTTGACACCACTGGATCGTTAACGAGCTGGCAGCTGGATAGCGCAAGAAACCGGCAAATAGCACCCCAAGCGAAAACGTAAACGAGTAACCACTAAACACCAGAGTCCAGACTATCCAGGATATTCCTCTTGAAGTCAGTTCGAGCAAAGGTAATGCTGCACCTATCGCTATCATCCATATTCCAGTTGCCATGAGGATCGCGTGCCACTGTCTCAAAGCTTGCCGAACCGGTTCGTCAAAGTGAAACTTGAAGGCGAGTTTCAGCTCCGGTCCTCCCACTAGCATCGTGATCACCATGAAGATCGCACCATGGAACACAAGGCGCAATTGACTTCGGCGTATCATGTTTTCCTCCTCGTGGAATGAATTCGCTTTTGAGCTCGGCGAAAACATGAGCCGAGCAATTTGACGCTGCCACCGTTGAACTGAACTAGCGCAAATCCTCGAGAAGCTTCCTCGCATCGACGAGTTCGAGAGTATCGAATCCTTCGGTCATTCCCGTAAGAAGCGGTTCGATCATCACCCGTGCCTCAGTAGTTCGCCCACTGGCAGCGAGCAATCTTCCCAAACTCGCTGCTGATCGAATCGCATACGATTTTGCTCCGATGTTTGTAGCAATCGAGAGGGCTGTGCGGAAACAATTCTCCGCGGCCGTAACGTTTGACTTGTCCAGATTAGAAAGTAGCGTGTCCGTCTGCGGAATGCTGTCCTTCAAAACCAGTTTTCCTTTAATCCACCAAAGATAAGAAATATCCATCTGTTCTTCCAGAACCAGACGAAAACCTTCATCTATGGCGGCGCTAGCTTCGTCAGGCAGACCAGCGCTCAGGAGTGCCTCCGCAAAAAACCCCATAAAGGCCCCGATACCGAGCCGGTTTCCTGCTGCTTTAAAGCTTTCGAGTGCTGCCCGAGTGCAGGCCACGCCTTCGGCGCCGCGCCCTTGTTTGGCAATTGCCCAGCCATAGACGATACGGCTTGCGTCGAGATAAAGCTGAATGGAGTACTGAGTAGACCATTTAATCGCCTTCTCAGAAAACTCCTGCGCTGCTAAAGGGTTTCGCAGCAGGGCCTGCAAATACCCGGCGTAAAAACTACAGCGTGCTACCCCAAATGGCTTTCGAAGCCGATCACTAAGGTTGACCGCGTCTTGCATTCGCCTCTGCGCGGTGTCAGCCAAGCCGAGTTGCCAGGCTGTTAAGGCCATATATTCCAGAACCAAAATCCCGGGATCCTGCGGGTTCCTTACATGTTCTTCTTCGCGATATTGCCCATGCGCGTGACTAAGAAGATCCCAAGCTGCCCCAAAACGTCCGGCATGGCACTGCACGACGCCGGCTATATGGTAACCCAACACTTCTGTCTTCGACTTTCCGTGACGCTGGCTTGCCGCCAATGCCTTATCGGCAATCGCTTGGGCAACGTCAAGCTCTCCTCGCAGCAATGGTTGCGTGGCAAGTCCAGTTAGAGCGAAGATTAGTTGCGTGGAATCTCCTAGCCTCTCACTTATGTCGCTGGCTCGTTGGTAAGCGCCGGCCGTTTCGCCATCGGCGTAACCTAGCGTAGCCATCAATACCGCCCCTACACCAAGTTGCAAGTTCAGTTCGAGTTGATCACGCTCACGTGTATCGGGTAGCCTTTTGAGCAGTATCAAGGCATTGCGATAAAAGTCTCCAGCTTCAGTCAAAGCGCCCTGCAGACGAGCTCGCCTGGCAGCCACCGACAGATATTGAATTGTCTTGGCGCTGTCCGCAGCCGCGCCAGCATGTTGGTAGTGATGAGCAAGCTCTATTGCGACGTCATCTAATGCCCCAGCATTTAGGTTTTCAATTGCTATTCCTATTTGTAGGTGAAGTCGTTGTCTTCGCGCCGCAGAAAGCTGGCTTAATACGGCACGTCGAGACAGTTCGTGTGAAAATCTAAACTGCACCTCTGGATATTGTATTGAGGAAGAGATTAGGCCGAAATTTTCTGCTTCCTCGACACAGAATAATAGCGCATCCAGATCAGTACTTGTTGCAGCGGCCAGAAGCTCAAACGTAAATGACCTGCCAATCACTGCCGCGGTGTAAAGCGTCTTCAGAGTCGCTTCCTTCATAAGCGCCAGGCGCCTACGGATTACGACGCGCACATTTCGCGGTACCTCGATATTAAGTTTAAGATCGTCGTGGAATGCTCCTGTTGAATCGGTCAATTGCCCTTGTTCAGTCAGATGTCTATAAAGTTCTTCGACGAAAAATGGATTTCCTTCGGTGTCAGAGAAGAAAGGACGCACTACAGCGTCCGGTGGTTCGCGGCCGCTGAGTGCTCGAAGCATATCGCCGACCGAGGTTTTGGATAGGCCGTTCAAGGAGATCCGTTGAATGAGGCGATGGCGAATCAATTCATCAAGCGTGCGGTTAAGGTGCCCAGATCGATCAGGTTCGAAATCACGCAAAGTCCCGATGACCATGACCGGGAGTGTAGAGATAAGCGGGATGAGGTGCCTTAGCAGGAGCAGAGTACCTTCGTCAGCCCACTGCAGATCGTCCAGCAAAAAGAATGATGGCGTATCGTTGGAAATGCGTTTGACCAATTCGGTGACAGCGTTGAACAGAATATGCCGGGACTGTTCGGGAGGAAGTTCAATCGGCGCAGGGATATCAGGAAATGAGCGGCGCAGTTGTGGCACTAGTCGGGCAATCTCGGGCGCGTCGGACCCCAGAACCTCACGAAAGGCTGCCGGGTCACGGGACTCAGCGAGGGCTGATTCCAGGATTTCGACAAACGGGATGAAAGGTACTGGCTCGTCACGATCGTAACAACCTCCTACGAACGTGAGCATTCCACGGCGCATGGCTTCGTTTGCGACCTCGGCCGCGAGTCGGGTCTTGCCGACTCCCGCGGAACCCTCAATCAAAACGAACCTACCTTCGCCGCGTTGAGACTCGTCAAGCACACGAGTAAGCGTCAGGCGCTCGGCATCACGCCCAACGAAGGCAGTCCCGGAGATGAAGGCATGTAGAAAACTCGTGTCGCGATGAGAGAAGGACCACTTTGTTTCTGAGGATTCATGCGGAACTGTCGGTTTGTCAGTCGCAAATCGCCAGATGATGGGGTTCTCCTGCTCGGGTATATAAGAACAGAAGGAGCCAGTCTTGATCGAACGACGGAGTACTTCTCCGAGCTCGGTCTGTTGTTCAAAAACCTTTTCTATTGCGGTCCCGATCGCACGCGTGACGTTCAACCTGGCGCGTTCGGCGTTTGAGCCCGCCCGCCGTACGCGGCCTCCTAAACCGAAGGCGCGTTCAATTTCACGTGTGAGAAATTCGACTTCGGATTCGATCCGATCGGCCTCTTCATGATTGCCGCGCTCCCGCTGGTCCTCTAGCAATTCGTTGAGCTCGCGCAGGCGACGTTGATAATCTCGCTTAGCCTGCGCGTCTATCATCTCTCCCGAATCGCCAGTCAGACCGCCTCGGATCGTTATTCCGATCGGGAGCGAATCCTCGTGCCCAACAGTTGCGGTATCGACGCTAGCGGCGCCGTTGACACTATTTAGGATATCGAGAGCGTGGAATTCTTTGCCCGGATGTTGCAGCAGCCGGTGGATATAGTTAAGACCCTTAACATCATTTACCGGGAACGTGACTTTACCCAGACCGATTGTCCAGTAATCGCCATTGTTAACGAAGACCCCGGTGCGTGACGGGAGACCTCCGGGCGGGAGAGGCCCTCGACTGTTTTCTGATGATGCGTTGCCCGTAGTCACCTTTTACCACCCCTTAAGAGTTGCAGCAGTGCTAACCGGGATCGAGCCTACATTCTGATAGCCAACTTATACCAAAGGCTCGTATTTCGTCCCGACCCTAGCATCCGACCGGCCTTACTGTAAACCCGACGTAGTAGTGCAGTCAGGATTGGGAAGTGTCGCTGTCGGTTGCATTCGACCGGAAGCGTCGAGATGCGGCTGAGCGCCTCGGATCTTGCCCCTGATGCCAAACTGGACCGTGAGCTTGATGCTGAACTCGGTACGGTGCTATGTGGCGTGTCTAGAAATCGATAGAAAAATTGGATTAATGGGTGGGCCCGAATGGCACGCTATACTCGGCTTATCGGCATTGCTCTGGCGGTTGCGCTGATCGTAGTGGTTGTTCTTCCGGTGTGGCGTGAAAGCACTCTCCAAACCCTCGTCAAAGATTTGCCGAAGAATTATCTCCTCTTTACCGGTGCGCTCGGTGCATTGGGCACGATCACAATGGGGGTGATTCAGACGATCAAAGATCTGGTGCCGGTCTTGCGCTGGTATCAAGAGCTCAAAACCCGCATTTGGCTCCGACTCAAGGCTGCAGAAGCTGCTGAAGTGGCGCTAACGGCGCAGACCGCTGCCGCCGTCCCGCAAGGTGCTATTACAGAAACCGGTGGGAACGTTATCGACACAGGTACTCAACAATTTTCGCCGCGCGAAGTCGTAAAGAAGCGTCTCGTTCATCCGTCCCTCGCACCGGAATTGCGCCGGATCATTTCGCGACCCTTTAATGAGGCAGATGAAGACGTCGCGATTGACGCCGAAGCCGACCTCCTTCGACTCGCAACTGCCGGAAATCGCATCGCCTTCTACGACTTGCCGATTGAGAAACTGTGCGGGCAGATGAACGCAGCATCTCAGATAGTTCTCGACTATCCCGATCAGCACGAAGCTCTTCTAAAGTGCCTCGCCTCACTCGCTACTCCTCAGGACCGTGCACTTTTCGGAGACCCCACCTTGCGGAGCGAATTAGCACGTTTGCGTCAGCGCAGCATCCGCACACCAGCAGAAGAGCAGCGTATTTTAGAAATTCAGCAACTGCTCGCCGAATCGCGTTCTCGAATTGCCAATCAAATCCACCGCAGTGTCGACGCGTTCCAAATCCACGTTGGCGATCGATGGCAGTGGTATCTACGGTTGGCTTCCTTTATGGTCAGTTTTCTTATTACGGCCGGAGCGCTGCGAATTGGCGTCGGATCCGCAGTACCGACCATGAATGGCTCGCTCGATGACTGGGCGGTCATCGTTCTAATCGGACTGATCGGCGGATTTCTTGCACCGGTTGCCAGCGACATACAGGCAATTGTGCGTCAGTTCAGACAAACACCCTGATGGCCGTTCACATAATAAATCTTCGCTGTCCACCAGATGGTGAGGAGGTCACTCAGAATCCTCAGGCCATTCCTCCCTTGTCTTCGGATCAGTCGATCTTCCTGATTCACGGCTATAACGATAGTTTGGCAGATGCTCGCGAGGCCTATGCATCCTTTCTTAACCCCTCCTATGATCAGGCACTAATACGCAGTCTTGGGCCTGACGCTTCGTCTGACTACATACGAGCGTTAAATGGCGATACCCTCGAATCAATTTCGCGTTGGGGGGAAATCTGCCTTGTTTTCTGGCCCGCTACCGTGTGGGGCGTCTTTTCGGCGGCAGCTTATGTGCCAGAACTAAGATTGGCAGCGGCTTCTGCTAATGCATTGGCCAGCGTCTTGATGGGAATAAAACAAACGCCACAGCCGCAAATAGCGCTGATATCTCATTCCATGGGCAACCGCCTAGCTCTCCAGATGTTGAGTGTTTCTAATCCAGCTATTCCGTGTCGCACTATGTGCCTCATGGCAGCGGCAGTTGCGGTCGAGATGGTGACGGGAACCGCTCAGCCATATCTATGGCCCTCGATCGCTGCGATCGAAAGAAAGAGGGTCCTTTATTCCAAGAACGACGACGTCCTCAAGATGG
>Ga0206836_10083_pt1 | contig 25725 bp, 20 predicted proteins | sample Alteio_BWOrgCont_28_FD_152871 | JGI IMG/M metagenome (GOLD analysis project Ga0206836, IMG submission 152871) | Enriched cells from forest soil in Barre Woods Harvard Forest LTER site, Petersham, Massachusetts, United States -... | ecosystem: Environmental > Terrestrial > Soil > Temperate forest >...
GAACCGGGCGGCATTCGAGGAGTGCTATCGTATTATTAAGCAGGCGTGGACGGCGGAATCGCTGAGCTACCAGGGCAAATACTGGCGGGTGCCGCCGGGCGAGACGCCATGGCCGATCGAGGCGACGCAGAAGTGGGGCAAGGGGGTGGAGGACGGCATCGTGAAGGCGGTGAGCGTAGTGCCGAAGCCGGTGCAGAAGCCGCATCCGCCGGTGTTCCAGCCGTTCGCGTCGTCGGAGCGGAGTATCAGATGGTGCGCGGAGGAGGGGGTGACGGCGGTCATCCCGCCGTTGTTCCCGAGCTACGAGCGGCATCTGTGCGACCTGTACGCGGAGGTCTCCGGCAAGGCGGTCGGCGAGGGGATGGGCGTGCTGCGCGACGTGATTATCGCGGACACGGACGCCGAAGCGCATGCGTTGTGGAAGCAGAGTGGCTATTTCGTGGGGCGGGAATGGTTCGCGCCGTTTGGCTTCGCCAAGGCGATGGACGATCCGAAGACGGGCGAGACGCCGGACCTGTTCGACAACAGCCTGGCGCTGGTGGGATCGGTCGATACGGTGACGCGGCAACTGGAGAAGTTGCTGAAGCGGCTGCCGGTCAAGTGGCTATTCGCATGGATGTACAACGGGCTGGTCCCGCACGATCGCAATATGAAGATACTCGAGCAATTCTGGACGAAGGTGATACCGCGGGTGGCGAACCTGTAATAGCTATTGGTGGGCGAGCCAGCGAACTGAGTAATGGCTCGAGGGAGACTCGACGATGATAGATTTTTCGCTGCCCGAGGATTTGATCGCGCTACGCGACAAGGTTGACGCATTCATCAAGGAAGAGATCGTGCCGCTGGAGCGGGATCCGCGGCAAGGTCCGCATGGACCGGCCGAGGATCTGCGGCTGGAGATGGTAGCGCGGGCGCGTGCGGCGAAATTGCTTTCGCCGCACGGGCCGCGCGAGTGGGGCGGTCTGGGGCTGGATCATCGCGGGATGGCGGTGGTGTTCGAGGCGGCAGGATGGTCGCCGTTGGGGCCGCTCGCACTGAATATACAGGCGCCCGACGAGGGCAATACCAACTTGCTCGATAAGGTGGCGACGCCAGCGCAAAAAGAGCGCTGGCTGGGGCCATTGGTGCGGGGGGAGATTCGCACGGTGTTCTCAATGACGGAGCCGGACGGCGGCGCCGGCTCGGATCCGACATTGATGAAGACGACCGCGCGGCGCGTGGGCGACGACTTCGTAATCAACGGGCGCAAGTGGCTAATCACCGGCGCGCCGGGAGCGGCCATTAACATAGTAATGGCGCGAACCGAAGACGCTGGCGGGAAGGACCTCGGCGCGACGATGTTCTTCGTGGACATGAACGCGCCGGGATTCTCGATCAAGCGCATTTTGAACACGCTCGATAGCAACTCGCCGGGAGGGCACGCGGAAGTAGAGTTTCACGACGTGCGAGTGGGACCCGATCGCATCCTGGGGGAGGTCGGCAAGGGATTCCGCTACGCACAGATCCGGCTCGCGCCGGCGCGGCTGACGCATTGCATGCGATGGCTGGGCGCAGCGCGGCGGTGTCATGCGATCGCACTCGAGTACGCACGGCATCGGCAGGCCTTCGGGCGGGCGATCGGAGAACACCAGGGCGTCGGGTTTATGCTCGCGGACAACGAGACGGAGATTAATCTATGCAGGCTCGCGATCTGGCATGCGGCGTGGCTGCTGGATCAGGGCGAGCAGGCGCGGCAGGAAACGAGCATGTACAAGGTGTACTGCTCCGAGGCGTTGGGCCGAGTAGTGGATCGGTCGATGCAGGTGCTTGGCGGACTGGGTATTACGGACGACACCGTGGTCGAGCGAACCTATCGCGACATCCGGGCATTTCGCATCTATGACGGGCCGTCGGAGGTTCATCGCTTCGCGATCGCGCGCGCGGCATTGGGACGCGATAGCAAGTGAGGGTGTGACTATTTGCGGATAGTCAGTTCTTCGCGACGAGCTTCTTCAAGCGGCCGGGCAGGGCGCTGCGGAATTCCATCGGGGCGCCCGAGACTGGGTGGCCGAATCTCAGTTCGCACGAGTGAAGGGCCAATCTCCGCGCGGGGTCGGTGCGCGCGCCATATTTGCGATCGCCAACGACCGGGCAGCCGAGGCCGGCCAACTGCACGCGAATCTGATGTTTGCGGCCGGTATCGAGCGTTAGTTCGAGGAGCGCGAGGCCATCGCGAGCCGCAGTCACGCGAAAGTGTGTAATCGCGATTTCGCCGCCTTGATCGACGCGATGAACCAGCATCGATTTGGTTTCGACCAGACGGTCGGTGAGAGTGCCCTCGGACGTCGAGGGCAAGCCCTCGACCACAGCGAGATACTTCTTGGTGACGCGCTTCCAATTGGCCTGCAGCGCGGCCTGAATCGAGAGGCTTCGCGCGAAGAGCATCAGGCCCGAGGTCTCGCGATCGAGGCGATGGACGATAAAGGCCTGTTGCTGGCGCGATTTCGTCAGCGCCTTCAAATAGTCATTGAGTATGCGATGCGCAGTCTTTTCCTTTTCGCGATCCGACCCCATTGAAAGCAGCCCGGCGGGTTTATCGATTACGACGAGCGCGTCGTCGAGGTGGACAATCTTCAGGCCGAGGTGATCGGGTGCCGCGACCGACGCTGGCTTTCGTTGCGCGATAGTAACAACGTCGCCCGCTTCCAAGGGGGTATCGTGGCGGACGATTGCGCGATTCTGAACGTGGACGGAGCGATAGCGGAGAAGGTCTTTTGCCTGTTTACGCGACAAAACGAGCGGGGGGCCGAGCAGCCAAGGCAGTAATTCGCACCTGGAGGTCACTTGGAACTGGCGATCATCGGGCTTCATACTGGGCTACCTGGTGAAATACATAGTCGGCGTACTGAGGCGGCACAGAAAGCAGACTATTGAGTGATGGATGCGCCCTCGGTGATTAGTCGATCGTAGGTCGCTCCTTCGGTTTCGAGCGCGGCGCCAATAGTAATCGAAGTGAAGTCGATGATGCCCGCGGCCCTGAATCCGCTGCCCAGAACGGCATCGCGGCCGATGTGAGAGCGCGCAGCCGAAAGGGCGATGCCGCCGGCGTTTTCAAAATGCGCACCGCTACAATTGAGACCGCCGGCGATGGTCGCGTCGGTAAGACAGACGGCGCCTTGCGCAAGGAAACGACTATGCATTCGCACGTTACCGCCCACATCGAGGCGGTTGGCGCAGAGTGCATTGCCGCCAGGATTCTGGAAGATGCCGCCGACGCAGTAGAGGTCGCCCGCGATCCTCGCATCGCAGAGGCAGACAGCGCCCTTGGCGCTGAACCATTCGCCGAGAAAGGCACGACGGCCGATTTCCGCGCCATTGAGGGACAAGGCATCGGCGCCAGGATTCCTGAAGCTGCCGTGAGCGCAATACAGATCGCCTCGCAGGCGCGCGCGGTCCATACTCACTTTGCCAAGCGCCACGAAGTTAGTATTCATAATAACCGGTCCACCAAACGCGGCCTCGTCGGCGGCAAGCGCGATGCCATCGGGATTGTCGAAGCGCGCATGCGAACAGTAGAGCATTCCACCGATTTGCGCCCGCCGCAGAGTCACTTCGCCGGCGGTCCGAAGGCCATTACTGAATAGTGCGTGGCCGCGAATAACCGCATCGTTCGCGGTCAGAGCGAAGCCGCCGGCGCTATCGAGGATGGCGCCGTTGCAGGAGAAATTACCGCCAATCGCCGCGCGATCGAAGCGGAGCGTGCCGCGCGCGCGAAAGCTGTCGCAAAGCTGGATATCGCCGCGCGCGTGAAGATCACACGCGTCGATGGCAGGAAGTTCACTGCCGCCCAGAAACACGGAATCGACCGAAGCGCCGCCGAGCGAGAGCGCGTGCTCGAAGGAACATCTGACGAAGGCGATCGGGAAATCGAGATCGGTTTCGACTAGATTCAGCTCACCGGCAATCCGTGCTCCGACGATGCGGACGCCGTTGCTGCGCAGGGTCCATTCGGGATTCGCCCGCGTCACTAGCGCTCGTATGATCGCGGCGGAGAGCGTTCGATCGGCGGTCCACCGCGCGCCATCGGCAGGATTATTAGCGGCGGGATCGATCGCGCTGAAGTCGATGATTTCGCCGTTCGCGGACGCCTGGATCAATTTCAATTCGGCAGGGGTGGCTAGCGGCGCGCAGGCCATTTTGGCTTACCCCCTCGCACGCGCATCGTGGTATGGTTCGCGTCGGTAACCGAGCGGAAAGTAGTTAGTATCACGCCGCACTCGCGGTCAAAGTTTCGGGCACGCACCAACGCATAATAGCGTGGCGCAGCCGGAATCACCGAACACGTCGAGTGCCTAATCGCACAGGGGCAAAAGAGGATCGAAGCATGGCGACAATTCCAGTCAGCGCAGTAGAGGTATTCGGCCGTGGGGTATTGAAGGCCGAGGGTGTAGTAGTTGATAAGGAGAACAACGTTTACGGCGGCGGCCGCAACGGTGTGATGTACAAGGTCACGCCGGAAGGGAAGGTGAGCGAACTGGCGACCCTACCGGCTGGGTCGATACCGAACGGCGTCACGATGGACCGCAATGGCGACCTGGTTTACTGCGACCTTGGCAAGGAGGCGGTGGTTCGGGTGACGCAGAGCGGGAAGGTCTCTCTGGTTGCGGATCGCGCGGGTGACCTGCATCTGAGCATGCCTAACTTCGCGACTTACGATGCGGCGGGGAATCTGTTCGTGTCGAATTCGAGCACGAGCACGATCAACAATGTTTTGCCGGAGTTGTTGAATCCGTCGCCAAAGGGCGCGCTCGTTTGCCTGCGCTCGAACGGTAAGAGTGAAGTGGTAGCGAGCGGGATGTATATCGCCAACGGCACTGCGATCGATCCCAAGGAAGAGGCGGTGTACGTGCTGGAATCGACGCGATACGACTGCCTGCGCATTGCAATCAAAAAGGACGGAAGTTTCGGCAAGCCGGAAATCTACTCGAAGGACTTTCCAGCGATTCCCGATGGTATGGCGTTCGACGTTGACGGGAATCTATTCATAACGCTTCCCGGGAAGGCCAAGAAACCGGACGAGCCGCCGGTGGACAAAATTCTGTTGCCGGCAAATCAGATTCTAAAAGTCGATAGCAGCGGAACTTGGACGATGCTGGTAGACGATCCGGCGAGCGAGAAGCTGGACCATCCGACCAACTGCGCGTTCGGCGGTCCCGGATTGCAGGACCTGTACTTCGCGAATCTCGAAGGTGAGCATTTCAGCCGCGTGCACACGAATTTTCGTGGGCATCCGCTCTACCATCAACGCTAACTTTCACTCCAGATCGCAAAGAGAGCCGCCCATGAGAGGCGGCTCTCTTACATCACACGGTATTCGTTTTAACGGTTTCGATGATCGCGAGCGAGGTTCGGCGCCTTCGGATGCGGATAAGGGTGGGGGGTGGGCACGGCCTCGCGATGGAACTGGCGCGCGCGTCCGGCGGCTTCGCGATAGATGGCGGCGAGCTGATCCTCGGAGTCATAGTCGAAGGGATCCTGCAGACGCTGCTCGATGTCGCCGCCGCGGTCGGGCTGATGCTCGATATACCATCGTGCGGTGCGCCGGAGTGCCTCCTCGGGCGGAAGCGGATCGGCGTAGCCAAGTTGTAGCTTGATCTTGTGCAAATCGAGCAATTTGTGATGGGGCGTGATTTCTAGACTCACACCACGGGCCGGATACGCGACCTCCGCCGGCAAACTGATGACCTCCAGTTTGTGCTTCATCTCGTCGGCAATAATTTCCACGATCTGACGAATAGAGAATTGCCGATCGTCGCCGCAGTTGTAGATTTGACCCGCGGCCGCATCCGGGTGATCGATCGCGAGGAGAACCCCATGCGCAAGGTTGCCGGCATAACCATGAGTCATGAGGCCGAGGCCGCCGTCGGCGAGGATCATGAACGGGCGGCGATCGAGTATGCGGCGAATCACACACCATTCGCGCGGAACCAATTGATAAGGTCCGTACACGTAGGGATAGCGATAGACGGCACCGCGCGGATGAGCTGCGAGAACCGCCTGTTCGGTACTCGCGATGAGATAAGAGAAGCGATGTTCCGCCTCGGTCTGAACCGTGGTGGCATCCTCCGGCACTGGAATCGGCAGACCGGTTGGGAAATTAGCGGAAGGGACGAAGAAGCCGCGATAGGCAGGCACGCCGCCGATGCCGATGAACTGTCCGGTCTTGCCGGCAAAGGCTTCGGCGACAATCCGTATGCGTCCGTAAGTCGCGATCACAACGTCAAAGGTTCGCCCGGCGATCGCAGGGTCGAGCGTTTCGCGGAAATGGGGGTCCGCATGGATGTGCGCAACATCCGGTCCGATCTCGGGTATTTCGTGCGTGCCGCGATGAAGTATCGTAACCGCATAGCCGCGATCGCGCAGGCCATTTACGAGAAAAGGTCCGCTGGGACCGGTACCACCGACTATCAGAGCGCTCTTCATTTGAAGTTCCTCATATGCGACCAACTTATGGCGCGGGAGTTATGAGCACCCAGAATCGTCGAAGCGGAAAACGAACGCAAACGGAAACGGACAGCGCCGTCGCGGCGCTGAAGTGCCAGCCAGTCTGAACGCGTTGTTAAGCGGCGCAGAGAAGGTCTCAGCGCCGCCCGAACTATTAGCAACCAGTAGGGTCGGCGATGCAGCTATGCGAGTGGCGCCAAGGTGATGCCGTACTGGGCAGCTAAATCATATTTACGGCCGTGAACCACGCCGGCGCCGTTCGCGATAGTCAGCTTGCGGATGCGAACGTCATTGACATAGACCGGGTTCGAGGCGGCCGCGCGTCGATTCGCCACAATTTGAAGGCGCGCAACTTCTCGCGCATCGGCTGGTTGATTAGCATCGAGCTTGGCGAAGTCACGTTCTATTTGCGCCCGCACGACGTCATCGATACTGCCGTTTTGCACAGTGATATCGAACATGAGGGCCAGTGCACGTTCCGAGTGAACCGAGTAAGTGGAACAGAGAGTTCGCGCGGTCTGGATCAAGTGCCCGGCGTGCTCAGTTTCGATCGCTTGAAACTCAGGCGACCGCGCAAGTGCCTTGAGTAATCCGAGCCAGGGTTCGACAATTACGTGACGCCGGCTTTGAATTGAACGGGCCCAATTCAGCTGGTCTTCTTTAGGAGACGCCAGCATCCGGCGAAATTCATCGGCATAGTTGTGAAAGACATCGGTCACCACAGATCCGTGAGTCTGGTCCATGGCCTTTAGCAGCGGTTGCAGCGAACCCTGTCCGAAATTCCACTGGCAAACACCGAGACTCATCCCCTGCCCGTCGAAGTCGCCTGCGAGACCGGCGAAGCAATCAGGAGGCGGCGAACTGGTCTCAAAGGATCCGGTAAGCGCGAGACAGCGGTCCGCGATTGTCTTAGACACGATCGCTGGTGCCGGTAAGACCGATGTGGCGGGAAATAGCTTGGCCCAGGTCGCGGGTCCGGTATCGCCATCAACCTGGAGACCAGAGTTGCGTTGAAACAGCTTGATTGCGGCCTCAGTACCACCGCCGTAGCTACCATCGATCGGACCGTTGTACAGCCCCAAGTCCTTCAAGCGTTGCTGAATCTGTCCCACCTCGGCGCCTAATGATCCGCGCTGATAGCTGGCCATCGAAATGCTCCTGAAGAGTGTTTAGTCGGGGACCTTAGTAGTTGACGACAGTAGCGTGCAGGGCGTCTACGACACAGTCGAAACTGGGGACGAACCACGCGCGCCTGAATCAGTAGCGCGCGTGGTTCGCGCAAACGTCTCATTGAGGGATGTACAGAACCCGCCACTTGCCGTAATCGTCCAGCTGGAGATTGCCGAAGTCGTCGGCGAACTCGCTAAATTTCTGCTGATACTGAATCCCGTTGTTAGCCGGGCTGAAGTCGACCTCGTCGTCGGAAAACGTCGCGTTCGTATCCCATGGATTATTGATAGAGATCTGAGTACCGTCGGGCGTGAGATCGCCGCTGATACCACGAACGACGATCGCGTGGGACGGATCGCCGACAGTTGTCACCCATAGCGGTCCATAGTTAGTCAGCCAGTCGGACCACTGCTGAGGCGAAGGGTACACGGACGCATTCGAAGGAAGCTCGATATCCTTGAAGCCGAACTGGTCTTTCACAGCTTCGAGCTGATCCCAACCATAGGATGTGCGCAAGGTACGTCCTACATCATTGGCGAGCTGCTCAGGCATATAGGTGGCCTGTTTGCGAAAGCTAACCATCATTGCCATCGAGCCGGCCCAGCAACTCAGCTTGTCTGGTTGAGGAATCAAAGGAACATCATAGTTAACGTCTGCCATTGGTCTCACTCCCCTTTTTTCAACGGCGAAATTTAGTTCCGATGGAAGTCGGAACTAATCTTTGCATAATTCAAGGCTGGTTGAAGATATCAAATCCATGTCAACGATAATCATCAAGTGGTTCCCGCCTTGTCCGCCGCAGGAGCAGAGGTCGCACCTGAGGTCGCCGCGGTTTCCGTTGCGGCAGTGGGCGTTCCGCTGCTAGTCGGCGCCACGGGCGTTGCGCCACCTTGGTCGGCGGCAGCAAGCGGACTTGGTGTTGTCGGCGTCGTACTAGACGATGATTTTGTTGTTGGGTCCGCGGGCGAGCTAACGCTCGTTGTTGTGGGCGGCGCAGCGGGTGTTGCAGTCGGCGCTGTTTCGGTTGCTGCAGCAGTGCCGGGTGCACTGGCACTTGCCGGTGCTGTGGGTGTTTGCACGGGCGCCGTACCGGGCGATGATACTGCTGCTGCCGCGGCGGGTGCACTTCCACTAGCTGTCGTTGTAGGTGGCGCAGCAGATGTCGCACTCGACGATGATCCTGTTGCTCCAGTGGCGGGCGCATTGCCGCTTGTTATCGTGGTCGATGCAGCGGGAACCAGGGCCGGATCGGTGAGCGGCGGTAAAGTGGGCAGGGCAGTGCAGAACCATCCGATGATCTGCATGCCAGGGCAGCTCAAGGTGCCTGAGTTGGCATCGTAGGTGCGACCTACAAGCGAGAATGGCCCGAATGCGGCTGAGCCCTGGGCCACGGCCAAATCCTGCGCGGACCATTTCGATGATATCGACAGATTACGGATCGCAACGAACCCGCTGGTCAAAACCGGCAGCAGTCCGTTGTCGCCAATGCCAGTCCCATTGGAGAACGACGCGCTGGAATAGCCCGGCACGTACCAGTTCTTGACCATAAGAAACTGTTCCGGAAACCACGGCCGTATCAGCGAGACGATGCAATGCTCGAAGCTGATCGTGACGCTGTTCGCAGCCACCGCTTGCGGTGTGGTGGTAGCGTGAAGCTGAGCATTCAGTTGAGCCATCACCATCGGATTGACGGTCGCAGCAGGCGTCGGCGCTACTTTCACAGTGGGCGCCACTTTCACACTGGGCGCTACTTTCACGACGGGCGCTACTTTAGCAATGGGCCCCGGGGTTTTAGGTACGATTGCCACAGGAGGATGCGGGGCAATCACGGGGGCCGGATGCGGATTTACCAAACTGGCGGGCCGCGGCATCATCGCGAACTGAGGATGAGCGACGGGATGTGCAATTGGCTGTACCGTCGGGTGGGCGACGACCATTGTTTGCGGCCGGAAGACTTCGTGAGGAGCCGCCGCGACCGGATGAGCCAGGACGGGTCGCATTGGTTCCGGCAGCACGTGCCATCTAGGCGCCTCGATCATAACGCGGCGCGGTGGAATCGAGGGCGGCGGAGATGTCGCCGGCGGTTGCGATGCTTGCGCTTGACCGACTGTGTGTTGGGTCCAATTGTCGTTTGCGCTCTGGTCGTACCAGTTGGCGGGACTGGCATAGACCGGATGGTAACGAAATTCACCTTGCAATGATCCGGCGTCAACTTTGAAGGCCTCGTTGGCGGGCGCCTTGACGGCGCCAAGCGTCGCCATCGAGTTAGCATCGACCGGCATCGACGCCAGCAGCATGAAGCCGACCTGGCCATCAACCGTGCGAGTAGTGCGTTGAACGTACTCGCCTTGCACGGTAAGCACTGCATTGACGATGGCGGACTGGCTCTCGATCGCCATCGCGGGCGAGGTCACTCCGTTCAGAGTGAACATGTCCTTGGTAAAGGGCACTCCCATCTCAAAGGCGAGAAAGGCGCCGGAATTGCCCTTGGATGCATATAGTCCGGAAAAAAGGTCATAGACCTTCTCCATGAGATTCGCGGTATCTGTAGGCATCGGTAGTTCACTCCGTAAGGCGAAGGGACGGCGACCCCGCGGCCGCCGTCCAGATCGTACTAGGGCTTCGCCGCTTGCAGCGTCGCTGCCGAGACCTTGGGCTTGTCCGTCTGATCCGTTTTCTCCGCTGGCAGAGTAGGATCATCAAGTGGCGGGCAAGCGGGCACGATGTCGCTGAGGAAGGCAATAATCTGCGCACCCGGAATCTTCAGCGAACTACCGTCGAAGGTGGTTCCGAAGTGAGAGGTTCCGCTGGCAGCCGCCCAATTGGAACCCTGGCCTTTGGCGTGACTTTCAGAATGGCTCGCGCTACCGCCAAAGCTGACGAAGCCAAGACAGACGCCGGCGCTACCGGCCTCGCTCGAAGTGTTGGAGCTGCTGCTATCCTGCGAGCCGCCATAGGCGCTGTTGAGTACCTCGCCATCGCTGCCCCAGTCGGTGGTAGTAATCACGACATTGCGAATGACCAGCATCTGCTGCGGAATCATCGGCAACAGCGGCAGCTTGGTGATGTCGGTCAGATTCGCCTGGTTCTTTTCGGTGCCGTCGCTGATCGAGTTCTTGCGGTTACCCACCATGTACCAGCCGTTCATATAGAACAGGTCGCTGACCAGCCACGGACGAGTGATCGTGCAAAGAGCATATTCGAGCGAGATAGTCAGGTTCTTCGCGGTATTTTTGAATGTGCTCTTGAACTGATACTGCGAGGACGACTGAGATTGTCCGGAAGACGAACCAGAAGCGCCGCTGCCGCCGAACGCGGCGAAGCCGAGCATCACGCCGCCACTACCGCCAGTTGACTTGGAATCGGTGCTCCATGAATGCTGTCCGCCCATGGTCCGGTTAGAGGCGTCGTAATGCTGGTAAGTGCTCGAGTTGACTGTGAGTTGTTGCCAGCCGTCATCGTCGTCGTCCGGATCGCACCAGCCCGAGGGCTCGATGTAAGAGTAGGGAATGTTGGCGGGCACGCCGGCGAGTCCGAGGTTGTAAGCGTCGAATAGCTGGCGAGCCTTCTTAACCATGTGATCCTGCAGGCTGACGCCAACCGATCCGAGGATATCGAGGGCACGCTCGACCTTCTCCGCACCTTCGGTTTTCCAGGTGTCATACGCATCATCGACAGTTTGCTGATAGGTCGCCGACGTCATCGGCCAGATTTCGGCTTTGGCCGGATCGGACTTGGCCTGCGCCATCGCGGTTGCATAGAGCGCCTTGGCCATCGCATAGGCAGCGGAGTTCTTCTCGTAGGTTTTGTAGAGCTTGCTCTTGCCGAGAATACTGCCATCGGTATCCAGCTCATACAGTACCGCTTGCGATTGATCGATCTGCTGCTGCACGGCGGCGCTAATCGTAGGCATCACGCCCGGCTGCATTGCCGAGATGATACCTTCGTAGGCGAAGTCGAGATGTCTCCCCGTCGGGTATTCGAGGTAAGTGCCGTCGGTAGTGACCTGCAATAGCAAGTTGCATAACTGCGCGGTCTTATACGCGGCTTCCATCGCGGCTGCGTATTTAGGATCAGGCGGGGGAGGGGCGGGCGTCGCGCCAGCGGTAGCAGCCGGTGCCGCACCCGCAGGCGTGGCAGGAGCGGTAGCAGCCGGTGCCGCACCCGCAGGCGTGGCAGGAGCGGGTGCAGCTCCAACGTTGGGCAAAGTACCCTTCGCGGACATGTCCGAGAGGCTTGCTCCGCCCATCGGTGACCACGGATTCTTGTAGTCCTTGGGTTCGACGGGCATCCCCAGAACCATCATCGAATACACCACTCCGCCGCCGAGCGGTTTGCCGTCGCTGCGCACCGGATGGGCTTGCTTGACCACGTTGATCAGTTGATCGAAGGTCGCGAGGATCGCGGACCCTGGCTCGTTACTCATTTGCATCCCTCCCTTTCGTTCGAATCGTTCAATCCAGTTTCATCAAATAAAGATGTTGCCCGTTCGATCTAAGCCGGCGATCCTCTCTACTTGACCGCACGGGATCGACGTAAAGATCGGGTGTTCGCCGCAGAGGCCTTGCCCCCTGAACACGGAGACGACCTCGCCCACTGTGGCGGCGTTCAGGAGAACCTCTCCGTTATGGTGATGAAAGCCGCTGACGGCGATAGTGTGAGCATCGTCCCCCCTTTGGACGAAACCCGGATTTGCGCGGAACGGAGAGTAGCACCCGGCCGGAGTTTAATCTCTAGTTCGTTCGGGTGAGTCCATGACTAACCCATCAGGCCGAGGATTCGTTCCACGTACGATGCTATGAACCTATGTAGCAACTGTGATGCCCGCGATTCAATCGAGTATCCGGCGTCGAAAGGCCAATAGTTTGCGATTAAATACTAACATCAAGCGCAACGGCCAAGCGTCGGCTGGAAACTTTTCTTTGCAGCTGATCTTGAAGCGTAGGCACCCCCGCTAACTAAACGTGACGCCGTGATCCGTCGACCACCGATAAGATTCAGGCTAGTCCATCTGGAGAACGATGAGCTATGCTCCCGTACTGGATCGATTTCTTCAGCGCTCCGGAGGAGGTAAGGAATGATAGTCGAGGGGAGCATGGCCAGACCACGCGCGCGCCAAATTCTGGCGATCGTCTTAGGGGTGATGCTGGCAGTTGTACAATTGAGCGCGGTGCTGGCGATCGCCGACGCGGCGAAGCGGCGAATCATTCCGCTCACTCTCATCAAGGGACAGAACTACACCATAAGCGACGTCAAGAAGGGTACCTCGCCGGGTATCAAAGTGGTCAAAAACCCCAATGCGCTGGTGGTCCAAACCGCGCCAGGTAGAATTGAGCTCCTCGGCGCAGATTCCGGCGCATGGAATATCAAGGTCACGCTGGCCAGCGGTGAGAAAGTGCTATACGCGGTTAGTGTTAAGGCCGAAGGGCCACCTCAAGGAGACCTCGCCCCCGGTTCCGCACCTACTGCGATTCGGTAGCCTGAATCTGCGGCCGCCTCGCCTGATACTCACGGGTAGGTCATTCTAGCGGTCATCAATATGCGATCGCGGGCAAGGCGGAACGTGCCGGTCAGCTAGCAATTCCCAATTCGCTGAGGAATACGTGCTGCACCATCTTTCTTGCGGCCGCACCGGCGTATGCGCCCGCGGCCGCCGCAACTACCCGGTTGACGCGGAGTTGCCCGATCCCGAGTAGCGTCTCCTCGACCGCTGTCGTGAGTCCCGCCTCGGCCATCGCACCGAAGCCCACAAACCAACGCTTGGCGGTTTCGAGTTGCTGGCCGGTGAACTGCGACGTCATCGTGTGGTAGCGGTCGCGGAGTCCGTACTGGACGTTACCGGTGCCCTCGACGATTACGTTGATGAGATCGCGAACGTAGCGTTCTGCTTCGCGCCGTGACGAGGTGTCCCTGAGATCGCCGATTTCGCGCGGAACGCCCTGGAACTGCATCGGCGGCGTGAGGTGGATTTCATCGACTGTGATGTAGCCGGTCGGACTGAAGAAGTATTGCAGGCAGGCATCGGAGATAGTTCGCGGGAGGCTCGGATCGGCGAGGTTCTTGAGCGTCGTCACCAGTGACAGTGCGATGCCGAATTGACCCTCCAGGAAAGAGCGAAAGGTGGCGACGAGATCCGTGATCGGTGGACGGCTTTCGAAAAAATCCATCATCCGGCCGAAGATCGCGCCCGGATCATCGCTCTCGAAGATGGTTTTGATCGCGTCCGCCGGGTCCACCAGCATGCGCAGTGTGGTTTTGACTATGTCGTCGTTTCCGCCGAGTCGGGGTAAATGCAGGATATCCAGTAGCGGCGTGAAATCCAGGTTTACGTTGCGCGGGAGGATCTGGCCAGACCTCAGTTCGTGTGCGAGCGTCGAACCGCCGCCGGCGCTGATATTGGCGAGACTGATCTTGCCTGCGAAGGCGCCCGCGATAGCGTTTTGAATCACTGCGACGATCGCGTAAGCCGGCTTGTCCTGCGTGGTAATCATCTTGATGCTCCTGATGTCCGTGCGACGGCGATTGGTATTGGGGCGTTGCGCTTTGTTTCCTCCATCATGACGGTCCCTAGAAATTCGCCCATCGCTTGCGGCCCAGCTCGTCGTACAGTTCCTCATGCAGTTCGGCGCCCTTTAGTGTCAGCAGCAAATAGCCGTTGGGCGCGCGCCGCGAATCACCACCGTTGCGCGCCAGATCGGTCTCGACCCATTGCACCCGCACTGTGCCGTCGCCGAGATGAGAGAGATCGGGCGGAAAGGGCAGGTAAGGAATCGCGCCGTGCCCGATGCATCGTGGGGTGACCGCTGCGTTGTTGTCAAAGAAGATACGCTCATAGGCGATGACGCCATGCACGTGACCCCAATACCACCACCAGTCGCGCACGTTAGCCATCTGCGCCGTGACCTGCTGATACAAGGGCTTGCGGCTGAGCTTGCCAGTGATCGGCTGCACATCGAAACCATCGTGGTGCGTGAGAATGATGACCCGCTTATGCCCATGCTCCTTCAGTAAGCCCGCGAGCCATTGCGACTGCACCATGCCATCAGGCTGCTTTTGCGCATCCGGTTCGAACAGCGCGCCCTCTTCGTAAAGCAGACTCTGATAGTAGCCGAAGTAGGCGCTGTCGAGACCGACGATTAGCCAGTCGTCGTTAGTCAGGGCGAAGTAGCTTAGACCCTCCTGCGACTCGCGGAACATGGGATCCGCAAGCAGGACATTGAAGTAGCCTTTGCCGCCGCAGTACATCTCGTGATTCGAATTAAGCGTATAGCTGCCGAACTTTCCCGCGGGCCAATGGCCGACGAATTTTTGGGTTTCCTCGTTTTCGAGTCCTGAGTAGTAAACGTCCCCGAGATGAATCGTGTAGTGCGGTTCTTTCGTTTTCATCTGTGCGGCGACCGCGAGTGCGGTCGCGTAGGGATACTTGTCCGCTGGATCCACACCGGTACCCCAATCGCCTGCTATCGCAATTCGGGTTATGCCGTCCTCGTCGCGGAGATCTTTGAGGGGTTTGACGGTTGCACTGGCGGTCGGGAACTTCACTCGCCCGTTCGCGCCCGTCTGGTAGTAATTGAGAGCGCTCTCGATCCAACGATGATCCAGATACTCGTAATCCCCGGTACCCGGGATCTCGCGAATGCCCATCGCCTCGGCGACCGCGTCGCCCGCCTGCAGCTGTCCTATTTGAGCGGCGACCATCGCCGGTGCCGCATCCAGCGAAATCTTGATACCTTTGTCCTTAGCCTCTTGCTCTGCCTGGCGTAGCGCGTTCAGGAGATTTCGCCTTTTGCCCGAGTCAACGGTGTTGCGAAAAGCAGTCAGTTGATTGATGACATCCGCAAGATGATCGGACAGAAACTCCGCCATAAGATCCCCCTTTGTGATACCCGGCGTCAGGGCAAAGCTATTAAGGTAGATAGGTGGTCGTTGCAAGCGATCGCGAATGGCGCGCGTGAGCATTCGCAATGCCCTATCCAAGTGTTCGCGAGGATGTGCCATATCGCTTTACCGCAGGAAATCGGCCAAGCATTATGAAGCGTCACTTTTCCAGCGTGAGGTCGAAATGAACCTGAAAGATGCAGTTGCCGTCATCACTGGCGGCGGATCCGGTCTCGGCGAGGCCACGGCACGGGAATTTGCTTCTGGCGGAGCCCGCATCGTCGTGCTCGATCTGGCTAACTCGCCAGGACCAAAAGTCGCCGAATCGTTCGGAGAGAATGGCTTATTCGTCGCTGCCGATGTCGTTTCAGGCGACGCGGTCGAAGCGGCGATTGCCGCCGCAAGCAAGCGTTTCGGCACGATCAACGTCGCGGTGAATTGCGCTGGCGTGGGCCGCGCCCAGCGGACGGTTTCCAAAGATGGACCGCACTCGCTCGATCTCTTTGCGAAGGTAGTTCAAATCAACCTGGTTGGAACCTTTAACGTGATTCGGCTGGCAGCGCAGCAGATGTCCAAAAATCCCGCCGACAGCGAAGGCGAACGTGGTGTGATCATCAACACGGCGTCGATTGCCGCGTATGATGGACAGATCGGCCAGGCCGCTTATTCGGCATCCAAGGGCGGCGTCGTCGGAATGACCCTGCCGATCGCGCGCGACCTTGCGTCCTACGGCATTCGCGTCTGTACCATCGCGCCCGGTACCTTCGACACGCCGATGTTGGCGTCATTGCCCGAGCCGGCCCGTAAGGCGCTGGGCGCTCAAATTCCATTTCCGCCGCGACTCGGCCGGCCGAGCGAGTACGCCGCGTTGGCCCGTCATATCGTCGAGAATGGGATGCTGAATGGAGAAACGATCAGGCTGGATGGGGCATTGCGGATGGCTCCGCGTTAGAGACTCGCCGCTGATCCATCGTTCCACCGTTCCACTCGAAGCGGGAGGCGCTACTGCTGCGGCGCGGAGTCTGTGTTCTGCGGCATCGGGCCCGCGTCGGAAGTGGCGGGCGGCGGCGCGGCGATAGCTTGGTGCGGCGCGCGATGATGATCGTGCGGACGATCGGGCAAATCGTTCGAACCCAGCGTGATGATCGTGATCAACATTCCCCGTTGATACTTCGGGCCGCCCACTATCAGGACAGCGTGATTGATCAGTCTCATGTCCGTCGTCATCAAGGGGCGTGTGCCTTCGAACAGTACGAGTTCCATCGAAATCATGTTTTCGATGATCGAGTGCGGTGCGATCTGAAGTATCCGCCCGCCCGGCAACTCGAAGGTTACGTACTTGCCGCAGACGGTCTCTAGTTCCTGATGCAGAACGAGATGGTAGGTGGTGTAGTCGAACATCGACTTCAGCCGCTCGCTCATACCGGAGAGGACGAGCTCCTTGTCGGCGCCCTTACCGGTATTGGCTGCAAGTACTGAATCCACCCGTACGCGAAGTGGAAGCGACTGAGTTTCTGCGTCCGCCTTCATCGGCGCTGCGACCGCGCAGATTGCCATCACAGTCAACAGCGCGCCGACGATTCGCCGCCCGGTCATAACTGGCGTTGCCCGCATACTTAGTGGAGTTGATCAGGCACCCAGATCACAGTCGTATCGGATTGCGGTGCGTTCCAGACGGCGACCGAGGGACTCTCAGCCTCCAGCTTATCGATAATAGCTCCAGAATCGTCCGAACTTTCCATCGCCGGTGAGACCTCGCCGCCGAGCGGATTGTCAGAGCGCCCGCCAGCGTCAGCCACGACCGGTGCCACTGGCATCGGCACGATGTTCTTGGCCATCTGCGTCGGAGGCTGAGTCGCCGTCGGCTGTGAACTCGATGCGACTTGAGGGGGGCGTCGCAGACCGGCAAGCAAATCGCCCTGTCTCAGATACGGCGTCAATATGACCGCCGTAACTACTGCGACCGCCGCTGCCGCAAATCCGGTAGCGAAAGTCGCCCCGATTCCGTCGGCGAAGGAGGTCAGGTAGCGCCGCACGCGGGTTGCAAATGGGACCGGAAGGTCATTGATGCGCGCGATGACCGCAGTGCGAAAGCCCGTGAGGTCGGGCGTCGTCGCGAAGCTGCGGAGCGAGACCGCGAACTTGCGGTAATCCGCCAATTCGCCGTCGCAATCCGCACAATCGACCACGTGACGCGCTACTTCCTGCATCTCATGGGCTTCGAGCTCGCCGTCCTCGAACGGTCCGAGCAGGAGTCTCATATCTTCACATCGAGCCATCCCGAATCAGCTCCCACCTAGATCTTTGAGGATTTCCCGCATACGGCTGCGCGCGTAGTGCAACCGACTCATCACCGTTCCGCGAGGAACGTGCAACACATCGCTAATTTCATCGTAGGATAGCCCCTCCACTTCCCGTAGCAGTATCACGGCGCGATGCTCGGACGTCAACTCTTTTAGTGCTCCATTGATACGCTGGCTTAACTCAGTGCGCGCAGTCTCCTGATAGGAGTCGCCACGCGGGCTCGGTATCCGGTTGATCTCGGTCTCGGCGTCCTCGCCGCGCAACACTTGATGTCGTCCCTCGCGCCGCCGGAAATCAATGGCGAGGTTGGCTGCGATGCGATAAAGCCAAGTCGAAAAGCTCGATCGCGATTCGAACTTGCTAAGGTTTTCGTAGGCGCGAACAAAGGTTTCTTGAGCCAGCTCGACCGCATCATCCTGGTTATGCACTACCGCTTGCGCCACCCCGACGACCCGCCGTTGATAGCGCTCGACCAAGGCCCCGAAGGCCTGCGAGTCCCCATTCCTGGCCCGCTCGAGCAGTTCGGTTTCGTCGGCGTCGGGGCTCAGGGCTCTACTCAACTCGGTTAGACGGAGAACGAACGCAGAAATTCAGACCCAATTCAGGTCTCCTCGCCATAGCTGGCGAGTTCGGCCCAGTTGGGTCCTGCTTTGAGCTCCACGCGCAACGGAACACGGAGGTCCGCGACCCCCTCCATTGCTCTCCGGACCGCATCTCCCGTCGCGCGCAAGGACTCATTTTCCACTTCAAGCAGCAGTTCGTCATGCACTTGCAGCAACATTTGAGCCGCCAGCTTCTGCTCCGCAATAGTCGAATGCAAGCGCACCATAGCCAGTTTTATCAGATCGGCGGCACTTCCCTGTATGGGCGTGTTGATAGCGATACGTTCAGCCTGAGCGCGCATCCCGCTCTGCCCGCCTCTCAATTCCGGCAGGTAGCGGCGTCGCCCGTACATCGTCGTTACGTAGCCTCGGTCACGAGCTTCTTCCAACGTGCGGTCGAGCCACGCGCGCACGCCCGGCAGGCGCTCGAAGTACCGCTTGATGTAGTCGGAGGCTTCCGCAAACGGAATTCCCAGCTCTCCGGCAAGTCTCTGCGGCCCCATCCCATAGATGATGCCGAAATTGATGACTTTTGCCAGCCGGCGCGCCTCCTTATCGACCTTTTCGGGCGCCACGCCAAGAACCTCGCTCGCAGTTCGATTGTGAATGTCCTCGCCTCGCGAAAAGGCCTCAATCAATGTTGCGTCGGCGGAAAGATGAGCCAGAATCCTCAGTTCTATCTGCGAATAGTCGGCCGACAGCAACACGCTTCCTGGTCGCGGCACGAAGGCACGGCGAATCCGGCGTCCCGCTTCGCTCCTGGTGGGGATATTCTGCAGGTTCGGATCGATTGAGCTTAATCTACCTGTGGCGGCCAGCGCTTGGCGGAAGTTTGTGTGGATGCGCTTATCGACCGGGTCGATCAGGGGCGGCAGCGCATCGGAATAGGTCGATTTCAGCTTGGCGAGGCCGCGATACTCTATAAGCTTCCTCGGCAACGGATGAACCTCGGCGAGCTTTTCGAGCGTATCGACGTCGGTCGAAAAGCCGCTTTTGGTCTTTTTGAGACCCTTGGCCGACAATTTCAATTCATTAAAGAGCACGTCGCGCAGTTGGTTCGGCGAGTTGAGGTTGAACTGGTGCCCGGCCAGTTCGAAGCATTCGCGTTCGAGCCGCACCAGTTCGGTCCCGAACTCCGAGGAAACCGCCGCCAGCGCCGCCGCGTCCACGGCTATTCCAGTGGCCTCCATTTCCGCCAGCACTCGAGCCACCGGGATCTCGATATCGTGGAGGAGGGGACTAAGGCCATTTTCGGCGATCAGAGGCGCCAGCACTGTCCGAATCGCCTCGGCCAGCGCCGGCTCCGAGCCCGTCGGCTCGCCGCTGGCGAGGGGCGCAATGTGCTGGTGATACAGATCGCCGAGCGTAGGCTCCGTCTTGCCGGGATTGATCAGGAATCCCGCCAACATAGTATCGAAATCGACGCCCTGCAGATCGATTCCGTGACGGCGCAGCAGTGCAATGTGATGCTTCACGTCGTGGACGGTTTTGAGCGGCGTTGGCGACGCGATCAGGGTCGCCGTAGCGGCGAATAGCTCCGGGCCAACGCAGAATAGCCGAGCGTCGCCTTCGGCCTTGAGCTTGAGTACGGTCGCGCCCTTGCCGTCAGCGCCATTCGCGCCGAGGTCGAGTTCAGGACCCTCGGTTCCGCCCGTCGAAAAATTGAGCGTTATCCGCGGCGCGCGCGCCAAGTCCGCAAGTACGGCAGGCAGATCGTCGCGGCCGACCCGAATCTCCTCAACCGAATTTGCCGGTGCGGCGCGCTGAGCCGGCGTCAATTCAGCCAGCATCGTGTTGAATTCGAGCTCTCGCATCAGGTCGGCCAGGGCCTTTTCGTCGTGGCCTGACCACGCGAGGTCATCGATCCCGAGTTCGAGCGCAACGTCGGTTTCGATCCGCACCAGTTTTCGCGCGAGCTCGACTTCACCCCGATGTTCAGTGATTAGCGTACGCAGCTTCGCAGCGCCCCGGATGCCGCTCTCTTCCAGCCGATCAAGCCCGGCAAACAGCCCTTCGAGGCTGCCGAAGTGCTGAATCAACGCGCTCGCCGTCTTCGGGCCGACGCCCGGGAGCCCTTTCACGTTGTCGATCGAGTCGCCCATCAGGGCCATTATGTCGATGACCGCTTCAGGATCGACGCCGAACTGCTCGCGCACCTCGCGCACTCCGACCCGCTTGTCCGACATTGTATCGAGCAGCGTGATGTGCGGACCCACGAGTTGTTTGAAGTCCTTGTCGCCCGTGACGATCACGCAATCGAACTTCTCCCGGGCGGCCCGCAGCGCCAGCGTTCCGATGACGTCGTCGGCCTCGAAACCGTCGATCATCAACTGGCGCATTCGCAGCGCCTCCACCGCGCGATGGATATAAGGGATCTGCACGCCCAGATCAGACGGCATCTCGGTGCGATTGGCCTTGTAGGATTCGAACAAATCGTCGCGGAAAGTCTTGCCCGGCGGGTCGAAGACCATCGCAATATGGCTCGGATGCGTGTCCTTGAGCAGCTTGAGGACCATCCGCAGGAACCCGTAAGTAGCGTTGGTCGGCAACCCACGGGAGTTGTTCAGCGGCGGTATCGCATGAAAGGCGCGGAACATATATCCCGAGCCATCAACCAGGTAGAGCGTGCCACGGGATTCCGCCATAAGGTAAGAGTAACGAAACGGAGACTCAAAGCAAAAGTCCCCCCTGTTCATAATACTTATATTGACACTACGGGCTCCAGCGGGCTTAACTACGCAGTTGCTTCGATCGAATTTATCGCGTTTCGGGTTCGTCATTTAAAGCAAGGCCGGGAACGAACTAACGGCTGTGCAAGCGGGGGCAGCCACGGGATCGATCGGCGCCAAGCGCCGTCGAGGTGGCATTAGGTAGCGGATGATAGAGGTCAAGAACCTAACCAAGGCCTACGGAAATTTCACCGCGGTCAAGGGCATCTCGTTCAAGGCGGAACGCGGACAGATACTCGGCTTTCTCGGCCCTAACGGGGCGGGCAAGACTACGACCATGCGGATCATTACCGGCTTCATGCCGGCCAGCGACGGTACCGTCGAGATCGACGGTCTCGACATCTTCACCAATTCGCTCGAGGCCCGTCGTAGAATCGGCTACCTGCCGGAGACGCCGCCCCTCTACAGCGATATGCGAGTGGAAGCCTATTTGCGCTTCGTGGCGAAGTTGCGCGGAGTGAAGCGATCGGCCATCGATAGCGCCGTCGAGCACGCGCTCGAGGTCTGCGGACTGACCAACATGGCGCATCGCATCTGCGGGCAGCTCTCGAAGGGTTATCGCCAACGCGTCGGACTGGGACAGGCGCTGATCCACAATCCTCCCGTGCTGGTGCTCGACGAGCCGACTATCGGGCTCGATCCACGCCAGATCCATGAAATTCGCGAGTTGATTCGCGGTCTGGCCGGCGAGCGCACCATTGTTTTGTCAACGCACATCCTGCCCGAGGTTTCGCAGATCTGCGACAAGGTCGTGATTATCAACGACGGCCGTATCGTGCTTGAGGAGCAGATCAAAGAGATTCCGGTGGGAACTTCGCTGGAGGAGGTCTTCCTGCACGCGATCGCGCGCGAAGGCCATGTCGAAGGCGCTACCCCCGAAGAGACGCTCGAGGAAGTTGGCGCCGGCCATAGCGGCGCGTAAGGCTTGCGGTTCAAGCGGTTCACTCATGCGCAATACATTTACTATCGCGGGCAAGGAGTTGCAGGGCTACTTCGTGCAGCCCGTCGCCTACGTCGTGCTGACAGTCTTCCTCCTTCTCGGAGGATGGTTCTTTTTCGCGATGCTCCGGCAGTTCGATGAAATGGTGCAGTTGATCCAGATGATGGGTCAGTCGGACCAGCTCAAGCAGATGAATCTCAACTCGCGCGTGATCGATCCGCTGCTGCACGACTTGTCGATCGTTCTGGTTATTGTAATGCCGGCGCTGACCATGCGCGTATTCGCCGAGGAGAAGCGCACCGGCACCTACGAATTGCTCCTGACCGCACCGATCCGCACGGGCGAGATAGTCGCCGGAAAGTTCATCGCGGCAGCTTCCTTTACCCTGATAATGGTCGCGTTGGCGTGGATTTTCCCGCTAATCCTGATCATCTTCGGCGACCCTGAGGTCGGCGTGATGTTCGCCGGCTACCTCGGCTTGGCGCTGCTCGCACTGTCCTTTGTCGCGGTCGGCCTGTTCACCAGTTCGTTGACTCAAAATCAGATCGTCGCGGCGATTAGCTCGTTCGGCCTGCTGATCCTGCTTTATGTTATCTCGTGGCCCGCCGAGGCTGGCGGCGGCATCGTCTCATCGGTGCTCACTTACCTGTCGCTGCCTACTCATTTCTCCACCATGACGCGAGGCGTCATCGATACCAGTGACATCGTGTTTTTCCTTAGCGTGATCGTGCTGGCGCTGTTCCTTACGCAGCGTTCGGTCGAATCGGCACGCTGGCGCTAGGAGGCGGACGGCGGATGAAGCGGACTTCTGCGCTTTCGGGAATCGTCGGAATCATATTTCTTCTGTTCGGAGCACTCGGCTACATCCTGACGGCCGGCGGCTTCGCGCGCCTCTTTTCGGGCGTCAACCTCCTTGCCGGGGTCATCGCCATTGCCGGATGGCTGGTGTCGAGCCGCGGCTCTATCGGCACGATGGCGGGGGCGCGTACCACCCGCTTCGGTACCAACGCTGCCGTTTATACGCTCGCGTTCCTCGGCGTGCTCGTCGCGATCAATTACCTGTCCGTCCGCTACCATCGCCAGTTTGATTTGACGGCGCAAAATGCCTTCAGTCTCTCGCCGCAATCGATCGAGGTCATCAAGGGACTCAAGCAGCCGGTCAAGCTCTATGGTTTCGTTGAGGCCGGCCGCAATCCCACGGCCGAGGCGCTCTACCAGGAGTATGCCTATGAGTCGCCGCTGATCACCTATGAGTTGGTGGACCCTACGCGCCATCCGGAACTGGCCGAGCGCTACAAGGTCACCGTGATGAACACCACTCACATCCAGCTCGGCAGTGACGAAAACGGATCTGGCACCAATGTTTCGGACTTGAGCGAGCAGGCGATCACCAACGGCATCGTCAAGGTCACCAAGACCGAGAGCAAGACCGTTTGCTTCCTGACCGGCGAGGGCGAAGACAATCCCGACGACGCCGACGGCGGCAGCGGCATGGGTCAGTTCAAGGATTCGCTGCTGGGCGAAAGCTACAAAGTTGACAAGGTCAATCTGGTCACCCAGGACAAGGTGCCGGAGACTTGCAGTGTGATGGTCGTGGCGGGTCCCACCCGTCCGCTGGTCCCGCATGTTATCGACGCGCTCAACGACTACCTCAAGGGCGGTGGCCGCGCGCTGATCATGCTCCGGCCGCAACCCGATCAAAGTGTCGATCAAGCCGCGCTGGTGAAGTTCGCGCAGGATTGGGGCGTCAAAGCCGGCAACAATGTCGTCGTCGATCAGGTCGTGCGGCTTGAAGCCGGACCCGCCCTCGGCCTCAACCCGGTGGTCAGCACCTATAACCCCCATCCGATCACGCAATCGTTCGACAAGCAGACGGTCTTCCCGATGGTGCGAACGGTCGATCCCGTCGATCCCGGCACCCCCGGCCTGACCGTTACGCCGCTGGCCACCACCAGCGACACCTCATGGGCCGAAACCGATCTCGACGGCATCTTCAAGCATCAGACGGCGAAGTTCGACGGTAACGACGTTAAGGGACCGGTCGTCGTCGCCGACGCGGTTACGGCCAATCTCGCGGCGCTCAAATACGGCAACGGCGAGGCGCGGCTGGTCGTTCTCGGCGATACCGACATCGCCAACAATCAATACATTGGCAATTTCTTCAACCGCGATTTCGTCATGAACTGCATCGATTGGCTCGCCGGTGAATCCAACTCGATCACCATCAGGCCGCGCGAATTGCGCGCGTCGCGCTTCAATCTCACGGTGCAGGAATTCGACGTTGTGTTTGTTTTGTCGGTGCTGCTGCTGCCCGAATTGCTCCTGATCATCGGGTTTGCGGTGTGGTGGGAACGGCGCAATTGATCGTGTTTGAATTGTTGGGAGCACGACATCCAAATGCGTAAGACCCTGCTCGCGCTGCTGGTGCTGGCGATTGTCGGCGGCTTGGCTTTCTACGTCAGCCGCCAGCCGGAGCCCGACAAGAATCATAAGCTGTTCAATTTGAAACCCGACGATATTGCCCGAATCGAGTTGCGCGGTCCCGGGCGCGACCTCGTCGTAGTGCGCGATGGTCCGAGCCTGTGGCGCATCGTCAAGCCGGTCCAGAGCCCTGCGGATAACAGTATTGCCGACGGCATCGCCGACGCGATCGCGCATCTCCAGGTAAACGATACGGTCGAGGAAAATCCCACTGACCTCGCCAACTTCGGACTCGAGAATCCCGCCACCACCGTCTTCGTGACGACCACTGACAAACGCGTCTTGCCCGGGATCATGGTCGGCTCGGATACTCCGGTCGGCAACAATGTCTATTTCAAAACCACCGATAAGCCCGCCGTTATGCTCACCGACTCCGGCTTTACGGTGGCCGCGGGCCGCACGCTCAAGGACCTCCGCTCGCATGTCCTGGTGGGCCTGACTTCCGACCAGATCAATCGCATCGCGATCACTCGTCCCGATGGCACCGTGCTCGAAGTCGTGCGCCAGGGTGACGGCTGGATGATCACCAAGCCGCGCGACTATCCCGCCGATGCGGCCGCCGTGCAGCAGATGATCGACGCGATCGTTGCCGCGCGGGTCGATCAGTTCGTCGAAGATAATCCGACAGACCTTGCCAAGTTCGGCCTGGTCAAACCGTCTCTGCAATTCGAAGTCGATGGCGGCAAGGACAACTCCCGCGAAACGATTCAGATCGGTTTCAAGCAGGCCGAGGCCGGCAAGAACGACGTCTATGCGCGCGTCGCCGAGGGCGATCAGCCGATCAGCACCGTTGCCGATTACATCGTCAAGGCGGTCGATAAATCCTTCGACGATCTGCGCGACAAGACCGTGCTGGTCTTCGACCCGTCCAACGTCGGCCGGATTACTCTGCTGGGCGGACCGGTTTCCATTCTACTGGAGCGCGCCTCCGGCGATACCTGGAATGTTGTCGCCGAGGGCAAGACCGCGCCCGCCAAGCCCGAAGTCGCGAACAGCCTTCTCAGCCAGCTCCACGATTTGAAGGGCACTAAAATCCCCGAAAATCCGATGACCGACCCGAAGCCGTTCGGCATGGCGCAGCCGACCTTCACCGCGATTCTGGCCGATCGCAGCGGCAAGGAAATCGGCAGCCTCTACG
>Ga0206836_10084_pt1 | contig 25686 bp, 25 predicted proteins | sample Alteio_BWOrgCont_28_FD_152871 | JGI IMG/M metagenome (GOLD analysis project Ga0206836, IMG submission 152871) | Enriched cells from forest soil in Barre Woods Harvard Forest LTER site, Petersham, Massachusetts, United States -... | ecosystem: Environmental > Terrestrial > Soil > Temperate forest >...
GCCGCGCTGGCTCGCTTTGACGGCCCCCAGCAGCTTCGTCAGGTCCCTCACTTGGATATTTTCCACCGACCGTACGGCGTCCTTGATTTCGCCGCAAAGCGCTTCATCGGCACGCCCGGCCACGAGCCGATCGAACTTCTCCACGGATTCTTCCCATGTGAACGGTTCGGACGCGAGTCCCGGATAGGCCTGTACTTCGTGCTCGATGATTTTTCCGTCCACCAGCCGCACGGTGATCTTGGCAGGCATCTTCGCTGGATATTCAGCCGTGTATTCCTGGTTCGGGCGGACCGAAACTTTCTTCAACAATGTCTGCACGTCAGCTCTCTCAATGCGCTCCGGCTGGAATTGCGCGGGCATCACGTCGCCATCCAGCAGCGCCACAGCGAGCAGGTACGGCAGGCTGTGATCCGCCTGTTCCTTGGTGCGGATAAATTTGTCCACGCCGTAGAGGCCGCCGCCGGCGAAGTCGTAAGCGAGTTGGAAAACCTCAGCCTCAATGGAAATCACCTTACCGGGATCGATCTTGTTCTGCGCAGCGAGTTCGACCATGCAATGCACGGCGGACTGCGTGTGGATCATCGAGTTGTATTTCTTAATGGTGCTCTCGACGACACCCTCGTACCCCTGCTTGTCCCAGTCAATGTTGATCTTCATTCTCAGGAGATGGTCGATGCCCAGTGGGCCCTCGATCACTTGCAGGGGACCCTCCACACCTCGTAGTGCGAGGAACAGCGCGTTCATCGAGCCGAGCGCCGACTGTGCCGAGGCGAGTCCTTTCCATTGCGAAAGCGGCTTCGCGCGAACGACAGCGAAGGACGCATCGCTGACCGCAGCCATAGCGATGGCGTTCGCGATCTGCTGCTCGCTCAGGCCGAGTAGCCGTCCAGCTGCGGCATTATGTGAGAAGGCCAGCTGCGAAGTGTGGTCGAAGCCGCTGCTCATGAAATTGGCGTGATCGACGAATCGTGACTGCACCGTGTAGCCCAGAGCTACGCCCAGCATCAAGTCACGGCCGCTGCCGCCCGCGTAGTCGGTGATCGTCAAAGCCACGCCGAAATTATCCGCAGTGTGGCAAGTCTCGGTCTGCGCAAGGAAGTTGTCCATGAAATCGACGTAGCGCACGAGTGCGGTGCTCCAGAACGCAGCGTAGATCGGGTTCGCCTGTCCGCCACCGATGAGCGCGCACGGACCGATGCCGCCGAAGTCCGCAACCTGCGCGCGACACGCCTGGATAGGGCCGGACCCGAGGGCGGCGATGCAGCAGCCCAGCGAGTCCAGAATATGGATTGGCAATTGCTTCCGCGATTCGGCCGAGAGGTCTGCAAAAGAAGCGCGGGCGGCATACTTCGCGAGACTTTCGACTTGAGTCATCATCGGAATCCTCCATTTTATTTTCCGAGTTCATTTGTCTAGGATGTCAGGGCGATGAAAATACCCATCGTGATCAGCGAGCCGATCACGCTGAGGAACACCGCGGAAGCAGCCTCCGCCTGAACGACGCGATGTTGGAGGGCTAAGATGACGACAATGGGCATGGCTGGGATGGCCGTCGTCAGTACCGCCCCGCTGACAGTCGGATTGCCATAGCCGAGCCATCGCAAGCCACCCAGAACCAACGCGGGCTGCACGATGTTTTTCAGAAATACGAAGAACGAAACCTGCCAGTTGACTTTCATTTTGCCGGATGCAAGCACGATCCCGCAGGCGAAGATGGCGACGCCGCCGGATGCGTGTCCCAGCATGTAAAGTGAGTGGACGAGGACCTCAGGAATGTGGAATCCGCTCAGCACGACAACGAAAGCGAGAACCGGTGCCCAAACCATGGGTTCTCTCAAAGTTTCCGCGATTTTCGCCGCGAGAAACGAGAAGGGCGATGCGGGGGGCGGTGCCGAACGCTCCCTGTCCTGCGCTGCTGAGCTCTTCCCCTGTGAGTCTCTCCCTGTTGTATCTAATGAGAGGAAGAGAATCGTGACGGGCACGACTGTGAGGTTGACGACGAGACTGCCTACCGCGATCGGAATGGCGGCGCTGGGCCGTCCCAACAGATCGCCGAGGACAGCTGGACCTACGAATGGCACTGCCGGCGCGGAAGCCGTCAACGCGGTCAACGCGCTGATGCCCATTGGCATGCGAAAAGCGATCCTGGAGAAGAGAAAAACCACGCCGTACAGGCCGATGACGGCGACGCACAACGCTATGACCAGGGGGATATCCTGGCTTAGTTCCGCACGCGACGACGCAACTGTTCCGGCAAAAAGCGCCAGCGGCACGGCGTAAAGCAGCACCATCCGATTCAGGATCGAGGCTTCCCGCGTCCCAAAATCGTGGTGCCAGGCGGCCACGAGGCCGAGCAGGAAGGTGAGGATCATGGGAAGGAGCGCGCCCAAAATAGTGTTTAGCATGGCAGGAGAAGAGATAACCGAGCGACTCATTGATACTGCGGCGACATTAGGGTCCCTCTGCAAAGAGCACCCCAATGTCTCGCGAGAGCCAAAACGCTAGCAATACCTATGATCGGGTATACCCCCCGAGTGACCGGCTAACTGGAAGTTGGCCTCGGCCACCAACATTACTTCCGCATCGCCGACAATCCGCTAGGAGGTGCTGTTCAATGGCCTCTAGCGAGAACAAAGATTCACCACCCTCCCAGTTAGCTCTGGTCTGGCCGTGTCGGCCTCGGCAGCTTGTTTCATTCTTCGAGAATGAGAATAGGAACTTCTATAATATTCACGTTGCGTCCGGCCGGCCGCCTCCGCTGCGTGTCTTCTCTTTGGTGAGATAGCTATAGCGGAAAGGTTTCGGCTTGATCCATCTCCGCGTGGTTAAACGATCAGGTTCAACGATCACGAAACAGCATACGTGTGTTCCAGCGAGTGCAGCGAGATGATCAACTGCTCGCAAACATCAAGGATGGTCTGCGAGGAAGGGGACGCTCCCTGTTCGAATATCTGCCGCAGGCGGCGAATCGAATTGTCATCGGCGGGCGTGTAAGCTTGTGCTTCGTTCTCACTCCACGCCACGATTCGCAGGAGCGAGTCGCTGTATTGGTCGAGAAAGTGGTTCAGTTCCGCCCTTTGTTGCCGAGTCAAAGCGGATTCGATCTCACTTCGCGCGCGATAGTGCAGAAGGCTTAGGTCCAGAGCACAGATCGATCGCAACGCCGCCTGGGCTCGTAGAATTCGTCGGTGCTCGGCAAAGTCGGGTTCGTGGTGACGGCCGTATGCAATTTCAAACTGGATGGTATCCATGCGCGAGGCAAGACTCGTCAAGCTGCCATTGATCTGATTTCGGAGGCGCCGAATTTCCGGGATATCTTCGGCTCTCTCCAAGCCGGTAGAAAGGACTCCGAAACGCGCCAGCATCCGCAAGTTCTGTTCAAGCTCCTTCCGCATTTGGCCTGTGTCGCTCTTCAGCCCGAAGCGGTCGAAGATAAAGCCCATAGCGAGAACACCCAACAGCACGCCCACGACGCGGTCTCGCGCGACGCTGAGGTCAGTCTGAACATGAAACTCCTGCAGATTGATAAAAAAGAAGGCGAGCGCCACCTGCAAGCCGAAATAGGAAATTCGCGGACTGGAGGTTGCGAACCACGCGGCAATAGCGGTACCCGCCGCAAAAAAGAGAGCGAAGCCGAAGATTGTGTCGAGGTGGGGCAGGATCAATATCTGTGCGGGAATTCCGATGATCAAACAGCCTACGACAAATCCCGCGAGGCGGAAGAATTGCATTTGGACCGATGGTCCGATCGTACTGGCGCCGGTGGCAACGCAGGTAAAAACGCTCGTGCTGAGGCCGGGCCAGTCGATCCCGTGGTAGAGGACGTAACACAAGCTAGCAGCAGCGCATCCGGCAAAAGCGAAGCGCAGATATTCCGGGTTCGAGAAGGCATCCGGCACGATCAAACGGTGCTGCGAGGGAAGCCCAAGCTCGCGCGAGGAGCCATCAGCGCTTTGTGCGCGGTGGAAGCGGTGAAAGAGGTCGATCAGAAGCTCAACGGTTCGCTCGATGCCGCCAAGGACGGGTACGGTGGCGGAGGGGTGCCTGACAAGCACCGCAGGCGGGATGTCGTTCATCGTGTCCTGGCAAAGCCTGCGTCTGAGCCTTCCGATTTTCTCGGAAACTCTCCGCAAACGGCTCACATCTTCATCGGTTGGCAGCGGGGCAGTTCGCACAAGCTCCGCAGCAAGCTCGATCAGATGGCCTGTCAGCGCAATCATGGCAGTGCGTTGCGCACGTAGTATCGAATCGACGCCCTGTCGCGCCAGAGAAGCTCTCAGCCGGCCAGCACCGGTCAAGTCGTACTGCAAAATTGTTTTTCTGTCGGCCTCCGGTATCGTGCGGCGTTCGGCGACGTCGTCGATTACGCGCTGGGCGGCAAGCATTAGATCGGCGATCGAGGAGATTAGCGGGTCGGAGCGATCGAAAAGTCGGTATACGGCTTCCGTCACTACGGTGACGCCGACACCAATAGCGATGGCCCCTGCTTGCCACAGCGTGGCGGCAACCTGAGCTTTGGTTCCCAGATCTTGATCCCAAATTGGCGGGTTCAAAGCGAACACGAACCCGAAGGCGACGGCTGCGCCGTAGTTCGTTGACGTGCGAATGAGAAAAAAGCCCAGGCCGAGTGTTGCAACGACCCAAAAGAAATAGGCGATGGGATAATCCCGAAAAAGCATCATCCCGGCGAGCGTCAAGGCCGTCGCCGCAATGGCTACGACGATAATCGTCACCGCTTGCCGAAAAGTGGCTGCGAGATTTTCGCGGGCGACTAGCAGAGAGTAGAAGCCGGCCAGAACCCCACTGGGTATTTGGAACGTCATGACGATGATCATGACCAGCGTCGCCCCTACCACCATGCGAATTGCAGTGCTTATGCGGCCGGGATATGGAAGAAGCTCCCACCGAAGGAATTCGAGAGACGACGGCCAGAAGCGAGTTTCTTGCCGAGGCCGTTCGGGAGATTGGGCGGCCGCCGTCGCCATCTCAGCGCCTGTGTTCGTATCCGCGCATGATGACGACTGCCGATTGCGATAGGCGGAGCAGATCGGATGGCGGTGACTCAATCCGGATGCGCACAGGGTACCGGCTGGCCAGGTGTACCCAACTGAGCGTGCGCTGGACGTCCGGCAGGCCGGACCCAATTCGACCAACCAGCGACGGATCGGGGCTAACGCCGTAACCAACACTGTCGACGACGCCGGTAAGGAGCAACCCGGGAGCAGACAAAATGTAGACGTCCGCATACATGCCGGGTTGTACGTGTTTGAGTTGCGTCTCGCGAAAATTCGCGATCGCCCACCAGACGCGCGTGTCAATCAGCGTGAAGATCTCCTGTCCGATGTGGGCATAAGCGCCTTCCGAAATGAGGAGGTTCGTCACGCGAGCGTCAAATGGCGCGAACACGCGGCAGTGGTCGTAGTTGTATCGGGCGGTGTCAATTACAGCGACGCGTGCTTGCCGTTGTGCCACGAGAGGATCGAGAGTGAGCACGCTCGATTGAGATTGATAGAATTCTGCCGTGCTTTGCTCGGAAGCCGCCTGCGCCTGAGCGTAGGCCGCCATCGTAGAATTGAGATGAGCCTGGGAGAGAGCGAGCTGCGAGTCGGCTTGATGAACGGCCTGCTCGCGTGCTCGCTCTAATGTGCGAGCTTGGTCCACCTGGTCAGCGGTAACGAACTGTTGGACAAGGAGTGGCTCGACTCGGTGCAAGTTATCGTCCGCGTAAGACCACTCGGTTTTGGCTTCATCCAGAGCGGCTGACGAATGCTTGACGTCGGCTTCCGCTTCCCGCACTGCCGCTTCCGCACGGTTGACGTTGGCGAGGGCGCTCCGAGTTCCAGCATCAGACGCGGTTACCGCATGCACCTCCGCCTGAATACGCCGACTTTCATCCACAATCTCCCCTTCCAGCGCAGCTTCATCCGAAGTCGCACGTTCGAGAGCGTACTTATAGGGACGATCGTCGATTTCAAAAAGCAAGTCACCCTGCTTAACCCGCTCATTGTCGGCGACGTTGAGGTGTTGAATCGGCCCCTCGACCACTGGGGCGATTCCGATGAAGTTGGCGAAAATCTCTGCGTCGTCCGTGCGGGGACGCACCGTCGTGATCCAGGAAACTACAATGATCCCGAGTACGGCCAGCAGAACCGAGGCTGACGTCAAGATATGAGCCCAGCGGCGGAATTTAATTTCATTTGCGCCGTGCGTGGACTGATCATTCGCTTGATCCGCCATAATTGCCTCCTAGCTGTAGAACAGAAGCCATAGTGCGCAGGCGAAAAAAGTGGCCAGACTGAAATAGAGGATCCCAGGCGCAACCAGGTGTTTGGCGATTGGCGTACGCACGATTACCGTACGCGCACCCGCCATGAGCAAAAGCCCTGCGACTGAACAGAAGATCCAGACGGGAAAGAACGAACCAAAGATGCTGTAATCGGGTGCACGCTCGCAGCCCGCCAGGAATAGCAGTGCAATGAGACACAAAACAAGGAGAGCGCCGACTGAAACGAGCCGTTGTGTACCGTGGTTTTTCTTGTCGATGACACGCATACCTGTCGTCCTGTTTTACGGGTGCCGGGCCGACTTCAGAAGGTCGCCTGTACTGAACGCCAGCGTTGCGGTCTGACGAAGAAGCTGGGTGCGCGCCGTAACGTCTTCGGATCGAGCCTGGGCGAGCGAGCGCTGCGCGGAGACGACGTCCAATAAGTTTCGGACACCAGCGTTATAGGCTTCGACAGCGGCGTTGTAGGAGGCCGTTGACGCTTCTAGCAGCGCCGCTGCGGCCTGTTGTTGAGCGTAGGCAGTCTTTACGTTGATGTAGGCGGTCCATACTTGATTTTCCGCGTCGTCTCGAAGAGCGTCGAGTTCAGCCTGGGCTTGATTTTGCTCGGCGTGAGCTTCTGCCAGTTCGCTGCGGCGCCTTCCTCCTTCAAACAGGTTCCATTCGAGCGACAAACCGGCGTCCCAAATCTCCCCGCTAAAATAGGCGCCTGGCAGCGGCAACTGCTCTCCGTAGTTGCGGTCTCGGCCAATGTCGCCTGAAAAGCTGAGTTTTGGCAGGAAGGTAGTTTTCACCTGACGCACCAAATCTCCGGCTGCTTGGATCCGTTCTGCCTGTGAGAGAAGGTCCGGGCGTTCGCGAAAAGCCTCCGTAATTGCGTCCTCGACGGTTTCACTCAGCGGGCCGGGCATGGAAAGCTCGTCGATAAGCTGAACATGAATATCGGAGGTTGGGACGGCGCCGAGTGCTGTTGCCAGGTTTCCGAGAGCAATCAGGCGGCTACCCTGCGTGTTTACGAGATCATAGTTAGCTTGGGCAGTGGCCGCCCGAGCTTCGAGAACATCGGGCAGCGTGGCCAGTCCGTTCGCGAGCCGGGCTTCGGCGTCTTGCTGCACTGTCGTTGCATTCCTAAGGTTGGCCGCGGCGGCATCGAGCTGGCCTGTGGCATTCAGTACATCGTAATAAGCCTGCGTGACGCGGTAGATGATTTGCAAATGTGTGTTGTTAAAGCTGAAGTTCTGAGCGCGCAGCACGGCTTTCGCTTCCGCCAACGCGTCCACCCGCGCGTTGAAGTCGAAAATCGTGTACGCGAGCGCGACTGTCCCCTGAAACACTCCAAGCGTATCCTGAACCCACGTGCTGTTGAAGAGCAGGTCTAGTCTGTCGCTTTCGGCAATTGCTTTGGCGGCCAGAACCGGAAAGAGCGAACTCCTAGCGACGCCCGCCGCAGCGGCCTGGGCTTTTGCCTGTTCCCAGGCCAAACGGGTGGTTGGATTGTGTTGTTCGGCGAGGTCGACCAACTCGGACAGGGTATATGCTTTGGCCGGGTCGAGGCTAAAACGTCGGGTCGCCGAAGCAACTGCAGCGGAGCGCCCTGTGGACAACCAAATCTGGTCGGGAGTTTTCGGTGCGTTCTGTGCTCTGGCTCCTGCGCACAGTATGCAGGAAGCTGCTGTCAGGCATAACACAGCTTTCGTTCTCGACAGCGCCCTCCCTGCGTTTTGAGTTGAGTTGCACGTGCGATCAACTCGCTGACGGCCCAACCGCATTTTATAACTCCCTTTTACGCATCAATGGTTACGACATCAGTGATTAAAATTCTGCGAGCGCAGCCACTGGACCAATCTCGCAGAGGGCTTTTCCCGGCTCACACCTCTACTGGAGGCGATCTTTTTAGACAGCCGGAGCACGAGAGCCGAATCGAGGCGCGCCCGCACCTGTCTGATCTTTTCGCCGGCGAATCGGCAAGACCACAACACCGGCTATCAAAGATGAGGCTTTTCCTCGCGCTAGTAAGAGAATGCAGTTCAACTCGAGCCCAGTCCACTCACCAATGCTCGCTCGTTCTGTGTGAACGAGTCGGTAGCACAGGCGTAAAACAAAGCCAAAGTGCTAGCAATACCTATGATCGGGTATACCCCCCGAGTGACGGTCTATCCGGAACGAATTCCCCTTGAAGTCCGCTTATCGAGATTCTTGGTACGAAAGAGCTGTTTCAGAAAAGACTCTGCAACTATAAAGGTCGAGTAAGAACAGGGGGAGTCCTCATTTCACTGAGAAAAACCGGTTAAGCGCCCTGAGGAACAGTCAAAACACGTTCCGACGGCCAGCGAAAACCGATCGGGCAGGCTTACCAAGTAGCTGTTGGTCAATCAGTATGGAAATATGGCGGGCTTCACGGTCAACGTCGGCACTGCGATGTTGCTCTGGATTTTGGCACGACCGTGCTTCAACGATTTGATAACCCGCCTGTTTGATTCTTAAACGGACGTCCACGCGGACACAAGTGGAAGCGTCCGGAGGGTGGGAGCAATCATCAGGAAAGGCGAGAAAACTTCATTCGACGAGGCCGAAACCTCGGCGAAGGCAGTAGCTCAGTGAAACTCAACCGCCCGCTAGAGGAGCGGAGAAAAACTGGCCCGTTGCTCGGGTTGCCATCTCATCCGCAGGAAAATGTTTGCTTTCGCTCAGGCCAATACACGCATTTGGCGGGGCAAAATCGATCTTTCGAGGGGACCTCCACCAAGAGAGAGAAAAGGCAAGACTGGATGGCGGAGAGGGTGGGATTCGAACCCACGGTTGAGTTTCCCCAACACCCGCTTTCGAGGCGGGCTCTTTCGACCGCTCAGACACCTCTCCGGCGGAGGAAGTTTAGCGAACGCTCCGTAATTCAGCAATCATGAGGAGCGAAATGAGGCGCAACATGAATCCCGAAACCGATGGGCGCACATCACCTGCGCGCTTCAAAAAACTTCTGCATCGCTTCGGCGCACTCCTCCGCCAGAACTCCGCCGAGAACATCGACGCGATGATTGAGAGCAGGGTGGGCCAATATATCGAAGCACGTATGTACGGCGCCGCCCTTCGGGTCATCGCACCCGTAGATGAGGCGCGCGATCCGCGCTTGGATCATGGCTCCCGCGCACATGGCACAGGGCTCAACCGTTACGTACGCCGCGGCGCCACTTAGACGGTAATTTCCCAATTCCTTGGCGGCCGCACGCAAGGCCACAATCTCAGCGTGCGCGGTGGGATCGCAATTCGCGATGGTGCGATTTCCGGCTCGGGCGACGATACGGTTCCTGACCACGATGACGCATCCAACAGGCACCTCGCCATCCACCGCCGCTGCGCGCGCTTCGGCAAGCGCCGCCTGCATGTATGAGGTATCGTTGAGCAGAGCGGAGTCAGAATATTTCATTCCAATTTTTCCCGAGCCCGGGCCGTCATTCGGCTCGGGGAACAGCCGGCAGAAGGTATTCGACAAGGGTGACATCCCGCAGGCGGCTGCCATGCCGCGCGTGCTGTTCGTGAAAGCCAACAACGCGCCACCCCGTCGCCTTACATAGTTGCAGGCTCTCCTTGTTATCCGCCAGAACGCGCCCGACAAGCTTACGATATCCGAGCCGTTCCGCCTCAGTCTGGGCCGCGCACATCAACTGTCTCCCGATGCCGTAGCTGCGAAACGAGCGCCGGACAAACATGGTCACCTCGCCCACCTCGCCGCCGTGGAGTTCCTGCTCATGCGGCTCGATGGAAACCACGCCGCAGACCCAATTCCGCACTTCCGCCACAAGCAAGGGGCGGCGGGAATCCTCCTCGGCCGCCGCGATCAGGTCCTTTTGCTCGTCGATCGAACGCAATGTGCTGTCGAACGTGGCGAGACCGTCCTCGACCGCATCGTTAAAAATCTCGCGCAGGGCCGGCGCGTCTTCGCGTCGCGCGGGACGAATGGTCAGACGCGGCGGCTGCTCTGCCGTAGCCATCGCGTGATTTTAACACCGCGGCGCGCAAATTCACTTTCGCGCCGCGAAGCGACATTGCCAGACCCGCTGTGACACTGCGCTTACGGGAATGGTTGCAATGAACGCCGCCCGGCTGTACGCTCTACAGTCGCGTTGCCTTGACAAACCGATAGCGGGGCCAGAGGCTGAAGGATTATGATGGAGATACTTCGCCGGATGTTCATGGTCGACTTTTGGAAGGGCTTGTTGCTGACCTTCCGGTCGCAAAATCCGAAGTACATCTATACCGAGCAGTATCCGCTCGAGCGGCCCATGGTTGCCGAGCGCTATCGCGGCGCTCCGCGCCTCAACATTAATCCCGAGACTGGCGAAACTCTATGCATCGCTTGCAATCTGTGCGCGCTGGCATGCCCGGAGAACCTGATCGTGGTTGGCTGGCAGCGCGATGAGGCCACTCGCCGCAAGGTCCTCACCACGTTTACCTATGACACTTCCCGCTGCATGTTTTGTGGCCTCTGCGAGGATGCCTGCCCCACCGATTGCTTGGAACTGACGCAGGATTTCGAAATGGCCACGTATACGCGCGAGGGCGCAATTTGGGACCGTCATCGCCTCGAAGAAGGGCCCACGCCGGCGCGTTACGTCCGCTGATCCGATTGATTTTGCGAACACGCTTCCGCAGTGATCCTTGCGCCGTGCCGACCCCTGCGCTATAAAAAATGAGGGGCGCGGTGTCATTCGACCTATCCTCTATGGAACTCCGTAAAGACCCGATCACTCGCAGCTGGGTGCGTGTGGGGTTCAGCGAAGATCAGGCCCTACCCGAGGGCTGTCCGCTCTGCCCGAACCAGACAGCAAATATAAAGCCTCTGCTGGAATTGCCCGCCAATGGCTCCGTACAGGTGCGCGTGATCCCCCATTTCCGTCCGCTTTATCGCATTGAAGGCGAGCCAGGCCGCATGCCTGAAGGTATCTATGATCGTATGCGTCCTGTGGGGGCGCACGAAATCATCATCGAGTCGCCCGATCACCAACTGCCTCTCGCGCGAATGACGGACGAGCAGATCGAGCGCGTCCTGGAAGCCTACGCTCTTCGCATCACGGATTTGAAGGGCGATCTTCGCTTCAAGTACGTCACGGTATTTGAGAATCGGGGCGCACTATCCGGCGGAGAGTGGGAGCATCCACATTCCCAGGTGACAGCGACCACCTTCGTGCCTCGACGCGTTCTCTACGAATTGCGTTCCGCGATGGCCTGGTTCGAAGAAAAAGAGAGATGCGTTTTTTGCGACATTCTCCGCCAGGAAGAGAAGCAAGCCCGGCGCATCATCGATTCTCAGGGCGACTACGTGGCTTTTTGCCCATACGCTTCGCGCGTGCCCTTTGAAACCTGGCTCATTGGGCGCAAACACAGCCATTTGTTTGAACAGGCGCGCCCAGGCGGCTACAAGCAGCTGGCCTCGCTACTCGGCCGCACGCTTCGCCGATTGACGCAAATCTCGCCGTCCTACCACATGGTCGTCCATACGGCTCCCAACACGATCCATCCGAAAGGTGAGCTGGCGTCCTATTGGGGCACTTTGGCGGACGATTTTCATTGGCACATTGAAATCCTCCCCATCGTCGAGCGCGTCAGCAGGTCTTACAGCATCAAGGAAGTCTATTTCAACGCGCTCATGCCCGAGCAGGCCGCCGAGCGGCTGCGTCAGCTCGATCCAAACGCATGACCACGAGCCAGCGCGGCGGCATCGTTTTCCGCCTGCTGGCTTTGATGGCGCTGTGCCTCTTCGCCGCAATCGTCTATCTCGTCCGGCATCCTTTGTTGCAAATGGCGGCGAGGGTTTGGATCGTTCAAGACCGCGTTACGCCGGCGGACGTTATTATCGTAATTGGAGACGATAATTTCTCCGCCGATCGGGCCACCGAAGCAGCCGCACTTTTCAAAGCGGGATGGGCTCCTTTAGTGGTGGCCAGCGGCCGAATGCTTCGACCGTATGCATCTTTGGCGGATCTCATGACGAAGGACTTGGAATCCCGGGGGGTACCCGCCTCGGCCGTTGTACTCTTCTCTCACCGCGCTACGGATACGCGGGAAGAGGCGGAGGCTTTGCGGGTCCTGGTAACGCAAAAAGGATGGCGCCGAGTTCTTCTGGTCACTTCCAATTACCACACGCGCCGCGCGCGCTACATCTTTCGGAAGATACTGCCGGAGAATGTCAGCTTGGCGGTCGCCGGCGCTGCCGATTCGCAATTCAACCCCTCAAACTGGTGGGAATCGCGGCAAGCCAGGAAGGCGTTTTTCCTTGAAACTGTGGGTTACCTCGAGGCGATCTGGGAGCTACGCAACCAGCCCGCCGGGGCCTCCCCTGCGAGCTTGGGGGGCTTTGTGGGGGGCATAGTGACCGGCAAGTCACTTCATCAGGCGAATCCCCGGCGCTTTTCGGTTTACATCCGTAGAATCCTGTAATATAGTCGCCGCCCCGGCCGATGAAGTGCAATCCGCGGTGAACTAAGTTCTTAGAGCCTGTAAGGAGGCGCTTATGTGGCGAAAGCAGGATGAGCCCAAAGCTCCTTCTCCGTCCGCACAGACAACGCCAAAACCAGTTCCGTCTGCGTCACAAAGCCCCGCGACCAATCAGACCGTGTCCGTAGCCGCGCCTCCGCTGAGTGCTCCTCCGGCAGGCCATTTGACCCGGCTCCTGGTCGTGAAAGGCGAAATCACCGGCAAAGACGACCTTTTTGTCGATGGTGAAGTGCAGGGGAAGATTCGGCTGGACGCCGGAAAACTCACCATCGGGCCCGACGGGCGTGTTACGGCCGATGTTGAAGCCCGGGAAGTCGTCGTGCGCGGAGAAGTGAGAGGAAAGATCAAGGCCCATGACCGGGTGCAAATCGCGGCTACAGGCCGCGTTTCCGGCGAGATCGTAGCGCGCTTGATTTCCATCGAGGAAGGGGCGGAAGTGCACGCCAGAGTGAACATGGAGCGAGGCGAAGAACGGCCCCGCTCCGAAGGCACTCTCAGCGCGGCACCAAAGCCTGTAAATAATGCTGTAGTTCCGCCAACTGGAGAGTTGGCTCGGGTGAACGCATGAGTTTCATGAGTAAGTTTAGGACAGTAAGTGCCGTCGCAGGCGGCGCGGCAGCGGTGCGTCCCGCCTACAGCCGTAACGTGCGTGTTCCCGCGGCTCCTCTTCACGCTCCGGGCGGTGCTTCCACGCAGACGGCCGAGAAGAACTCCGGCCGCTTCTCCAATGGGCTAAAGGAATTCCTATGGCAGATCGAGGACATCAGCAGAGGAAGCGTTCTCGATCTAGGCGCTGTATCCCAGGCCACCATTACTTATTTCATCGAGCATAATTTCAAGGTGTATACCGAGGATTTACTCGCTGCCTGGGGAGCGTTTTTGGAATATGAGGCGGGGCGTGCTCGCTCGCTTCCGGCCGGCGCCGAGCAACCCGATTTTTCGCCAGCAGCTCGGGCAAGTCGCTTTCTGGCGGCAAACCTTCGTTACCCCGAAGACAGTTTCGACGCGGTCTTACTTTGGGATGTGCTGGACTACATGGACCGGGAGATGGCGCAGCTTTTCTTGCCGCGCATCTGCTCCCTCATCCGTGAAGGCGGCGCGGTTCTAGCTATTTTCCATACCCGGCCGCCGGAGCAATTTCAGCGCTATCGCGTTCTCGACGCGCATAACCTGGAGTTGGTGCCGGCGCCAGCTTTAGTTCAGCCTAAGCACGTCTATCAGAACCGGGAAATCCAGGAACTCTTTGAACGGTTTCGCACGTCCAAAACGTTCGTGGGCCGCGACCAATTACGCGAAGGCGTCTTCGTCAAATAGGCCGGAAAGCCGAAGTGGGCCTGTAAGGTGGAATACCCTCTTGCGTCCGGAGGCGAATGGGGTTAGAAAGAAATTAGCTCTAGAGCGGGAGGGAAAATGAATCCACCGGCTTTAGAACACAAGCAAGATTAAAGAGCACCGCTGCCGCGGTGCTAGAATCGGCAGCCCTGAAAAGTCTGCCGAACGATAAAAAACGCGAAGCAACGGGAGCCGCCAGGCTCCCGTTGCCGTTTTCCGTGATCCCTTTTTGTTACCCGAAAAAGCAAAAGCGCCCGGTCGCGCTGTCGAGCCCGTCAGCCCGTCCATTAGCCGCGGTATCTCCCCGCCCAGAGCTCCCGGATGAGTTCTTGCTGGAACTTAATGATGTTCCCCTGCCAAAGCAAGCAGAGCAGCAGTGCGGCCATCATCACCAGAGAGATCGTCAGGGTTAGAGCCAATTGTGACTCTGAAGCCGGCACGGCGAAGCGGCGCATGAGAGATTTCAACGTAGGACTCCTCGCTAAGCTGAGGGCAGTTTTTGGGCCACAGTTACAGATGCTCACGGCCCCATAAGTCTCTAAATCTCACAAGCCCTCCATCAGGTCGGATGAACTACACGGCAAAAGCGTTCCCTTCCCTCTCCGATTTTGTGAAAAAAGCCGTCGTCTCCGTTTCCAAAGCTTGAGGTGATTGTTTAGTCGGCTAGTACGATAGGACCCACGCCGTCGTCGGTCACATAAAGAAAGAGTACCTGATGACGGCGGCGAGAGGGGCTATTCGAGCGGCCTGGCGGCAAAGCTATCGAGCGCGCCATCTTCGATGGTGTAGCTGATTTCGATAGGACGGCAGCAAACTTCGCAATCCTCAACGTACGATTGGTGGTGAACGGAAGCATCCAGGACCATGGATATTTCTTCTCCGCAGTACGGGCACATGAATTGGTGTTCCACCATGCCAGAATACGACAGGTAATGGCGCTATAGAACCGCCCGCAGAGCGCTGCTCCATTTTGCGGTGATCTTGTGTATCCTTGACCGCTTATGACTAAACGACCGAAACCAATCATATTGACCGTGCTGGACGGCTGGGGTTATCGCGCCGAGACGCAAGGCAACGCCATCGCGCTCGCGCGCAAACCCAATTACGACAAGCTGCTGGCGGAATTTCCAAACACCCTGATTCACACTTCGGGACCGTCCGTGGGATTGCCCGAAGGGCAGATGGGCAATAGCGAAGTGGGGCACCTGAATATCGGAGCCGGACGTGTGGTGCTGATGGATATCACGCGGATCGATCAGGCCTTCAGCACCGGCGCGCTGTTTCACCACGAGCTTCTGCTCGGGGCGATGAAGCGCGGCCGCGAGCGCCAACTGCACTTGATGGGCCTCGTGAGCGACGGCGGGGTGCATTCGCACATCGACCATCTGTTTCACCTCCTGCGCATGACGCGGGAGAACAAGGTCGAGCGGGTGTTCGTGCACTGCTTCCTCGACGGGCGCGACACGCCGCCGCACAGCGGCATCGATTACCTGCGGCAGCTGCAGCAGAAAATGCGCGAACTGGGCGTGGGCAGGATTGCGTCTATTGTGGGCCGCTATTACGCGATGGACCGCGACAATCGCTGGGAACGCGTGGAGCGCGCCTATCGCGCGGTGGTGCACGGAGAAGCGGAGCGGCGCTCGCCTGATCCCATCGACGCCGTGCGCAAAAGCTACGAACAGGGCACGACGGACGAATTCGTCGAGCCGGTGGTCATGACTACGGGCAGCGAGGCCACGGCCAAGCCTCTCACGCAGATTCGCGACGAGGATGCCGTGATCTTCTTCAACTTTCGCGCGGATCGCGCGCGCCAGATGACGCGGGCTATCGCCGAGCCCGGCTTCGACAAATTCGCGGACCCGGCCAGACCGAAGGATCTTTTCTTCCTGGCCATGTCGCTGTACGACAAGACCTTCTCATGGCTGCGATTTCTTTTTGGGCCGGAAAAACTGGAGCACATTCTGGCTCAGGTCTTCGCGGAGATCGATTTTCGCAACCTGCGCGTGGCCGAGACGGAGAAATACGCGCACGTCACGTATTTTTTCAATGGCGGCGTGGAGAAGCCCTTCACCGGCGAGGAACGTATCCTGGTGCCGTCGCCCAAAGTGGCGACCTATGACCTGAAACCCGAAATGTCTGCCGAGGGAATTACCGACAGTGTGGTTCAGGCCATCGAGAAAGGCGCGTTCGACGCGGTGATCATGAATTTCGCGAACGCGGACATGGTCGGACATTCGGGCAAGCTGGAGGCGGCGGTTCGCGCGGTCGAGGCCGTGGACTCCTGCCTGGGGCGCATCTATCGGGCGCTGCGCCCGCGCGGTGGCGCTTGGATCATCACCGCGGATCACGGCAACGCGGAGACCATGATCGATCCGAAGACGGGCGGCCCGCACACCTATCACACGACGAATCCGGTGCCGTTTATTCTGCTCGATCAGGACGGACCGGCCAAGCTGAAATCCGGCGGCGCCCTGCGCGATATCGCGCCGACGATGCTGGGAGTTTTAGGGATTCCACAGCCGAAAGAGATGACGGGTAACGATTTGCGCGAACCGAAAAAATGAGCCCGCCCCACCCCGCCGACACCAAGCTCGTCATCTCCTCCTACCATCGCTTCACGCTCTGGCGTTCGCCGCCGGAAATGGCCGAGGCGGTGCGAAAAATATGGCCCGAGATGCGCGTGCTGGACCTGCCGCATTACGACCGAATCGCGGCCGAGCTTCCCGATGCCGATATTTTCGTGGGCCTGCTGCTGCGGCCCGAGCAGCTGCGGCAAGCGCCGCGGTTGAAGTGGGTGCACACGACCTCCGCGGGCGTAGGCCAGCTGATGTATCCCGAATTTCGCGCCTCGGGCATCACCCTGACGAACGCCAGCGGCGTGCATGCTCCGGCGATGGCGGAGCACATCGCCGGGATGCTCGTGGCCATGGCGCGGGATTTCCCAGGGTCGATGCGCTTCCAGGCGCAGCGAAAATGGGGCCAGCAGGAGATCTGGGACGGACGTTCGCGGCCTAGGGAACTAGGCGGCGCGGTCGCCTTGCTGGTGGGCTTTGGCGCGGTGGGGCGCGCGGCAGCCGAACGGCTGCGCGCGTTCGGCATGCGCATACGGACCGTGACGCGCTCGGGCAAGGCGGAGGGATCACTTGCGGAACGCGTTTTTTCGACTGCGGAGCTGAAGACAGCGCTCGAGGAAGCGGACTACGTGATCTTGGCGGCGCCGGAAACCCCCGAGACGCACCACATGTTGGGCGCTGAACAGCTGGCCGCCATGAAACCGAGCGCGATCCTAGTGAACGTAGCCCGAGGGTCGCTGGTGGACCAGGAGGCGTTGATCGCGGCGCTTGAAAAGCGCGCGATCGCCGGGGCCGCGCTGGACGTGGCCTCGCCGGAGCCGCTCCCGCCGGAAAGCCCGTTGTGGGGTCTCGACAATGTGTTGATCACGCCGCACACCAGCGGGATCAGCGATCGGATTTGGCAGAGGCAGACGGAGTTGCTGATCGATAATCTGGGGCGCTGGTTCAGGGGCGAGCCGCTGCGGAATCGGGTGGACTTAGCACGAGGATATTAGCAAACGGCGCGCGAATATGGCCCACCGAGATAGCTCCAAACTCTAAGTACGATCGTGCGCGAAAGCGGCGCAGGTGGGTGCGTTCAGTTGCCGGTGATGGCGCTGGCGTTGGTAGGAGCCACGTAGCCCTGGCGCGCGTAAACCTGGAACTTCCGCTTCTTGCCCTTGGGATCGATCACGACGTAGGGTCCGCCGTCGGCGGCGACAAGTTCGACTTTAATCTTGCGATATTTGCCGTCGTGATTCTGGTTGGTGGAGATGTAGCCGAGGCTATACTCATTTCGCAGGCTGCCGGCCACGTCAGCCATAATCCCCGGAATTTCACCGTCGAAGCGAGGGAACCAACTGCGGCCTCCGGTCATTTCGGCGAAGGTGCGCAGCTGATTCTGGGCCTGGAGATAGGTAAGTCCGCCGCCCGAGACGGTGCGTACGAAGAGCTCTTCGGCGACGCCCACGCAGTAGATGGTTACGTCCGTTTCCTTCAATCTGGATAAGGTCTTATCCAGGGTCAGTTTACTGAACGTATCCACACCCGAGGCCAAGACCAAGATCGCTTTCTTGCCTTTCACGTCCTGGAGGCGCCCCGCCACGTCCACTACCGCATCGAACAAATTTGCTTCGTGAAATGGCGGAAAGATAAGCGAAACGAGGCCCTGCTCGATTTCCCTGGGATTATGCGTGAAATCGACTTCCACGTTTTCGCGCATGTTGAACGATTCCAGGGCCACCCAATCGTTGGGATGCATTTGGTGCAGGAATACGTCGGCCCAATTCCGCGCGTTATAAAGAAACCACCCGTAGCCGAGCTGGCTGAACTCGAGCAGCAGGACCACCGTTATGGGCGCGTCGGTAGTTCCGAAATTGGTGATCACCTGGGGAGCGCCGTCTTCGGTAATACGGAAATTCTCCTTGGTGAGGCCGTTTAAATAATTGCCGTCGTTATCGGTGACCACGACATCGACGTTGACCAGAGGAACCGTCGCCGTGATGGCAAAATTTGGCTGCGCGGATGGTTGCTGCTGGCCCTGAGAGGGCTGCTGCGACCCCTGGGCTTGAGAACGAGGATCGCCCGCCAGAGCCATAGGCGGCCCGAAGGCTAAAATTGCCATCAATGCATATGCCAGAACGAGCTGTATCGGGCGAAGCTGCGTCATACACGTCCTACCAAGCGCAAGATGGTACGGCCCACTAGGTAGCTTTGATGGTGCCACGAAACCAAGGGATGTTCAAATTTTCAAATGCAAATTTCGCCCCATCCAAATTTCGCTAGTGTTCAAACGGAATTGCCGTTGGAACCCGCCGGGAGGGCCAGGCCCGGCCATGTTAGTATCGTTGGCTCGCGTCTCAGGCGGGCGCATCCTCGTTTTTAGCGCCAAAAAGGAGAAGGAAAAGGAATGGGCAGGCGAGTTGCACGTGTTCTGAGCCTATTTGTTGGTCTAACCCTGGTGGCCGGCTTTGCGCCGGCGTATTCCCAGACGCCCGGCACAGACGGAGCGCAGCCGGACATGGTGCAGTTGACCGCGGAAGCGCAAACTTGGCTGACCGACCTGATCCGCATCAACACGACCAATCCTCCGGGCAACGAGCAAGGCGCGGCGAAATACATCCAGAACGTATTGCAGAAAGAGAATATCGCGGCTGAAGTTCTGGAGATGACGCCGGGGCGGGATATCGTCGTCGCTCGCCTCCAGGCCGGGCCTTTGCCGGATTCCTCAAAGGCCCTTCTGTTGCTGGGACATTTGGACGTGGTGGGCGTGGACCGGGCCAAGTGGACCGTGGACCCCTTTGCCGCCACGCAAAAAGACGACTACATCTACGGCCGGGGCGCGATCGACGATAAGGGCATGGTCGCGGCAAATCTGGCGGCGTTTATCGAGCTGAAGCGTTCCGGAACGCGGTTAACGCACGACGTCATCTTCCTGGCGGACACGGATGAGGAACAGGGCGGCGATGCCAGCATTCGCGTCGTAATCGAAAAATACTGGGACAAAGTCGCCTGCGCGTTCGCTCTGAACGAAGGAGGACGCGTCATCCTGCAGAACGGCAAGGCGCAATACGTCGCCGTCCAAACCAGTGAAAAAGTCTCTTACAACGTGAGCGTGACCGCGGCGGGAACCTCCGGACATGCCTCTATTCCTCTGGCTGATAATTCGGTGGTGCATTTGGCGGCGGCAGTGCAGAAGCTCGGAACGATGGAGACTCCGTTTCAACTGCTGACAATTACCCGGCGCTTCTTCGAGCAGCTTGCGCCCGTGGAGGACGAAGACACGGCGAAGTGGATCCGCGCGCTGGACACTTCAGAACGCGCCGATCTGGCCGCCCGGCGGCTTGCGGGCATGAATCCGGTGTGGAACGCCATGCTGCGCGACACGATCACGCCGACCGAGTTGAACGCGGGTGTCCGCGCCAATGTGATTCCCGCGCAGGCTTCCGCCAACCTGAACATTAGGCTACTGCCGGGCAATTCCATACAGGACACCATCCTGCAAATGGAAAAGGCCGTGAACGATCCGCAGGTGAAGTTTACGGTGCAGCCGGATGGAGGGCCAAATGCGCCTGCGTCTTCGATCACATCGGAGTTTTACCAGACGCTTGAGCGAGTGGCCATGCAACAATTTCCCGGAGCGGCGGTAGTCCCCTACTTGTCCACCGGCGCGACCGACTCCGCTTATCTGCGGCTTCATAACGTGCAGGCTTACGGCCTGCTGCCTTTCCCTTTGACCGAGGCCGATCTCTCGCGCATGCACGGCGACGACGAACGGATTCCGATCGCGAGTTTTCGCACGGGTGTCGACCTGCTCTACAGGATGGTGCGTGATTTCGTCACCAAATAATTGGGCCGCGGGAGTCCGCCGCGCGAAGATTGTCTGCACTCTGGGTCCCGCGAGCCACTCGCCCGCGATGATCGATCATTTAATGCGCGCGGGAATGGACGTCGCGCGCCTGAATTTTTCCCACGGTACACATGAGGAGCACGCGCGCACCGTCACCCTTCTCCGCGCGGCGTCCGGGAAACAGCAGAAACCCGTCGGCATACTCGCCGACTTGCAAGGACCAAAGATACGCACGGGCCCGTTGGAGGGAGGGCGCCGCGTTACTCTGCGAACGGACGCCAAATTCACCATCACCACCGCCGATACGCCGGGCAATAGCGAGGGTGTCTCCACCACCTATAAGCGGCTGCCGGCCGAAGTGCACAAGGGCGATCGAATTCTGCTGGCGGATGGATTGATCGAGTTGCGCGTGCTTTCCACAACGAGGCAGCGCATCGTTTGCCATGTCGTGAACGGCGGCGAACTGGGCGAGCACCAAGGCATCAATCTTCCCGGCGTGAAACTGCGCATCCCCGCGCTCACTGAGAAAGACCTGGTGGACCTGCGCTTCGCGCTGGAATGCGGTGTCAATTACATCGGCGTGAGCTTCGTGCGCACCGCGGCTGACGTGTTGGCGGCCAAGGCCGCAATTGAGAAAACCGGCCGGAAGACGCCGATCATTGCCAAACTGGAAAAGCCGGAAGCCATCGAGAATATTGACGAAATTCTCGAAGTATCCGAGGGCGTCATGGTGGCGCGGGGCGATCTGGGCGTGGAGATGAGCCCCGAACGCGTGCCCGTATTGCAAAAGATGGTGATCGCCAGGGCCAGAGATGCGCGTGTGCCGGTGATCACCGCGACGCAGATGCTGGAGTCGATGACGCACAACCCAAGGCCGACGCGCGCCGAAGCCTCCGACGTGGCCAACGCGGTTTTTGACGGAAGCGACGCGCTGATGCTCAGCGCCGAAACGGCTACAGGGCGCTACCCGGTGGAATCCGTGAAGATGATGGACCGTATCATCCGCGAGGCCGAAGCCAGCGTGACGGAATACGTGCGCCCACACCGCAGGGCTCTCTTGAGCCTCGCGGAAACCACCGCGGAGCTGATTTGCCACGCTTCGGAAGAGCTGTCCATGAAAGTGATCGCCGTGTTTACGGAAAGCGGCTCGACGGCGCGGCTGATCTCCAAGCACCGGCCTCGCCCTCCGATCATTGCCTTCTCGCGCAGCCAGGAGACTCGCCGTCAGGTGACGCTGCTCTGGGGCGTGCTCCCGCGAAAGACCGAACAGCTCCGGGATATCGATGATATGGCCGATATCACGGAGCGCCGTCTGCTGGAAGAGGGCCTGGTGCGTCAGGGCGACTTGGTGGGCATGGTGGCGGGAACTCCGCTAGGCGTGGGCGGCACCACCAACTTCATGAAGTTCCACATCATCGGTGGCGGAGAGCACATCTGGCGTTAATTCTGAGGCTCGCCCCAATTTGCGGTTGTTCTTTGTCCTAATTGACCCAGTAGCTCTAATTGACCCAGTGGTCGGGCCGCGAGGGCGGCTCCTCGCGGTGCTTGCGCATATAGACCTCGAACTTGCGGCGGGCGCGACGCCGCTGCCAATCGGAGATGCCATTGCGGGCCCGAAAAAACCATGAGCCGCGGCGCAGGTAGAGATAGCCCACAAGCATGCCCCCGAGATGGGTCACGTGGCTGACGTTATCGCCTCCACCGGCGCCTAGTGTCATGAAAAATTCTATGGCGCCCGCGGCGATCACATAAACCTTCATGGGGATCGTTATCGGAAACGGGATCAGCCAAATCTTGCGGTCCGGAAACATGATGGCATTGGCGAGCAGGATGCCGTAGATCGCGCCGGACGCGCCAATCGTGGGTACAAATGACGCCCCGCTGCCGCCGGGATGGACCACCACTTCGGCGAGCACATTGATACAAGCTGCGCCGATGCCGGTCAGGAAAAAGTACGCGTAGAAGCGACGAGAGCCCCAGGCACGTTCCAAATCCACGCCAAACATCCACAGAAATAGCATGTTCAGGAGGATGTGCCACAGGCCGCCGTGCAAGAAGAGGTACGTGACGGGCTGCCAGATGTGCAGTTTGAAAAGGAAATCGAACGGAACGAGGCCGAATGCGCGATTGAACTGGTAATACGCAAGCGGGCTGAAGAGTTGCAGGAGCGTCTGAATCAGGAAGACGCCCACGCAAGCGAGCACGATATTGCGGACGGCGGGAGTAACGTATTCACGCCATCGCGAACGAACCCGATAACGCGGGAAGGAACCCATAATCGGCCGGCGAAACTACAGTCTAAGGTCAGCGCCGCCCCAGAGTCAAAGGGGCGCCTGGGTAGCGGATACGGATCGCAAACACCGACCGCCCAATACCCGGCGATCCGCTCGTGCCAGCCGAAGAGCCACTCCGTTCGTCAATGCCAAAATTCGCTTGTCCTATCAATTTTTGAAATACGTTCGATGCAAACAATCCATCGATGGACCGCTTGAACGAAAGCTCCCGTCCCTCGACAATAGAGCGCTCGATTTCATGAACCAGAACCATACTCTTAAACTCATCGCCCGGGTCTTATCGCGCGGCAGACGAAGCATGGAACTCGCTTGCAGCGAGCCGTCGATCTTCCGGACCAAAGGAGCAGAATGACAAAATACAAATTGGAATACATCTGGCTTGACGGCAAACGTCCCATTCCCGAACTGCGCGGAAAGACTACGCTCAGGGCTTTCGATAAACCGCCCACTCTTCCTGAACTGCCAATTTGGGGCTTTGATGGCAGCTCCACCATGCAGGCCGAGGGGAAAAGCTCGGACTGTCTTCTCAAACCGGTGGCGCTATATCCTGATGCCAGTCGCAAGGACGCGTTTATTGTTCTGGCCGAGGTCATGCACCCTGACGGCAGCCCTCATCCCTCCAATATGCGCGCCACCATCGAGAACGACCCGGACTTCTGGATTGGTTTTGAGCAGGAGTACTTCCTCTATAAGGACGGCCGTCCTCTCGGCTTCCCCGCGGAGGGCTATCCAGGCCCTCAGGGCCCATATTATTGTGGCGTTGGCTACAAATACATGGGCAACGTGGCTCGTCAAATCGTTGAAGAACACTTGGACCTCTGTCTAGCCGCGGGTATAAATCACGAGGGGATCAACGCCGAAGTGGCCAAGGGTCAATGGGAATTCCAGATCTTTGGCAAAGGCTCTGCCAAAGCCGCTGACGACACCTGGACCGCTCGCTACTTGATGATGCGTCTCTGCGAGAAATATGAAGTCGATGTCGTACTGCATTGCAAACCCGTCAAGGGCGATTGGAATGGATCCGGCATGCACACCAACTTCTCCACCAAATACATGCGCGAAGGCGGCGGCAAGGACTATTTTGAAGATCTCATGGCGGCGTTCTCCAAAAACGTTGCCGATCACATCGCGGTGTATGGTCCCGATAACCATTTGCGTTTGACTGGTCTGCACGAAACGCAAGCCATCGACAAGTTCACCTATGGGCTCTCCGATCGTGGCGCCTCGGTCCGCATGCCTGTTAACTTCATCAAGAACGGCTATAAGGGCTATCTGGAGGATCGCCGCCCGAACTCCGAAGGCGATCCCTACCAGATCGTTTCGCGTATTTTGAAGACGATCAATAGTGTCCCGAAACCGATGGTCGCCATGGCCTAGGACACGTCGGACATAGCAGGCGGCGCAAAATTCGAAGGGCCCGTTCGCGTTTCGAACGGGCCCTTTTTAGCCTGCTAATGCAAGCCAATCCAGCCAGAAGGCAGACCCAGCCCAACAATGCCCCCAATAATGCCCACACACAACGAAAGATTCGTATCCCTTTGCTCTGGCCACCCTACGCCAGAAAGGGAACTACACCTGAAACTGAGCCTGAACCTTTGATCATCCACCCTAGGACCAGGAACAGCCACGTACGGTTCTATACCTACCAATTCAGAGCAGCTTAGAGAGTCTTAAACGAACTTAAGACACCTTGGGTTCGCCGCTCAGGGCTGTCCTGTTTGCGCGCGCGTACGCCTGGGACGGCGGCGTCAAATTTAGGATCCGGAGGAAGGTTCCTACTTCGACTAGAGCAGATCGGTCCGCACACTTCGTAAATCAGACCGGCGGGCGAAATCGGACGTGCCCTACAGAATGCAACCGACCAAGCACGTTCGGCATACAACAATCGTACTACGTTAAATCTTGCATCGTTCCGGGGAAAAGGGGTAGTATCGTACCACGATACACTTATGAAACTGGGTGCCCGATGAGCAGATAGTCACCTGAAGCCGAGAAAAGGGAGGAAGGAATGAGGATTCGCCGGTTTGGAAATGCAACGTTGTACGGTTTGCTCGGGTTCATAGTTGTCATCGCGGGCTGCAGCCACAAAGTGGCGGTCCAGCCGCCCGCGGCCCCGCCTGCGGCTAACCCACCCGCGCAGCCCACCGTAATGTTGGACGTCTCGCGAACGAATATCAACCAAGGCCAGTCCGTGAACTTGCGCTGGTCTGCGACGAATGCGACCTCCGTCAGCGTGACCCCAGAGCTGGGCAACGTGGCGGCGCAAGGCACCTCAACCATCTCGCCGCGCCAATCCACTACCTACACCGCAACGGCGACCGGCCCGGGCGGTTCGGCCACCGCCAGCACTCATGTGACGGTCACCGTGGCCGCGGCAGCCGAGCCTGCTCCCGCCAGCCCCACGATCGAGGAGATGTTCACGAGGGAAGTGCAAGACGCATTCTTCGACTATGACAAGGCCGATATCCGCGCCGATGCACGCCAGGCTTTATCCAAGACGGCCGATTTCCTGCGCTCTTATCCGCAGGTCGCTATCGTTATCGAAGGCCATTGCGACGAGCGCGGCTCAACCGAATATAACGTCGCCTTAGGAGACCGGCGCGCGGACTCAGCGAAGGATTTCCTGGTGGCCCAAGGCGTCGCCGGGGATCGGATTCAGACGGTGAGTTACGGTAAAGAGCGGCCGTTCTGCACCGAAGGCAACGAGTCCTGCTGGCAGCAAAACCGGCGCGCGCACTTCCGTATGGGCGGAACAAGTTCTTCACAGCTCAGCGGTAACTAGATTAGAGCCACGGAGCCGTTGGCCGGCCTTTTCACGCGGCGATTAGGCCCGCAGGCGGGGCGATGTGGCTCGCTAGGACTGCGTCCCTCGGCAGTCCGCGTGGG
>Ga0206836_10086_pt1 | contig 25423 bp, 22 predicted proteins | sample Alteio_BWOrgCont_28_FD_152871 | JGI IMG/M metagenome (GOLD analysis project Ga0206836, IMG submission 152871) | Enriched cells from forest soil in Barre Woods Harvard Forest LTER site, Petersham, Massachusetts, United States -... | ecosystem: Environmental > Terrestrial > Soil > Temperate forest >...
TCAAGCGCATGTTCCCCGACGCCTACCTCCCCAGCGCGACCTTGGTGGCCTCGGCGAAGCCATGAATCCGTTGCAGGAACTACTGGCGGCGGAACACCGAGCGGATGCGCTGCTGGAGGCGATCGTAGCGAATGGACTGCTGCAGCCCGGCCGCACCGAGGCGGAGATCGACAAAGCCATCTTCACCCTGGCGCAGGACTCGTTCGGCGTCGAAAAGCACTGGCACAAGCGCATCGTTCGGTCCGGCCCCAATACCGTGCGGGTTTTCGCCGACAATCCCCCGGTGCGGCAGATCGAGGAGAATGACACGGTCTTCCTCGACCTGGGCCCGGTCTTCGGCGAGTGGGAGGCCGACGTCGGCCGCACCTACGTCATGGGCAACGATTCCGAAAAGCACAGGCTGTGCGCCGATCTTCCGCGTATCTTCGACGCCCTGAAGCAATACTTCGACGACCACCCGGACGTGACCGGCGCCGAACTCTATGCCCACGCCCAGCATCTGGCGGAAGCGTCCGGCTGGCTGTTCGGCGGTGCCATCGCCGGCCACATCGTCGGAGAATTCCCGCACGCCCGCATCCCGGGCGACAAGGACATGTATCGCATCAGCCCTGCCAACCCAGGCCGCCTGCGAGACCCGGATGCGGTGGGAAACCCGCGCTACTGGATCATCGAGGTCCATCTGGTGGACCGCACGCGCAGTTGGGGCGGGTTCTACGAACGGATCCTGGTGCCTGCTGACGCTTCGTAAGACACTATCCGCTCTGACGGGAGAAACGCGGCAATGAAATTCGGCATCCACCTACCCCATGCGGGCGACCAGGCCACCCCTGCGCTGATCCGTGACCACGCGATCAGAGCCGAGGACCTCGGCCTCGAAGACGTCTGGGCCAGCGAGCACATCATCGTGCCACGCGACAAATTCCCCCGCTCCCCGCTGTTCTACGATCCCGTCCTGTCGCTAACCTGGGCAGCCGCCGTCACGAAACGGATCAAGCTGGGCACCACCGTCCTTGTGCTGCCAATGCGCCATCCTTTGCCTTTGGCCAAGGAACTGGCCACACTCCAGAACTTCTCCGAAGGCCGCCTGATCATGGGCGCCGGCTCCGGCTGGCTGAAGGAAGAATTCGCCGCCCTGGGCGTCCCGTTCGAGGAACGAGGCCGCCGCCTCGACGAAGGCATCGCTATGATGCGCGCCGTCTGGTCGCAGGACCCGGTCACCTTCAAAAGCCGCCACATCCCCGCGGTGATCGAGGGCATGACGATGACCCCCATGCCGGTCAGCCCGATCCCGCTATGGTTCGGCGGCAGTTCCGAACCGGCCTTGAAGCGCACCATCCGCATCGGCGACGGCTGGCACGGCAGCAGCCTGACCGCCGAAGAAGCCGCCCCCATCGTCAAGCGGCTGAAGGAAGCCAGGCCCGGCGCCGACTTCACCATTTCCATGCGCGTCCAGTGGGATGGCACCGACCGAGGCGTGCTGCGAGCGCTGGTCGACGACTACGCGGCGATCGGGGTGCAACATTTGCTGATTGCACCCAACGACCGGAACGTAGACGACTGGCACAAGGTAACCGAGGGCGTCGGCTCCCTGGTCTAGTCGTAGTTGTTGTACATCGTCTTCTTGCGCATGTAACCTTCCACACCGTGCTGCCCGTCCTCGCCACCGAGGCCGCTGCGACGGTAGCCGGTGTGGAACCCATGTGGACTCTCGCCTGACGGGCGATTGACGTAGATCTCGCCGAACTGCAGCTCGTTGACGGCCCGCATGATCAGGCGGTTTTCACGCGTGAACAGGTAGGCGGACAGGCCGTAATCGCTGTCATTGGCGTAGGCGATGGCCTGTTCGAAACTGTCCACCGGCATCGCCGCAATCGCCGGGCCGAACGTTTCTTCCTTCATGATCGCCAGGTCATTGGACTTCACGCCCAGAACGGTCGGGAATGCCCAGTGACCCTTCGAGAACATGGCATCGTCGGATTTCAGGTCCAGCAACGGCGTCGCCTTCTGTTCCAGCGCCTTCGCCACCATGGCGTGCAGCTTCTGCACCTCGACCTTGGAAATCCGAGGCCCGATCTGGCTGGTTGCCGCCGTAGGATCGCCCACCTTCAAAGTTTTCACTTTGCCGATGAATTTTTCCATGAACTGGTCATAGATCTTGCTGTGGAGATACATGCGGTCGTTGCACGTGCAGACAGAGCCGCCATAGAAGAATTTCGACACGACAGCCGCGTCAACGGCCTTGTCGATATCGGCGTCCTCCATCACCAGGAACGGCGCCTTGCCACCGAGTTCCAGACGGATCGGTTTGATGCTGGCCGCGCCCAGCGCATAGATCTCCCCACCCGCGCGGACGCTGCCAGTCATGGTGATCATGTCGGTGCCGGGGTGGGTCACCAGATGCGCGCCAACGGTCCGTCCGTCGCCGGGCACGACATTCACCACGCCTTCGGGGAAACCCGCCTGCCGGCAGAGTTCACCCAGCACCAGCGTTGCCAGCGGCGTCAACTCATGCGGCTTGATGACGACGGTGTTGCCGGTAACCAGGGATGGTCCGACCTTCCGAGCAAACAGCGCCGCGGGGAAGTTCCACGCCGTAATGCCGGCAACGACACCATAGGGGACCCGCTGGATCCAAATCTGTTCGTTACGGCCCTCGCCAGGCAGGATTTCGCCCTGCAACCGGCGAGCACTTTCAGCCGCATAGCGGATCAGCGCCGCGGCGAACTGGGCATCGATGCGGGATTCACCAATCAGCTTGCCGCCCTCGGCCGTCAGAAGCTGCGCCAACGCCTCGGTATTGTCATCGATCAAGGCAGCCAGCTTGTTCAGGAACCCGGCCCGCTCCATCGGCGTCAACGCGTTCCAGGCCGGTTGTGCCTTCCTGGCGGCGGCAACGGCCCTGTCAGCGTCTTCGATCGAGCCGCTGGCAACGGCATCAACCGTGGATTCATCCTTAGGGTTCAGGATGTCCCGCCGGTCCTTGCTGGCAGATTCCACCCAGGATCCGCCAACGAAAATCTGGCCCCGGCCGATCCCGAAATCCTTCGGCATGGCAATCGTCATGTTTCTCTCCCGGTTATACTTTCAGAACAACGCGAAATCGAGCCTTGCCCGACAACATCCGGTTAAACGCATCTTGTGCCTGAGCCAGCGGATAGATTTCGTTCATCGACCGGATATTGTGCTGTTCGCTGAAGGCCAGCGCATCCTCAGAATCAGATCCAATACCGGAATACCACCCTTTGACCGAAGCACGTTTACGCAATAGTGTAAGAGAATCAACCGTCAGCGCGCCAACAGCCCCAATGACCATCATCACGCCATTGATACCCAGCCCACCCGATATCGCTTCCATCGCTTGGGCATTGGTAACAGTCGCAATGATCGCCTTGGCACCCCCCAGATCCATCAGCGCCTGGCCCGCATCGTTCGCATCGCTGTCGATGTAGTCGTGAGCACCCAGCGACCTGGCCAGCGCTTCCTTATCGCGGCCTCGGTTCACCGCAACAGTGCGGAACCCCATTTTGGCAGCATACTGGATTCCCAAATGCCCCAATCCGCCAACGCCATGCACCGCCACCAGGTCACCGGGCGTCGCACCACTATTCCGCAGCGCATTGAATGTCGTAATCCCAGCGCATAGCAACGGCGCCGATTCAACCGCGTCCAGCGCATACGGCAAACGCGCAACCGCCGACGTGCGAGCCAGCATATGCGTGGCATAGCCGCCATCGCGGGACACACCGGTTGCACCCGTTACGTTCTTGCAAGCAAAGGAATGGCCGCGCCGGCAGTTGTCGCAATACTCGCAGGCCCCCGGAAACCAACCCACACCGACCCGCATCCCAACCGTCCAGCCCTGAACATCGGGGCCGAGCGCGTCGATCACGCCGACGACCTCATGCCCTGGGACGCGCGGATATGTGATGTCCGGAAACAGGCCTAGGACAGTCGCCGCGTCGCTGTGACACACCCCACAGGCCTGGATCTTGATACGCACTTCGTTCCGCCCCGGATCGGGCAGATCGCGCGTTTCAGCGGTGAGCGGACCGCCCTTTTCCGGCACGGCCATGACGGTCATTTTGGTCATCGTGGCATCCTCCACATTTCCGCAACGCTATGCAAAAGCCGATATTACGATATAACGCTGCACTGGTCGATAAGGCCCCAGCAGGGGCTACACAAGCAACCGGAGTGAAACCATGTCGATCCAACCCGCCTCATCCCGTCAGGCCCGACAGGCCCCCGCCCAGAACTTCACCGGCGCAGTCTTCCAAGATCCCCTTGCTCGGGCCGAGGGCCCATCCAAAACGAATGCAACGACCGTGACCTTCGTCCCAGGCGCCCGCACCGTGTGGCACAAACATGACATGCGCCAGGTGCTGCTGGTGACGACCGGCCTCGGTATCCTGCAGATCAAAGGCGAACCGGCCCAGGCCATGCGCCCCGGCGACGTCGCCACCGTGCAACCCGGCATCGACCATTGGCACGGCGCATCCGCCAACTCCCTGTTCGCGCACGTGTCCCTGCTGGAGAGCGTTCCCGAAGGCACCGAATGGGGCGAGCCTGTCTCCGAAGCCGACTACAAGGCTGCCAACACCCAGGTCGGGGTCTAGATAGACAGATGCCCGGGTCGTCGCTATATCCGGACAGGAATAGCGATGAACCCGGATGGCATGACGCAGACGGCACCGATCGAAGGAACGCAACTGACCGGCTGGTCCGTCCTGTCAGGCGGCACGCTGATCGCCATCGACATGAAGACCGAGGACAGCGGCACACGGCGCATCGTCCTGCCGGTAGACACGCTCTCCGGCCTGCTGATGACACTTCCAAGAATGTTGCAATCCGCGTTGGATCAACGCTTCCCGAACGGTTCCCTCCGCGTCGTGCAACCTTTGGGCGACTGGCGGCGGGAACAAGCGCAAAACGGCCAGGGACTGATCCTGAAACTGAACACAAATGATGGTTTCGAGGTCGCCTTCCTGGTGAACCCGGACCTGGCCGGTGCCCTGGGAAATGCGCTGCTGCGCGCACCCAACCAGGTCCAGCCGGGCCGGATGAATTGACCCCACCGCTTGGCAGAACGGCCCCACCTGGGGTCTGATACGGCTTCCTTGCGATAAAGGACGATAATAGTGAGCTTTTCGGCTGTATTTTCGCGCGTAGTCGCGGCAGTGGGTGGTGCGGCACGTGTCGCTCGGCATATGCGCGAACCCGTCTATACGCCCGCCTGGGGTGGCAGCCCGTCCATTCCGGAAGCCAAACCACAAGGCGCCATTCCCACGCTGAAAATGCCCAGCGCCAAAGGCTGGGTCGGCGACCACAAGCCCGAGGCCGCACAAGGCCTGAAGGTGAACGCGTTCGCCAGGGATCTGGACCATCCACGATGGATCTACGTGCTGCCCAACGGCGACGTTCTGATTGCCGAGGCAACGAACGCGGTGCGCCCTCCTCGCAGTGTGTTCGACTACGCGATGATCACCACCATGCAGCGCGCACACGCCATGGGCGTCAGCGCCAATCGCATCACCTTGCTGCGTGACGCCGATGGCGACGGCGTCGCCGAAATTCGCGAGACATTCCTGGAGAATCTGACCCAACCCTTCGGCATGGCCCTGATCGGCAACACATTCTACGTCGGCAACACCGACGGGCTTGTCGCATTCCCGTACACCCCGGGGGCAACGAAGATCACAGAACCCGGCCGGCATCTCGCAACGTTCAAGCCCGCGGGCCATTGGACCCGCAACCTGCATGTCAGCCCTGACCAGACCAAGATCTATATCGGCGTCGGCTCCCTCTCCAACATCGCCGACTTCGGCATGGAGGTTGAGGAAGGTCGCGCCGCCATCCACGAATTTGACGTTGCAACAGAAACGATCCGGATCTTCGCCGGAGGCCTGCGCAACGCCGTCGGCATGGCCTGGGAACCGACCACAGGTGCGCTATGGACGGTGGTGAACGAACGCGACGGCCTGGGCGACGAAACACCACCGGATTACCTGACATCCGTCCAGGAGGGCGGCTTCTACGGCTGGCCCTATTGCTACTGGGACCGGGTCGTCGACGACCGCGTGCCGCAGGACCCCGCCATGGTCGCCAAGGCCCTGACACCAGACTACGCGCTGGGCGGCCACACCGCATCCCTGGGCCTCTGCTGGCTGCCCGCTGGCCAACTGCCAGGGTTTCCGGACGGCATGGCGATCGGCCAGCACGGATCATGGAACCGCAGCAAACTCAGCGGCTACAAACTGGTGTTCATCCCGTTCAAGGACGGACGGCCATCAGGCGCGCCACGCGACATCCTGTCCGGCTTTCTTTCCGCCGACGAAAAGGAGTCATTCGGGCGCCCTGTCGGTGTCACGATCGGACCTGATGGGTCGGTACTCATGGCCGATGATGTCGGCAACGTCATCTGGCGTGTGACCGGGGCCTAACGGCCTCGATACACGTAAGCGCCGATCGGTGCCCCCGCATCGGCGCTTGCCAGTTCACGCATCCGCCCATGGAACGGCGACAGTTCGCAAGCCGGATCGGTCGCCGAGGCATCCCCTGCCAGCGCCATGGCCTGGCAGCGGCAGCCGCCAAAATCACTTTCTTTCAACGCGCAGGACCGGCATGGCTCAGGCATCCAGTCGGTCCCGCGAAACGCCTGGAACGCTGGGGATTCCAGCCAGATTTTCTCCAGCGGATAATCCCGGACTGACCAGAATTCCAACTGCGGGATCGTTTCAGCCGCATGGCAGGGCAGCACGCGACCGCTGGGTGTGACGTTCAGCGACCGACGCCCCCAACCGCCAACGCAAGCCTTCGGCCGGCGCGCGTAGTAGTCCGGCACAACCATGTCGATCACCAGCCCCCTGCGGCGCTCCTCGACCACCTGTATGGCCCGATCAACCTGATCCCGCGTCGGCATCAACTCAGACCGATTGCGCAACGCCCACCCATAATATTGCGCATGGGCAATCTCAATCCGCCCCGCCCTAAGCGACGCCGCGAGGTCAATCATCGCCTCGACCCGATCAATATTGGCGCGATGAACAACCAGGTTAATCGTCAGGGCAAGACCCAGCCCCGTGACAATCCCAGCAAACGCAATCTTCCGCTCATGCCCGCCAGCATAGCCAGCAATATGGTCAGCCGAACCTGCGTCAGCATCCTGCAGAGATAGTTGCACATGGTCCAACCCGGCATCGCGCAGCGCCAGCATCCGCCGTTCATTCAACCCGATCGCCGAGGTAATCAGGTTGCTATAAAGCCCAGCCCCATGCGCCGAAGCGACAATGTCAACAAGGTCGCGCCTCGCCGCCGGTTCGCCACCAGACAGATGCACCTGCAGCACCCCAAGATCGGCAGCCTCCTGAAAAACCCGTGCCCAGGCTGCCGCATCCAATTCGGCGGCAGGATCATCCAGCATCAACGGATTGGAACAATACGGACAGGCCAGCGGGCACCGATGCGTCAATTCCGCCAGCAAACCAATGGGCCTGGTCACAACAGCAACCGCTTGCCAGCCAGTTCCGCCAGCATGTCAGCGACATCTCCGGCGATCTCCGCTTTGTCAGCCGTATACTGAACCGCCAGCGCATCGACGATCTGATCCAGAGTTCGCGTCCCGTCGCACAGCCGCACAATATCGGCGGCCGGCCCCTCAAGTTCGATCACCCGCTCCGGCGCCAGCAATACCCAAGCGTCACGCGTCTTGTCGAAATGCAAGCGCACGCCAGGCGCCAAACGCGGCTGAGCCTCAGACATCGGACGACGCCGGAACAAACGCCCCAGGCGGAATCAGCCCAGGCGTCACATAGGCATAATGCAGCGCATCCAGCATCGTCCACAGCACGTCGCATTTAAACGCCAGCGTATCAACAACAAGCTGCTTCTGCTCCTCCGTACGAGCACGCTCCGTCACCCATTCCAGCGCAAAATGCGCATCGCGTTCCGCCTGAGGTGGACGCTTGTCAAAATACGCCATGATATCCGGCGTAACGAAGTCATAATGCGCGAGCATCCCACTCATACGCTCTGTGATGATCTGCGGAGAAAACAATTCGGTCAGGCAGGAAGCCACCGCCTCCAACATGCTACGCTCACGCACGAAATGCACATAGGCCTGGACCGCGAACCGCGTCGCCGGCAGCAGCAGACGTGTCGACGTCACATCATCCCGCTTCAAACCCAGCCCGTCGGTAAGCTTCAACCAACGCTCGATCCCACCCGCGCGCTCATCATCTCCATCATGATCTTCCAGCCGCTTGCGCCATTCACGGCGCAGAGCCGGATCCTCACACCGAGCGATCAGGGATGCATCCTTCAGGGGAATCATCGCCTGGTAGTAGTAACGATTAAGCGCCCAAGCCTGCACCTGAGCTTTTGTGCATTGGCCACTATGCAGCATCCGATGAAACGGATGTAAATTATGATACCTCTCAGCCCCCAACGCCCGAAGCCGCGTCTCTAGGTCGTTCAAAGTGAAATCTCCATCCCATCAAAACCGACTTCGAATCCCGCCGCCTCCACTTGCCGCCGTTCAGGAGAATCCGACAACAGGATCGGATTGCTATTGTTGATATGTAGCAGAATCTTTCGCACCGGCAGATCACCCAACCGTTCCAGCGTGCCGCCGGGACCGCTAACCGGCACATGGCCCATTCGGCGCCCAGTCTTGGCACCAAGGCCAGCCGCAATCATTTCATCATCCCGGAACAAAGTCCCGTCGAACAGAACGGCATCGCAATCACCAAGCTGCCGCCGAACGTCCTGATTGATATCGGCACAAGCCGGAGCAATGGCAATGCGGCGCCCATTGGCGTCAAATCTGGCGGCATAGGTCGGTCCGGGTTCGGCGACAGTAGCGCCTTGCGTTTCCAGATACAGCGGCACTTTCCCAGGCATCTCCAGCAACGTTAGCGTGAGGCCCGCACCACACTGGATCGGCTCGTTCACCCGAATAGGCACCTGCCGAACCACGGCAGGATCCAACACTCCGAAAATCGGATTAACACGCAGCAAATCAAGCAACGACTGCGGCGCAAAAATCGTGAACGGCTGCCGTTCCCGCAGCACCAACAGCCCGGCAATGGCGTCAACATCGCCACCCAGCAACACAACGCCAACAATCGGAGAATGTCGCAAACCATCCCGCGGCCACAGGGCGGGTGTCTGCTGGATCTGCTGCCTCAGGTCCGGTGACGCGCCAACAACCACCCAGTCTTGCCCATCACCGCTGACAGCAACGCTCGCCTGCGTGGCCGGCCGAGCTGAAGGGTCACCGGACCGAGCGAGAGTGCAAAGACGGCAGCCGCAATTCCATTGCGGAAACCCGCCGCCCGCCGCTGCCCCGAGCACTAGCGCGGTCAACGCGGGCGGCATAAACCCTGGTTACAGCTTGCCGGTGAAGTAGCCGTTGATTTCCAGACCAACGCAGATTTCGCGCAGCTTCGGGCGAGTCCAGGCCATTGGGGTGCTCCTTAAGACGTGTTGATCAACCTCTTGACGTTAGCAGAAAACCCTCCCTCCCGTCCAGAGACGCCCCGTCTCTTCACGGATGGGCCACTTTCGTCTACGCTATACCAGTTTGGATATAGCGTATCCTCCCTCAAACAGGATTATATTGAATGGAACACACGCATTTTGGCCGTACCGGCCTTCGCGTCTCCAAGCTGTGCCTGGGGACTATGACATTTGGTTTGCAGTGCGATGAAGCACAAAGCCACGCCATCTTGAACAAAGCCGCGGAAGGCGGCATCGATTTCCTGGATACGGCAGACGTCTACCCGCTGGGCGGAGACCGGAAAACCGCAGGCCGGACAGAGGAAATCATCGGAAGCTGGATCAAAGGCAAACGCCACGAGTTCATTATCGCAACAAAATGCGTCGGCGTGACCGGCCCGAAGCCCTGGGACCGAGGCATGTCCCGCAAACATATCCTGGACGCAATCGACGCCTCACTGCGCCGCCTGGGCACCGATTATATCGATATCTACCAGCTACACGGCTACGACGTCCACACACCCATCGACGAAGCTCTTTCCGCTCTCGACACGGTCGTGCGTTCCGGCAAAGCCCGTTACATCGGCGTCTCCAACTGGCCTGCCTACAAAATCGCACGCGCCTTAGGTCGCAGCGAAGTCAACGGCTGGGCCAGGATCGACTCAGTGCAACCACGTTACAACATGCTGTTCCGTTCCTTCGAGCGCGATCTGCTACCGCTGTGCCACGAAGAAAAGATCGCCGTCATCCCGTACAATCCCCTAGCCGGCGGCATGCTGACCGGAAAGCATAAGAACAACGCTCCGCCTCCGGAAGGATCACGCTTCACCCTGGGAACCGCCGCCACCAGGTATCAGGAACGCTATTGGAAAGAACAAGAATTCTCCTCCATCGAACAAGTGCGTGGCATCGCAGCCGAAGCCGGCATGAACATGACGACCATGGCAATGGCCTGGGTCCTATCCAACCCCGCGATCACCGCCCCGATCATCGGCGCCAGCAAACCAGAGCAACTCGCCGACAGCCTTGCCGCACTTGAAAAGCCGTTACCAGCGGACCTCAAGCGCAAGCTGGATGACGTGACACAAGAATGGCGCCTGGCAGACGCCGAACGGTAATACAGGAGACGATCATGCCAACATGGTTCATCACAGGCTGTTCCACCGGCTTAGGCCGGGCAATGGCCAAGGCAGTGCTGGCAAAAGGCTGGAACGCTGCCATCACCGCACGCGACCCGGGCTCCCTGCAAGGGATCGTTGCAGGCCATACCAACAACGCGCTGCCGCTGCGTCTGGACGTAACCGATAAGGCTCAGGTAAAAGCGGCCGTCGAGGCCACCGAAAAGCGCTTCGGCAGCATCGACGTCCTGGTCAACAACGCCGGCTACGGCTATCGGGGCGCGGTCGAGGAAGCCAGCGAAGCCGACATCCGTCAGTTGTTCGAAACGAACTTCTTCGGCCTGGTAGACATCACCCAGCGAGTCATCCCCGGCATGCGGCAGCGGCGTTCCGGCCATATCATCAACATCTCCTCGGTCGCCGGCCGCATGGCAAACCCCGGATCGGCCTTTTACTCAGCCACCAAGTTCGCGGTTGGCGGCCTGTCTGACGCTCTGCGCAAAGAAGTCGGCCCCCTGGGCATCCACGTCACCGTCGTCGAACCCGGAGGCTTCCGCACGGACTTCGCCGGACGCTCCCTCCATCAGTCAGCCGTCCCCATCGACGACTACGCCGCCACCGCAGGCGTGCGCCGAAAGGAAAACCTGACCAACGACGGCCACCAACCCGGCGATCCAGACCGAGCGGCCCAAGCCATCATCAAAGCCGTGGAATCCCCCAACCCGCCCTTCCGCCTTCTTCTCGGAGCCGCCGCAGTAAAACGCGTCCGAGAGGAACTAGAACGCCAGCGCAAGGAAATCGACGCCTGGGAAGAAGTCGCCGTCGCCGCCGACTATCCCACCTGAAGGAGGCACCACAATGAAATTCGGCATCCATAACTCATCCTGGCTCTTCGGTCCCGACCCCGCGGAAATCTTCGACTCCGTCAAGAAAAAGGCGCTCTGGGCCGAGAACAACGGCTTCACCTGGTTCTCGGTCATGGATCACGTCATTCAGATTCCCATCGTCGGCGCACCGGATGAGCCGTTCATGGAAAGCTGGACCGTGCTGTCAGCCTTAGCCGCAGTGACCAGCAAGATCCGCCTGGCCACACTGGTTACCTCCGTCGCCTATCGCAACCCGGCGCACATGGCCAAGATGGCGGCCACCGTCGACCTGATCAGCCGAGGCCGCCTGACCTTCGGCTTCGGCGCCGGCTGGTTCGAAGAGGAATACCGCCAATACGGCTGGGAGTTTCCCGAAAAGCCCGCCACCCGCATCCGCCAGATGGAAGAAGCCGTCCGCCTGATCCTGGCCATGTGGAAGGAACCGCGCACAACATTCCACGGCCGCTATTTCCAAGCGGAAAACGCCATCCTGGAACCCAAACCCCTGCAGAAACCCAGACCCCCGCTGATGATCGCCGGCGGTGGCGAGCAAATGACCCTGCGCACCGTCGCCCGCCTCGCCGATGCCTGCAACGTCGCAGGTCCCCCGGACGCTGTGCGGCACAAATACGCCGTGCTAAAGCAACATTGCGAAAGCCAAGGCCGGAACTACGACGAAATCGAGCGCACGAATATCATCAGCTTCCTGATTGCTCGTTCAGAACAGGAACTGGAAGCCAAAAAGCGTGCGCTGAACATCGGCGCACTGCCTATCTTCGGCGGCACGGTCTCGCAGGCGACAGACCTCATCGGAGCCTACCACGACGCCGGCGTCCAATTGCTGATCAGCAGCGCCGCGCGTAATGATCCGGAAACACACGCACTGCTGGCCAGTGATATCATGCCGCATTTCAAGGGGAACCCCTCATGACCACACATCCCGCCCTGTCCCCCGGCCGTGTCGCGGTCATCACCGGCGCCGCCAGCGGCATCGGCCTGGCCGCCGCCATCCGATTTGCCACACTCGGTATGACCGTCTGCATGGCCGATCTCGCCCAGTCATCCCTGGACAAAGCGGCAGAGGAAGTCGCTGCCAAATCCCCCCAAGGCCGGCAGACCGTACTGACGATGCCCACTGACGTCAGCAAGATCGAAGACGTCACCCGCCTGAGAGACACCGTTTACCAGCGCTTCGGCGAGGTAGCCGTCCTGATGAACAATGCCGGCACCTCACCGGGTGGCGGTCCCTGGGAAAACATAGATGCTTGGCGCCGCGTTCTGGAAACGAACCTCTGGGGCATCATCAACGGCGTCCAGACCTTCACGCCGCACATGCTGCAACAAGGAACGCCGGCCGCCATCATCAACACGGGTTCGAAACAGGGCATCACCTGCCCACCCGGCGACACGGCCTATAACGTCAGCAAGGCCGGCGTGAAAGTGCTGACCGAGGCCCTGGCACACAGCCTGCGCAGCACCGAGGGCTGCCAGATCACCGCGCACCTGCTGATCCCGGGCTCGACCTTCACCGGCATGACCCGTCGCCGCCACACCGAAAAGCCAGCCGGTGCCTGGTGGCCGGAACAGGTCGTCGACATGCTGATCGAGAGCATGAACCGCGGAGACTTCTACATCCTATGCCCGGACAACGAAGTCACCCAGGCGATAGACCACAAGCGCATCCTGTGGGCGGCAGGCGACATCGTGGAGAACCGCCCTGCCCTGTCACGCTGGCACCCGGACTATGCCGCCGCGTTCGCACAGTTTTTGAAGGGCGACTAGGAAACCGGCATTGGCGCGTTGTCCACCCCTTGGGCAACGCATGCCTTCTATATTCTATATATACTCCTTATCCGCCTAAACAGATATACGATATACATATAACAATACAGGCCGAATTATACACCATTATATATTGCCATATTCGTAACTATGCATAGACAAGAATTGCCATGATCTGGTCTTTACTTAAATCTTAAAAAGACCAATTTACCGGCCTCACCCTCGGCGACAGTGAGGTCACCCCCATGCTGATCAATCAAAAGCTCTATACAACCGCCATGGCCGTTGCCATGCTAAGTGCCTCGCCATACGCCATAGCGGCTCAGCCCCAGAATGGTTTTGACGGGTACTATGCAGGCCAGCCGATCCTCGTATCGGAAGGCTCAACCTCTTGCCCACGGGCTGGTACGACAAACATCACCATCCACATGGGAACCGTCACCCTGCCGTGGTATCCTAAAAGTCATTTCTCAATGCGTATAGATGGGAACGGATCGTTCAGCGGCATTATCGGCATGACACAGATACAGGCCGAAAAGCGCATGGCCGCTCCCCCTTCAGCAACCGGCCATATCGTCAACAACCACCTTGTCGTGGACTATGGGACACGTTCCTGCCACTACACCCTGGACGCTGTCCGGACCTGACACAGGCACACCCGCCACAAGCCAACTGTCCCTCGCCAGCAAGCTGACGCATGGACAGACCAATAGAATCCGGGAAAGCCAGCGAGGAATATATAGAATTTATATACTACTGCGCCTCAATCCGGGTCGAATTATTATATTATTTGCCATATGTTAGGGCCTCTTCACCCTATCCGAAGGCAGCGTTTCCCTTTGTCGTACCCGTACCGGCCGTTCCGCTCGGAATCCTTCCGCTTTGATGACGGATCCCAAGCGATGAACGGCCGGAACGTCCGACTGCACGCCGCGGATTTCCTGCGAAATGGCAGCTCCTCATGGTGGCCCCCATACCTGTGGTCACTCGGGATCGCCTGTCTCGCACTGTGCCTGTCGCTACTGATCGGTAGCACGCTCGGCTTACCGGCTTCACCACGCCTGTTTCTCGTTGGTGTGCTGATCTGCGCGGTGAATTTCGGTCTGGGCCCTGCACTTCTGTCCTCGCTGGTCAGCATGTTGACGTACGACTTCTTCATGCTGCGGCCCTATTATACGTTTTGGATCGGCTCGACCGAGGACACGATTGATTTCGGTCTCTTCGGTGTTTTCGCTGTCATCATCATCGCGGTCTCCGTCAACGTCCGCAGCCGCGCCCTTTCGGCCGCCGCACGTGCACTGGTCTCGGAAAATCTCGCCCAGTTCAACCGTACCATCACTGACCAACTGACTCTCACCGATCTCGCCGATGCGGCGGCCGCGGGCGTAGGCAAGATCACCGGCATGACCGCGGCCATCGTCTTCTTCTCCCCCGCCGGGATCGAGGTCGCCGCCGGCCACTCGATAAAAGATACCAACAGCCTGAGTGAAGCCGCGGCGGAATGGCTATTAACGGAAGGTAACGATCGGTCCCAAGTCATACTGAATGGCTGGCGGCTCGTCCCAATGCGTGATGACGACAGACCCTTCGGTCTGCTCTGTGTCCGCCCCAACATCAGCTCCGACCAGTTCGAAAAGACCAGTCCAAACCTTCTCGCCGCCCTCGCCGATCAGACCGCACTGGCCCTCGAACGGCTCGGTCTGCGCAACCGCCTGGCCGAAAGCCGCATAAAGGCCGAGGCAGAGCGCCTCCGCGATGTCGCCATCAATGCGATCAACCACGACCTGCGGAATCCCATCGCGTCCATCGTCACCGCGACGGGGCTCCTGGCTCAAAGCTGGGATACAATGGCCGATGCCGATCGCCGCTCCCTGACCGTCAAGGTTCATGATGGCGCTATCCGATTGGACGCCCTCCTTGGTAAGCTCGTCGATATGACTCGTATTAATGCCGGAACGGTACCGATCGTTTTGGAACATGTCGAGGTTGCGGAAATTATCGGCCTGACAGTGCAAGACGCCGAACCCGTGACAGCCGGACGCAACGTACTGATCAATATCCAGACGGATCTACCCTGCGTGACCGCGGATTTTCTGCTGCTGAAGCAGTGCCTGTTCAATATCCTGGAAAATGCCGGGAAATATACACCGCCGCGCACGCGTATCTGGATCACGGCCGCGATGGTGGGCCAAGATGTCGTGATCAGCATAGCCGATGAGGGCCCCGGTATCGCCGCGGGCGAAGAAGAGCGTATTTTCGAAAAATACTACCGCTCCACCACATCTGCCGAACCAAAACCCGGCAGAGGCCTGGGCCTCTCGGTCAGCCGCGGACTGCTGACCGCCATGGGGGGCAGCATTCGCGTCCGCTCCATGCCGGGCGGCGGCGCAATCTTCCTGGTCACCGTTCCGATCGCGAAGGAATACGAGAGTTGCCTTACGAATCCCCCGTGATATCACCCAACCAGCAACGGGCCAGAGTTCTCGTCATAGACGACGAACCCGGCATTCGGGAAACGTTGCGTATTGGTCTGGTCGGCCACGGCTATACCGTTACCGAGTCCGATCGAGGCATGACCGCCCTGGAAGCGGTCCGGCGGAATCACACCGACCTGATCCTTCTCGATCTCAACCTCCCAGACTTTCACGGCCTGGACATCATCAAGCGCATTCGCTACGCTCAGTCGACGATTCCAATTATCGTGCTATCGGTCCGCGGCGATGAATCGGCCAAGGTGTCAGCCCTTGATCTCGGTGCCGATGATTTCGTGACCAAACCATTCAGTTGTGATGAGTTGCTGGCCCGTATCCGTGTCCTGGAACGCTACCGGATCCAGCAACCATCCGACGAGAAAATCATCAAGGCCGGCCCTCTGGTCGTCAACCGCATGGAACGATCCGCCACGATCCGAGGAACCGACGTCAAATTCTCCCCCAGAGAGTATACCTTGGTTCGCTTGTTCGCCATGCATCCAGGCAGGGTCCTGACGCACGGCTTCATCCTGCGCAATGTCTGGGGTGACGAAACCGACATTCGCTACCTTCGTATCTATATCCGATCGATAAGACAGAAATTGGAGCTGAATCCGGACAATCCGCGCCTGATCCTGACGGAACCAGGTGTCGGCTACCGTTTGGCCACTGCCGCAGCCGCCCAATAAGAATTACCAGGTTTCGTCGTCGAATCCACGCTGCGCGACCAGCCGATAGCCGCGCCCACGCTCACTCTTCAGGATCACGGGGTTATGTGGGTTCGGCTCCAGCTTGGAGCGCAGCGTACTGATCACGCGCCGCAGGTTCCGTTGCGCACCAGCATCATCCGTGCTCCACATCGCCTGCAGGATTTCGTCATGCGACAAAGCCATGCCGTCCGGCGAGGCCAACAGTGCCAGAAGATCGAATTCCTTGCGCGTCAATGCGATAGGCGATCCGTTCAGGCGCACGCTACTCTCGACCGTATTGACCTCCAGATTACCTGAAGCCGTAGCGATCTGCCGATACGCCCGCAGCCCCCCCAGCCGATGGAGCAACCGCCGGACGCGCGCGGCCAATTCCGCCGGCATGAACGGTTCGTCCAGACAATCCTCGGCGCCGGCATCCAGCAGGTCCTGTCGAGCAACCGCAAGGGGCATGGATAGAAGCGCAATGATCGGAACGTCCGTGACTTTCCGGATCGACAATATCAACTCCACACCGCTGATGTCGTTCATCTGGCTTGACGTCACGATCACACTCGGCCGGCTACGGCTCGCGTGATCCAGCAGCATCCGCCCGGTGTCCGCCGTAATGACCGTCAGGCCCGCCTTGGAAAAATCCCGGCGCAACAGCCGCCTGACCCCGGGATCGGGGCTGGCAGCGAGCAGAATCGGCCGCCCGGTCAACACGCCGTCACGACCCTTTCGTGTTACCCTCGGCTGCCGCGGTCAAACTGCTGTCGTGCCACCATCCGCCCCCGAGGGCCTGGAACAGGGCCGCCGTATCAGCCAGCCGCGTCGCCTGCGCCTGGACCAACGCCAGTCGCGCCTGGGCCGAGGCATTCTGTGCCGTCAATAGCGCCTGATACGACACCTGGCCCAACGCGAGCTGCTGCCGGGCAATCCCCAAACTGCGCGAAGCGGCCTGGTCCGCCTGCGCAGCCGACCGCACCGCATCAGCGTCATGACCCAGCGCCTTCAGCGAATCCGCAACGTTCTGCATCGCGGTGATCACCGTCGACCGATACTGTGCCGCCGCCTGGTCAAACGCAGCACGGGCCGCCCGCTCCTTATGCAACAGCGTAAAGCCTTCAAATAGAGGCTGGGTAACGCCTGCCCCCAACGTCCAGAAGTTCGTACCAGGCGTAAACATCTGGCTCACCGAATTGGCGCTGTTGCCCAACTGCGCCGTCAGCGTGATTTGAGGCAGGCGCGCAGCCACCGCCTGGCCGATATTGGCACTGGCAACATGCAGATTGGCCTCCGCCTGTTGCACATCAGGCCGTTGGGAAATCAGGACGGACGGCAGGCTGACTGGAACATCAACCGGCAGCTTCAGTGCGGCCAGATCGAACGTCTGAGCGATCTCCTTGTCCGGCAGCCGCCCAGCCAACGCGGTCAGAGCGTCACGCTGGACATCCAGTTGCTTGCGTAAGGGTGGCAACACCAGTTGCGCCTGAGCCAGCGCCGCCTCCTGCTGCGCCACATCCGCACCGGCCGTTTGCCCCAGCCCTTGCTGTCGCCGCAAAATCCCCAGCAAATCCTCCTCGACACGGATCGTATCCTCCGTCGCGGCGATCTGCCCGCGCAACGACGCTTCCTGGATCGCCCCGGCCACGACGTTCGACGTCAGCGTCACCCAAGCCGCCTCCAACGCCCCCCTCTGCGCATCCGCCGCCGCCTCCGCACTCTCCACCGCTCGGAAATTCGTCCCCCAGACATCCGGCACAAATGAAACATTCAACTGAGGCGTAATCAGCCCATAGTACGGATTGCCCGACGCCGACACCGGCGTTATCGCACCCGTGGGCGTCAGGTTGCGGCTAGCCGAGAATTCCGCACCGACAGTGGGAAAATACGACCCACGCTGCGCGGCCACCGCCTCCATCGCCTGGCGTAGAGACGCCTGAGCCGCCGGCAGCGATGGGTTCGCCGCCAGAGCCTGGCGCACCAGCTCATCCAACGCCGGCGATCCAAACAAATGCCACCAGTCACCGGCGATATCGGCGCCGTTACGGAAGTGCTGCGCCTCTCCGTTCGGAACAGGCGTCGAGACCGTATCGGTCAACGGATGCGCGGTATAACCAGAAGCTTCCGGTGCCGGCGGCGGTTTGAAGTCCGGTCCAACCGCGCAACCCGCGGCCAGGGGCAGAACGCAAGCAAGCAGCAATACTCGTTTCATTCGGCCGGTTCCAATCCCTGCCGCTCAGCGGCCTCATTCGTCACGCGTCGGCTGAACATGTCGATAAGCACCGGGAGGAACACCAGAATTAATATAGGCGCCAGCAGGATGCCTCCAACCACGACCAGCGCGAGGGGTTTCTGCACCTGGCTGCCGATACCGTTCGAAACAGCCGCGGGCAGCAACCCGACACAGGCCACGATGCAGGTCATCAGCACCGGCCGCATCTGAAGCTCGCAGGTGCGCAGGATGGCGGTGACCTTATCGCGCCCGGCCTCCAACGCCCTGTTATAAGTCGTCAGCATCAGGATGCCGTCCATGGCCGCGATGCCGAACAGAGCGACAAAGCCGATGGCGGCGGAAACGCTGAACGGCGTGCCGGTGATATACAGCGCGAAGATGCCGCCGATCAGCGCCATCGGGATCACGCTGGCAGCCAACAGCATATCGACGACGGACCCAAAATTCACGAACAGCAACATGGAGATCAAACCGAAGGCAACCGGTACCGCGATGGCAAGACGGCCAATCGCTTCCTCCAGATTTCCGAACTCACCGACCCATTCCATGTGGTATCCACCTGGAAGCGCGACACCTTCATCGACCTTCCGTTGCGCCTCCAACACAGTCGTGCCCAGGTCGCGGCCACGCACGCTGAACTTGATCGGGATATAGCGTTCCTGTCCTTCCCGATAGATGAAGGACGCGCCGGATGTCAGCTTCACCGATGCAACATCCGTCAAGGCAATGGGCACAACACCCGACCCGCCTGGGGCCGGTGCACCGATCTGGATCCGTTTGATCGCCTCCAGGCTGTTCCGGTAATCCGGCGCCAACCGCACCATGATCGGAAAGTTGCGGTCTGAACCGTCTTCATACAGGTTGCCGGCCGCCTGCCCGCCAATCGCGGCGGCAACAGTCGTGTTGATATCGCCCGGCGCCAGCCCATACCTGGCTGCTTTCTGCCGATCGATATCGATCCGCACCGTCGGCTGCCCCAACACCTCGAACACGCCCAGATCGGTCACACCCGGCACCGTCTCCATGACGTCCTTGATCTTGCCCGCCGTCTTCTCCAGCAACTCCAGATCGCCGCCGTACAGCTTGATGGAATTTTCACCCTTCACACCAGAGGCGGCTTCTTCAACATTGTCTTCGATATATTGGGAGAAATTGAAGTCCACCCCAGGAAATTCCGCCTCAAGTGCGGCGGTCATATCCTCCGTCAGCTTCTCCTTATCCACGCCCTTGGGCCAGGTATCGAAAGGCTTCAGCGGAACGAAGAATTCGGCATTGAAGAACCCGGTCGCATCGGTCCCATCATCCGGCCGCCCATGCTGCGAAACAACCGTCACCACCTCGGGATAGGATTTCAGGATGACCCGCATCCGATCGACATAATCATTGCTGGCCTCCAGCGACACCGAGGTCGGCATCGTCGCTCGAACCCACATATTGCCTTCTTCAAGCTTCGGCAGGAACTCCAACCCCAGCGACTGCACCGCAACACCGGCCAGCAGCAGCAGCAGCAGCAGCGTGCCCATCGTCAGCAACCGGTTAGCCAGCGCAAACTCCACCAGCGGCCGGTACAGAAGGTGCAGAAACCGCACGGGCGGCGTGTCCTTTTCGCTTTCCTGATTCCGCAGGAACAGCGCACTCAGCGCCGGCGTCACCGTAAAGGTCGCAATCAACCCACCCATGATGGCATAGGCATAGGTGCGCGCCATCGGGCCAAAGATGTGGCCCTCGATACCACTCATGGTGAACAGGGGAACGAAACCCGCAATGATGATGGCGGCGGAGAAAAAGATCCCGCGATTCACCTCGATCGCCGCATTCGCAATCGTCGCCGCCTTCCCATGCAGCGTATCTACGGTGCGCGATCGATGCACCGCCATCGACATCGAGAACCGCTGGTGCGGCGGCTGAGACAGACGCCGGATGACGTTCTCCACCATGATCACGGTCGCATCGACCACCAGCCCGAAATCGATCGCCCCCACGGATAGCAGGTTTGCCGATTCCCCGGTCAGCAACAGCAGACCGATGGCAAACGACAGCGCGAACGGGATCGTCGCCGCCGTGATGCACGCCGCCCGCAGGTTGCCCAGGAAGATCCACTGCACCAGGAAGATCAGGATGATCCCCTCCAGCATGTTGTGCAGCACCGTGTGCGTCGTCACATTGATCAGGTCAGACCGGTCATAGATCCGCTCGATACGAACCCCAGGCGGCAGGATGTTCGAACGATTGATCGAGTTGATCAGCGCCTCGACCCGATGGATCGTGGGCAGGCTCTGCGCCCCGCGGCGCATCAGCACGATGCCCTGGACGATGTCGTTATCCGAATCCTGCCCGGCAATCCCCAGCCGGGGCAGATTGGAAACCGTCACAGTCGCAACATCCCGCACGTAGACCGGCGACCCGTTATTCGCGGAAACCATGGTGTTGCTGATCTGACCGATGTCGTGGATCAGCCCAACCCCGCGCACCACCGCCGCCTGGGCGCCAAAATTGACCGTCTGCCCGCCAACATTCACGTTCGCATTGTTCAGCGCCGCGATCACCTGAGGCACCGTCAACCCGTAGCTCAGCAGCTTGTCCTGGTTGACCGTCACCTCATAATCCTTGGTCTTGCCCCCCCAACCGTTGACGTCGACAACGCCCGGCACCGCCTTGAAGCGCCGCTCCAGCATCCAGTCCTCGATCGTCTTCAGATCGGTCACGGAATAGCCGGGCGGCCCCACCACGCGATAGCGCATGACCTCGCCGATCGGACTTTCCGGGGAAATCTGCGGCTGCGCGCTATTCGGTAACGGCGGCAACTGAGACAACCGGTTGATCACCCATTGTTCCGCCTGTTCATAGGTGAAATCATAGGTGAACTGGACCTTGATATCCGACAGCCCGAACAGCGAAATCGTCCGGATCGCCGTCACATTCGGAATCCCGGCCATCTGGATTTCCACCGGGATCGTCATGTACCGTTCCATCTCCTCGGCCGAGGACCCTGGATTCTGCACGATAATATCGACCAGCGGCGGCACCGGGTCGGGATAGGCCTCGATATTCAGCTTCATGAAGGCAACCACGCCCCCGCCGAACACCGCCAGCATCAGGATGAAAACCAGAACCCGCTGCTTCAGGCAGGTTGCGATCAGACCGTTCATAAAAGCCACTCCGTCCCGATCATCAATCGCTGCTGACCGCGCGATCGATGAACACGGACCCCGCCGTGACAACCTTCTCGCCCGCCTTCAGCCCGGCGAGCACCTGCACCTGCCCCTGGTACACAAACCCCTGCTTGATCGGCCGGATTTCCAGCGTCTTGTTCGCCTCGTTCTCCACCCAGACATGGGCGTCGTCGCCTTCATGGACGATCGCGCTCACGGGCACGGCCGGGCTGGGTTCATCCTTGCCGGTGATGATTCGGAAGGTTGCAAACATTTCCGGTTTCAGCAGCTCGTCTGGATTGTCGACTTCGGCGCGCACCGGCAACCGATGCGTGTTCGGATCGACCGACGAGGCGACATAGGTGAGCCGAGCGTTGAAGACACGGTCGGGGAAGGCAAGAACGTGGACTTCGACCGGATCCCCCTTGTGCAGGGACGGCGCATCTTCCTCACGCGCGTTCGCCACCAGCCAGACCTTGGCGAGGTTCCCGATCATGAACACCGGGGTCGACGCCCCGGTGGCGGCGCTGATGATGTTCTGCCCCAGCCCCACCTGGCGCTGCACCACCGTGCCGCTGATCGGCGCGCGCACCAGCGTATCCGCATCCAGCCGAAGCGGGTCCGCCGACCGCTCGATCGTTTCGATATCTGTATCCGACTTCCCCAGGATCCGCAGCCGGGACCGTACGGCGGACAGCGCGATCTGCGCCGTGTAGAAGCCGCCCTGCGCGGTCGCCAGATCCACCTGGGACTGCTGCCAGTCCTTCAACGCCGCACCCTGTGCCTGATACAGCAGGTGCTGGCGCTTCTCGTTGGTCTCGGCCAGGGTCAACTGCGCCTTGGCGGTCCGCAGCCCGGAGGCCGTCGTAATCAGGTCATTCTGCGCCTGCGCCAGTTCCGTCGCCTGCACCGCGAATAGCGGGTCGCCGGTCGACACGGGATCACCGGCCCTGGCGATCAGGCGCGTGACGCGACCCGTGTAGGGTGAGTAGATCGGGGTTACCATATCGTCATCGATGGCGATTTTTCCGTCGGTCACGGCGCTGCTTTGGAAGGTTTTTTCGGTGACTTCCGCGATCTGCAGACTTGCCGCCTGCCGGTCGGTGATCTTGAACGACCGCCCGTCACTCGGGGGCGCCGCGCTCGCCTGCGCCTCCTTGTCGGCCGGCGCCGCTCCAATGGCCCATCCGACGCTTTTCACCGCCAATCCCACGGTGATCACGGCCGCGACGAAAACAACCAGAAGCAGCACCTGCACACGCCGATCCAACCGGCGATGTGACACCGTGGCTTCCGCCATAAGGCGCAACTGGATCTCAGGCTCATGCACGTCCATGGGACTACCTATGCCAAATTGCCCGCAAGGGCGTTGAAACAGCGCGACACATCGATCCAGAGCATAGGCTGTTGCGCGCTCGCATTATGCCTGACTCGACGAAACTTTTTAACAAACATCAGATCAATGATAAATATCAAATATCAAATGAGTAACTGATTGTCACAACGGGCTCGGAGGAACCCCTCCGAGCCCGCGTAGCGACTAAAAATGCAGGATCACGTCACCCGCGCCGATGACAGTATAATTTTTAGTACCACCATTGAACGCATTGGCACCGTTCGAGCGGTAGTAACCAACCTCCGGCCGCATTTCGACCTGGGGCGAGAACCAGTGCTGCCAACCCAGGCTGACTTCCCAATAAGTCGCCGGGACCCCGGTCCGCTGACCCTGCGGGTCATAATAGATTTCCGGCCGGAAGGAAAAGTTGTCCAACGGCTCGGGCGAGTAGTTGAGATAGGCCGTCGTGCCGATCGCGTATGCGTTGCAGCGGATGGCCGAGGAGTTATTGCAAAAGGCTTCGCCAGGATTGTTGTGGCTGATGAAAGGCGAACCGAACGGCGTGCCACCATCAGGCCCCAAAGCCGCGTTCAACGCCTGAACCGCGGGGTTCTTCAGGTTGGGCACGCCATTCTCGTGCTCGTCATAGAACTCGTAGGAGAGGTGCCAGTGATCGTTAAACTTGTGGTAGTAGGTGAAACCATACCACTGCAGATTGTTGTAACCCCATTGACCGCCATTGATACCGTTCGCACAGGGGTTGATGTCGTCATGCCCATCGTTCCAGGTGTAACGGGCACAGAGCGTGAAGGACGGCACGGCCCCAGGATCCTTCGGAAACCGGCCGCCCGGGTATAGCGGATTCGCCAACGCAGCCGAATTGGGGTTGGGATTGGCGACCGTGTTCCACGCATTGGTGAAGGTTGCTTCCGTGCCGAACTCGATACCGGCCTGAACCGACAGGTTCTTGGTCAGGAACAATGTGCCGATCAAGCCTTCATTCGTGTAGTTGTCGTACGAATAGGTCAGCGAGTGCGTGTACATATAGTTATTCGGCGCCAACTGCGCCTCGATATCCGGCACCGAAATATACCGACCCGCTCGGAGGTCCAGTCCATGCAAGACGTAGGGGATGTAGACTTCGCCGTACAACATCGGGAAATCGTAGCCGTTGACGGCATTGTATTTCAGTAGCTGGTAACTTGCGAGACCATATGACGTCGTATAGCGGTAGTTTTCACCGTAGATCGCGGAAAGTCTGAAACCCCAGTCGATGTGATCGGTCTGCACCGTGTCAGGCAACCTGTCGATATAGATGACAGCCTGATCCAATTGAACCGTATTCGGAATATAGGCATAGGCGACCGGGAAATTACCGCCCGGCTTGCGCAGCGTGTTACTGCTGAAGTTGAACCCCGGATCCACCCAGCCATAAATCTGAATACCCGTGTCGTTCAAGAAGTGACCGATACTCGTATTGGCAATCGCCGCCATCAACGGACTGTCGACGGAACCGGAACGAGTCACACCCACCGATGTGGCACCACCATAGGGCCATTCTGTAAACGGCATAGGCGGCGTCGTCTGGGGCGTCGCTGGCCAGCCATCGATTCGCCCAGGCGGCGCATTCGGATCCGCCGGTGGTCCCGACTCACCCCACTCCAATTTGTAGTAGTTGATAAAGCGATCGAAAATATTATCCCCCAGATAGGCGTCCAGGCAGGGATAATTCACATATGGATTGGGGTTTTTGGAACAATCTACCGGCGCCGGAGATGCCGGAGGCGGCGTCGTCGGCGCCGGCACCTGCGCCATCGCCCCATGCCCGGCCAACAGTGATCCCGCCATGAACGTTGTGAGCAACCCCGCTCGGCCCATCCACCCGGCGACCCGTCCACGCGCGGGATCGTCGCGCCAAGCCAAAGCCCTGGCCGGCCAGAGATTCAAAGAAGTCATCAGCAGTTTCCTATTGATAGAATATCGTTGGCGGCAGGTCAGTCGTCCGACAGACCTGCGTACGGATACTTATCCATACGGCAACCGACACCGCGCCCTATTGGTATATTTTGTTTTCATAGTTTCGACCCCAGTTACGGCTTATCCGAATATCCCTTACAGCAAGGTCCGTGCCAAGCCGCGCAACGTTTTTCGTCGTGACCCAGTAACCACCTTTGCAGAGCCCATTGTTTTGCCTTCCGATCCACTTCACGACGACCCAAGGTCGTCTGTGGTGACAGGCTAGAGACCAGTTCGATATAAAAGCCATATCCGCTGGGGG
>Ga0206836_10087_pt1 | contig 25384 bp, 23 predicted proteins | sample Alteio_BWOrgCont_28_FD_152871 | JGI IMG/M metagenome (GOLD analysis project Ga0206836, IMG submission 152871) | Enriched cells from forest soil in Barre Woods Harvard Forest LTER site, Petersham, Massachusetts, United States -... | ecosystem: Environmental > Terrestrial > Soil > Temperate forest >...
CGATCGAGGACGCGTTCGAGCCGGGCTCGACGATGAAAGGCCTGCTTGGCGCGATCGCATTGCAGGACCGCGCAATTTCGCCCAAGCGGCAGCTCTTCTGTGAAAATGGCGAATGGCATTTTGCCGGGCGCACGATCCATGACGACAGCCCGCATGGCTTGCTCGATCTCGGCGGCATCATCGAGGTGTCGTCGAATATCGGTGCGGCGAAAATCGCGCTGACGCTCGGCTCGGATCGGTTTTTCGACGGCTTGAATGCGTTCGGGCTCGGCCGCCACACCGGTATCGATCTACCGGGCGAAGGTGCGGGCGTGCTGGGACGACCGGCGAAGTGGCGTCAGATCGAGCTCGCGGATCATGGCTTCGGACAAGGCGTTGCGGTTACGCCGATCCAGCTCGCGACCGCCTACGCGGCGATCGCAAACGGTGGCGTCGTGATGCGTCCGTACGTGGTCAGGGCGGCCTACGATCCTGACGGCAATGAAATTCTGCGGCATTCGCCGCAAGCCTTGCGCCGTGCGGTTTCGCCCGCTGTGGCGCATCAGATGAACCTGCTGCTGCGCAACGTGGTTAACGGTCCCGATGGCACCGGTCACCTGGCGCAAGTCGCGGACTTCACGGTCGCGGGCAAGACCGGCACCGCGCAGATGGTGAATCCTGTAACGGGCGGCTATTACCAGACGCGGTTGGTGGCGTCGTTCGTCGGCTTCCTGCCTGCGGACGATCCGCGCCTCGTGATCCTGGTAGTGCTCTACGACGTCTCGCACGGGCATTTCGGCGGTCTCTATGCGGCGCCGGTATTCAGCGAGATCGCGTCGGCGGCGCTGCAGCGGCTGGAGGTCGCGCCGGCCAAGACGACATCCGCTTACGACACTGCGAGCTTGCTGCCGTTTGGTGGCGACGCGAGCGGATCGAATGGAGTCGCCGCCCCGGACGCTGCGTCCGACGACACCGTTTTGAATGAAGGTGATGCTGCGGCGAATGCCGACGCTCAGCCCGCGACCAAGCTTGCGGCTGGAGCGGCGACGCCGGAGTTTCGCGGCGAAAGCCTGCGCGGCGCATTCGCGATCGCGCGCGCTCATGGAATTCAGATCGAGACCTCGGGCGAGGGTTACGTTGTAGCGCAAAACCCGTCTTCGGGAACGCCGATGGCCGGTGGCGCGATTCAACTGACGCTCGCGGAGAACGGGGAGACGGCCCCGGCGTCATCGGCGCGGATGCGCGGCGCCGGACGGTCGGCGCGGACGATATCGACGTCGCGTACGGCGCACTCGAGTGCACACGCGCGGAGCGCGCGATGAAGCTCGGGGAGTTGATAGCCGGCCTCGCTCTGAAGCGCGTGGCGGGCAGTATCGAAGACGAAATCACGGGTCTGGGCTACGACTCGCGGAAGGTGAAGCGGGGCGATCTTTTCTTTTCGACGGCGCGCGATGAGCAACAGAATCGTGCGAACCTGGAAGATGCATTTAAACGCGGGGCGCGTGCGGCGGTGGTGCGGGGATGGGATGGTGAGGCGGCGCGCCCCGCGTTTACTTTAATCGAATGTGACAACCCGCGGGCGGCAATGGGGCTCGCGGCGTCGCGGTTTTTCGATGCGCCGAGCAGGAAACTCGACTTGATCGGCGTGACCGGCACCAGCGGCAAGACCACGACGACTTATCTGCTCGCGTCGATCTTTGAAGCGGCGGGGATTTCAAGCGGGATTATCGGCACGATTGGAATCTTTGCGGGCGGCCACAAGCTTTACAGCGGACTGACGACGCCGGAGTCGGTTGATTTCGAGAGTGCGCTGGCAGGAATGAATCGCGATGGCGTGCGCGACGTCGCCGCCGAGATATCGTCGATCGGCCTCGACCAACGGCGCGTGGACGAATTGAGCTTTCGCGCATGTATATTCACGAATCTCGGGCGCGACCATCTCGACTATCACGAGACTATCGAAAACTACTTCGCCGCGAAGCTGCGACTCTTCACCGAGATACTCCCCCGCAGTACCCACAAAGACGCATTCGCGGTAGTGCGCGGCGACGATCCGTTTGGACAGCGGGTACTGCAAGCGATCGATGGAACTGCGAGTCGCAAGCTCAGTTTCGGCTTCGATCGCGCGCTCGATGTGCATCCGGAGAGCTTCACTGCGGGAATCGAGGGCATCCGCGCGACGATCACTGCGGCCGGACGCACCTTCGAAATTCAATCGCCGATGATCGGCGATATCAACCTGTTGAATATCCTCGGAGCCTCCGCCGTGTCGGTGGCCCTGGGTATCGAAACGGATGCGGTGGCGGACGGTGTGCGGCGATGCCCAGGGGCCCCCGGCAGGCTGGAGTCGGTGCCAGGTCCCGCGGGAGTCAAGGTGCTGGTGGACTATGCGCACAAGCCGGATGCGCTCGAGGCGGTGCTAAACGCATTGCGGGCGCTGAGCCCACGACGGCTGGTGTGTGTCTTCGGCTGCGGCGGCGATCGCGATCGCGGCAAGCGTCCCTTGATGGGCGCGATTGCCGGCCGCCTCGCCGACACGGCGATTCTGACCTCGGATAATCCGCGCACGGAAGACCCGCTGCGGATTATCGCCGAGGTCGAAGCAGGGCTGCTGCAAGGCGGTCTCGCGCGTATCGACGAGGGCAGGGTGACGGCGGGTGCGGGTGGCTACCTGGTCGAGCCGGACCGGCGCGCGGCGATCGCGATGGCGTTGCGGATCGCGGCGGCGGGCGACCTCGTCGTCATCGCGGGCAAGGGCCACGAAGATTACCAGTTGGTGGCGGGTCGCAGGCTCGATTTCGATGATCGCGCGGTGGTGCGCGAAATCGCCGCGGAGATGAGCGGCGTCGCGCGTGTGCACGGAAACTGAGATCTCACTCCTTGCGACGACGGTAGTAGTCGGTCTCGGAACATTGGCCCTGGCGGTATAGTCCGCGCGGGATGGCGGACGCATGCCGTCTGCTGCTGCGTGCTCAGCGTCAGTTGAGCTTTTCGCACTCGCGAACTTGCGCCTCGCGTTGAAGTCGGAAACTCTAAGACGAATCCGCAAGCCGCTCTTCAATCAAACGCCCCCTGCAGGCTCGCGCGAAAGCCAAGGCGAAAAAATAAGAATCAATGCTTTACCTGCTCCTGTTTTCGCTTCATCAACGCTACCCGGCGTTGAACGTCCTGCGCTACCAGACCTTCAGATCGGTGCTGGCAGGACTGGCTGCGCTGGCCCTGTCGCTGGCGCTCGGACCGCTGCTGATTCAACGATTTCGCGCAGCGCATATCGGGCAGACGATTCGCGAGGAAGTTCCGCAATCGCATCAGAAGAAGGCCGGCACGCCGACGATGGGCGGCCTGCTGATTCTCGCCTCATCCATCGTTGCGACGATCCTGCTGGCCGATCCGCGCAACCCTTACGTCTGGCTGGCGCTGTTCGTGATGGTCGCGTTCGGCGCGATCGGCTTCAGCGACGACTATCTGAAACTTCGGCGCGGTCGGGGGCAGGGGTTGAGCGGACAGCAAAAACTGTTCTGGCAATTCAGCTGCGCCTTTGTCGCCGCGGTGATCCTGTTCGGAGTGTTGAAGTTCGACACTCAGCTCACTTTCCCGTTTTTCAAGCGAATCCATCCGAATTTGCATGCGTGGCTCTACGTGCCGCTCGCGATGGTGGTGATCGTTGGCTGCTCGAATGCGGTGAATCTGACCGACGGCCTGGACGGGCTGGCGATTGGCCCGGTGATGACGACCGGGTTCTGTTACTGGATTTTCACCTACGTCGCGGGAAATGTGAAATTCGCGACCTATCTCGATGTGCCGCACGTCGAGGGCGTGGGCGAGATCGCGATCTTTTGTGCCGCCCTGATCGCTTCGTCGATGGGCTTTCTCTGGTACAACGCGTATCCCGCCTCGATGATGATGGGAGACGTCGGCGCGCTCTCGCTCGGCGGAGCGCTCGGCACGGTTGCGCTGCTGGCGAAGCAGGAAATGGTGCTGCCGATCGCGGGGGGCATCTTCGTGCTGGAAGCGGTCTCGGTCATCATGCAACGCTATTACTACAAGATGACGCATCGTCGAATCTTTCGCATGGCGCCGCTGCATCATCATTTCGAGCTTGGCGGTTGGCCGGAAACGGTGGTCGTCACACGGTTCTGGATCATCTCGATTGTCTGCGCGCTGGTCGCGTTGAGCACGCTCAAATTGCGGTGACGCGACGCCGCCGAAGATGGAACTCAACGGCAAACACGTGATGGTGATCGGGCTCGGGGTCAGTGGCCGGGCCGCGGCAAAGTTCCTCGCGGCTCGCGGCGCACGACTGGTCATGACCGATCTGAGCGAGGACGTTGCGCTGGCAGATTTACCGGCTGGCGAGGTCCATCTGGGCGCGGAAGATCCCGCGTGGCTGGCGGGGTCGGACTTTGGCGATCACGTGGACCTCGTGGTGGCGAGCCCCGGGGTGCCGCCGACCTCCGCCTTGATGATCGCAGCGCGCGCCCATCGCATCCCAATCATGAGCGAGCTCGAACTGGGCAGCCGTTTCGTGAGCGCGCCGCTAATCGCAATCACCGGCACCAACGGCAAAAGCACCGTCACCGTTATGATTGGCGAGATTTTCAAGGCCGCCGGATGGAACACATTCGTCGGCGGGAATCTCGGCACTCCGCTGGTCGAAGCGGCGGGCGGCCATCATCAAGTCGCTGTGATCGAGGTCTCCAGCTATCAACTCGAACTGATCAGCACCTTCAAGCCGCGGGTCGCAATCCATCTCAATCTCACCGACGATCATCTGGATCGCTATCGCAATCTCGAGGAATACGGACAGGCTAAAGCACGTCTGTTCGAGAACCAGGACGGCGACGATTGGGCGGTTCTCAATCGGGACGACGCGAATGTATGGAAGCTCGCGCGGCAGGTGCGCTCGCGGGTCTTCAGCTTTGGATTCGAGCGGCCCGCGACATCGTCTCAAGAGAACTCGTGCGCGGTCTGGCGCGAGAGCGACGCGATCGTCTTCGACGTTGCCGGTAATCCGGGGCGAATCGCGCTCGGCGGCTTCAAGCTGCCGGGACGGCATAATCTGCTCAACGCGATGGCGGCCGCAGCGGCAGCGCTCGCCATGGAAATCGCGCCGGAGGTCATCGAGCGGGCCTTCGCGGGATTCACCGGCCTGCCGCATCGAACCGAATTGGTGCGCGTGAAGGACGGCATCACCTACATCGACGATTCGAAGGGCACCAACGTCGGCGCGGTCGAAGAGGCGCTCGCAGCGACGACGGGCCCTGTCATTCTGATTGCGGGCGGCGTGGATAAGGGCGGCGATTACGGACCGTTGCGCACACCGCTCAAAGAGAAAGTGAAGTTACTCATCCTGATCGGTGCGGCGCGTGAAAAGATGCGGGCGGCGCTCGATGGCTCGACTACAATCGAGTCCGCGCCCGCGCTCGCCGACGCAGTCAAAATCGCGGCGGCGCACGCCCGCCAGGGCGATACCGTGATGCTGTCGCCAGCGTGTTCGAGCTTCGATCAATTCAAGGACTATGCAGAACGTGGGCGCGTATTTCAGGAGCTGGTTCGGGCGCTTTGAGGCGGTCGCGTACCGGCGCCCGGATCCATGGCTGGCGCTTCCAGCCGTGGCGCTGGTGGCGTTGGGCACGCTGATGGTGCTCAACACCACCTACTTCCTCGGCCAGGAGAAGACTGGCGACGCGTTCCATTTTTTCAAGCTGCACCTGGTTCATATCGCGGCCGGGCTCGTGATGCTGATTGCACTTTCGCAATTCTCACTGGCAGGACTGCGGCGGCTCGTACTACCGCTCATGATCATTGCCGGGGTTCTACTGATCCTGATTTGGGTTCCGGGTCTCGGCGTAGTCCGCAGCGGAGCGCGCCGCTGGGTCAGGCTCGGGCCGGTGCTCGCGGAGCCCTCCGAGTTGGTCAAGTTCGCGGTGGTGTTTTTTCTCGCCGACTTTCTCGCCAAGCGCCAGGACCTGATGGCTGATTTCAAGCATGGTCCGCTGGCGGCTTTCCTGATCGTTGGGCCGATTGCTCTGCTGGTGCTGAAGCAGCCGGACTTCGGCACCACCGTGATGCTCGCGCTGATCCTTTTTGCGATGCTGTTCGCCGCGGGCGCTCGCGCCAAACATCTGGGCGCGGCCGGGGGCCTCGCGCTCGCCGTCCTGGCTCTTCAAGCCGTAGCAAAACCCTACAGAGTGCGCCGGCTGACGGCATTTATCCATCCCTGGCAGTCCGCACGTGGCGCCGGCTTCCAGTTGACTCAATCGTTCATCGCGTTGGGCGAGGGCGGCGGATGGGGTACCGGGCTCGGCGCCGGCCGCCAGAAAATGTTCTACCTGCCGCAAGCCCACACCGATTTCGTTTTTGCCGTAGTGGTCGAAGAGTTCGGTATGATCGGCGCGTTAATAGTTTTCGCACTTTTCTGCGCCATTCTGTTTCGTGGCATGCGCATCGCGCACGAGGAACCCGATCCCTTCGCGAGTCTGCTGGCGGTCGGCCTCACAGCGATGCTCTCGATGCAGGCGCTGGTCAACATGGCGGTCGTGATCGGGCTCGTTCCGACCAAGGGATTGCCGCTGCCGTTCCTCAGCTACGGCGGCACTTCGATGGTGATGGCGATGGCGTCGCTCGGCGCACTGCTCGCGCTGTCGCGGCGCCCGGCGGTCCGATGAAGACCATAATCGCGGGCGGCGGCACCGGCGGTCATTTGTTTCCGGCAGTCGCGCTCGGCGAAGAACTCAAGCGCGAACGTCCGGACGCCGACGTTCTGCACGTTGGCGCGGTCAACGGCCTCGAGGCGACCTGGCTGCCGCAAAGCGGCCTCAAATACGAACTGTTCCCGGTGCGTGGTTTGCGTGGCAAGGACCCGCTTACCCGGCTGCGCGCGATTGGCGAGTTTTTCGCAGCAGTGCGCCGCGCAGGTGGCCTACTCAAAAGCTTCGGCGCGGACCTCGTAGTAAGCGCAGGCGGCTACGCCTCGGCTCCGATGGCGGTGGCAGCGATAATCGCGCGGGTTCCTTTGGTTCTGATGGAGCAAAACACGAGGCCCGGACTCTCCAATCGGATGCTCTGGCGATTCGCGCGCAGAATCTGCGTCGGCTTTGCCGATACCGCGGCCTACTTCGATGCGTCACGGGTGGTCGTTACCGGCAACCCGGTGCGCTTGAGATTCATCCCCAAAGCATTGGAAAGGACCTCGGTTCCAATTCAAATCCTTGTTTTAGGCGGGTCGAGTGGCGCGCACCGACTTAATTTAGGTGTCCTAAATGCTTTGAAAATTTTGGGAAAAGGTGTTATAAAATATCAGGTCGTGCATCAGACTGGAGAGGTTGACGTGGGGTTGGTGAGGGACGGGTACCGAGGCTTCGAGAGCGAAGCGAGGGTGATCCCGTTTATCGATGATATGGCTGATGTGCTCAATCGCGCCGACTTAATCGTTGCTCGCTCCGGAGCGATGACGGTATCCGAGATTGCCCTCGCAGGGCGGGCGGCGATCTTCGTGCCCTATCCATTTCATCGCGATCGTCAACAAGAACTGAATGCACGTGTGATTGAGCGTCTTGGCGGTGCAGTAATTGTCAATGACGACAATAGTCTCGGCGAGAATCTTGCTGCCGCATTGCGCGAATTTCTGGCTGAGCCGTCGCGTCTGATTGAGATGGGGCATAAGGCACGCGGTGCGGCGCATCCGGATGCCGCCGCGCGGATTGCGCAGGTCTGTTTCGACATCGCAGGCGGGGAGCGGCAAGCCGCGTGAGCGCAGGAATTCCAACCGGGTTGCTGACCCGAAAACGCCGCCTTCATTTCCTTGGCGTCGGTGGTGCCGGGATGAGTGGAATTGCCGAGTTGTGTCAGCGCCTCGGCTTTGAAGTGGGGGGCTGCGACCTGCACGATACTGCGACCACTGCGCGTCTCGCCACGCTCGGTATCGCCATCGATCGCGGACACCATCCGAGTCATCTGCGCCCGGATCTCGATGCCGTTGTGATTTCCTCAGCAGTCAAATTTTCGAATCCGGAAGTGGCGGCGGCTCGCGCGCTGAAGATTCCTGTCATCGCACGGGCCGAGATGCTCGGTGAGCTGCTGCGCATGGCGCGCCTCGGCGTCGCCGTCGCGGGCACTCACGGCAAGACCACCACAACCTCGCTGGTCGGTTTGATCATGGAGGAGGCCGGTTTCGATCCGACTGTTGCGATCGGTGGTAATCTTAGGGCGCGCGGCACCAACGTCCGCCTCGGGCGTGGCGATTTTATGGTGGCCGAAGCCGACGAGAGCGACGCGTCGTTCCTGCTGCTACTGCCGACCGTCGCGATCGTGACCAATATCGATCCCGAACATCTGGATCATTACGGCACGATGGACCGGGTGCGCGAGGCCTTTCTGAATTTCATCAACCGCGTACCGTTCTATGGGGTCGCCGTCGTTGGCATCGACAACGTCAATGTTCGCGGATTGCTGCCGTCGGTGCGCAAGCCGGTCGTTACCTATGGGGTTGCGGCTGACGCCGATTTGCGCGCGGAGAACATCGTCATCGATGGCCTCTCGACGCGCTTCGACGTCATTCGCAAAGGCGTCGCCCTCGGTTCGGTGACGATTCCCTCGCCCGGGCATCATCTCGCACTCAACTCGTTGGCGGCGATCGGCGTCGCGATGGAATTGGGCATACCCTTCGAGTCCGCTGCGCGAGCACTCGCCGCGTTCTCGGGAATTTCGCGTCGCTTCGAGATCAAAGGCGAGGCGGCCGGGCGCCTCGTGCTCGACGATTACGGGCATCATCCGGCCGAGATTCGCGCCACTCTCGCGGCCGCGCGCGCGGCCTTCAGCCGTCGTATTGTGACGATTTTCCAACCGCATCGGTTTACCCGTTTGCGCGATCTTTTCGACGAATTTCTGACCGCCTTCGACGATACCGACGTCCTCTACCTGATCGAGGTTTATGCCGCGGGCGAGGATCCGATTGCGGATGCGAGCTCGCGCCGCCTGTATGAATCATTGCGCGCCCGCGGGCACTTGAACGTCCGCTATCTTGGCGATGAGGCGGACCCGTCCGCGGTTGTCGCCAGCGAATCGAGCCCGGGCGACGTTATTGTCACGCTCGGCGCGGGTGACGTTTACAAGCTCGGCGAGCGCGTTCTCGCGACGCTCAATGCGACGGCCGCGGCCACGGTGAAGTCCGATGAGCGCGCTTGAGCACGAATTGAAACTCCGCTTTAGCGATCGTCTGCAGGTGAGCCGCCTGCTCGCCGATCTGACGTCTTTTCAGATTGGCGGTCCGGCCGATCTGTTCGTGACGGTTGAGAGCGAAGCGGAATTGATGGCCGCGATGGCGGCGGCCCATCGCCACGAAATTCCCGCGATGTGCCTCGGCGCCGGAACCAATCTCCTGGTGAGCGATCGTGGCGTGCGCGGCCTCGTGGTCAAGCTCGGCGAAAGCTTTGGCCGTATCGTGATCGACGGTACCAACGTGACGGTCGGCGCTGCGATGCAATTTGGCGCGATGGTTGAGGCGGTCGTTGATCGCGGACTGGCGGGGCTCGAGTTTGGCGAGGGCATCCCCGGTACTGTCGGCGGTGGGCTGGTGATGAACGCGGGCGCGTTCGGCGGCGAAATGGCCCGCGTGGTGACGCTGGTGCACGGAGTCACTGCCGAGGGCGCCGCGCGTGCACTGACCAAGGACGAAGTCAATTTCGCCTACCGGCGCACGGACTTGCCGCCGCGCTTCGTGATCACGCGAGTCGATTTCCAGCTCGCTCACGGCGATCGCGACGACCTGCGCGCACGGGTGACGGATCTCCATTCCAAACGTGCGGCGCGTCAACCGCGCGGACTGCCCAATGCGGGATCGGTGTTTAAAAATCCGCCGGGAAATTTCGCTGGCCGATTGCTCGAAAGCGCCGGACTCAAGGGGACGCGCATGGGTGGCGCGGCTTTCTCCGGACAGCATGCGAATTTTATTGTGAACCTGGGCGGCGCGCGGGCCGCCGAAGTGCGCGCTTTGATCGAGCTGGCGCGCAGCCGTGTGATGGAGAGCACCGGCGTCACGCTTGAACCAGAGGTCAGGCTTATAGGCGAATGGTGACGCGCGTGAATTGAAAGTGGGTTGATGGTGGTGGTTGCGGTGGCTGCGGCGAAACGAAAAAAGAACAAGACCAGCGCGAGTCATTGGGGCTTCAGACTCGCCGGCATCGTGCTCTGCGCGTTCTTCGTGCTCGGCGTGATGACCGGATTGAGCCGGCCTGGACGCACGTTCGCGCTGCGCCTCGAATCCATTCTCAAAGTCTGGCCGGGCCCCGGACATTCTTCGATTATTCCAGCCGTCTTCACCGGCGGTACCATCGTCAAACCGGCGCTGGTTATTCCGGCGCAAGGTGCGTCGGTCGCCCTGGTGCAGCGCGGCGATAGTTTCTACACGCTCGATTCCGATGGCTCGCTGCGCGGTCCGGTGGCGCCCGCAGCCGAAGGCGATATGCCGATTCTGAGCGGCGCCGGCGCGCTCGATGCGCCGCCCGCACAACTGATCGACGATGCCGCCGCGTTGGTACGCGCCGAAGCTGCGCTGGGCTCGGTGGTCTCCGAAATGCGCATCGATAGCGATGGCAGCGCGACGATCTTTCTCGAACACCCGCGCATCGAGATCACCTTTGACGTTGACCACGCCGCAATCGAATTCGCGCGTGCTCTGGCGGTCCTGAAGATGTGGCGCGGACACGAAAACCTGATCGCGGCGCTGGACCTGACGACGCCCGGACAAGCGGTGATGCAGATGACGCCCGCGGCCTTTGCCGGCGATCGTCGCACGCCCGCAGTACATCCCGTCGCGCTCTCGATCCCCGCGCGTTTGCCCCGTAACCGGCGCGAGGAGAGCACCCACCGATGAGAAACGTGCTCGCCGGCCTCGACGTCGGTACCAGCAAAGTCTGCGCGCTGATTGCGGAGGCCGCCGCCGACGGCTCGATTGGAGTCCTTGGCCACGGCGTGGTTCCCTGTACCGGATTGCGCAAGGGCGTCGTCGTCAATATCGAGGCGACCGTCGAAGCGATTCGCATGGCGGTGGCGGAGGCCGAGAAATCTTCCGGCGCACGCATGGGCGTCGCCGTGGTCGGTGTTGCCGGCGCGCATATTCGCGGACTCAACAGTCACGGCATCGTCGCGGTGCGCGGCGGCGAAGTCAGTGGACGCGATGTCGAGCGTGTGATCGATGCGGCGCGCGCCGTCGCCATCCCGCTTGATCGACAGGTGCTGCACACCCTCCCGCAACAGTTTGCGGTTGACGATCAGGAAGGCGTGCGCGATCCGGTCGGCATGGCGGGTGTGCGCCTCGAGGCGCGTATCCATATCGTGACCGCCGCGCAGACTTACAGCCAGAATCTAAATAAATGCTGCGAGCGCGCCGGAGTAACGCCAGGCGAACTGATGTTCGAGCCGCTCGCCTCCGCGGATGCCGCGCTCTTCCCGGAGGAGCGCGAACTCGGCGTCGCCCTTATCGATATCGGCGGCGGCACTACCGACGTGATCGTCTTTCTGAACGGCGCCGTGATGCATACCGCGGTCCTGCCGATCGGCGGCAATCACCTGACCAGCGACGTTGCCGCGGGACTGCGCACGCCGCTCAGCGACGCGGAACGGCTCAAGATCAGTCACGGCGTCGCGACCAACCTGATTGTCGGCCGCGATGAAATGGTGCAGGTGCCAGGCGTCGGCGGTCGTGAACCGCGCATTATCGCGCGCCGCCTGCTCGGCGAAATTATCGAGCCGCGGATGGAAGAGATTTTCGCGATGGCACAGCGTGAACTGATTCGATCGGGCGCGTCCGACAGCCTCGCCTCGGGCGTCGTACTGGTCGGCGGCACGTCGCTGCTCGAAGGCACGCAGGAGCTCGCCGAGCGGATGTTCAATCTGCCGGTGCGGCGCGGCTTGCCGATCAATCTCAAAGGCCTGCCGGAAGAATTGATGAAGCCAATGTACACGACCGCTGCCGGCTTGATGCTGCACGCCGGCAATGGCCGCGGCTATCAGAACGGGCTTGCGCGTCACGGACGCTTCGGGCGCATTCGTACGCGCGTAACCGATTGGGTGAGGGATTTCTTTTGAAAGATCGTAATAACGGCTGGAGCATGGGCGGTGAGCGCGGCAATTCGCGCGAGAGTGGTGGAGGAGGAGGTTCCGAAATGATTGAGTTGGTGGAAAATGTCGATCCCGGCGCGCGTATCAAAGTGATCGGCGCCGGCGGCTGCGGCGGCAACGCCGTTAATCACATGATCGCGGCCGGCCTGCGCAACGTCGATTTCATCGCGGTCAATACCGACACGCAGGCGCTGCAGAACAACAAGGCCCCGTTGGTCATCCAGATGGGCACGCAGTTGACCCGCGGGCGCGGCACTGGTGGCAATCCCGAGATCGGACGCAAGGCCGCACTCGAGGACGAGGATCGTCTGCGCGAGGTGCTGACCGAGGCCGAGATGGTTTTCGTCACCGCCGGAATGGGTGGCGGCACCGGCACCGGTTCGGCTCCCGTGATCGCGCGCATCGCGCGTGAGAGCGGCGCGCTTACCGTTGGCGTCGTCACCAAGCCGTTCCAGTTCGAAGGCCGCAAACGTATGGGCCAGGCCGAAGAAGGTCTGCGCGAACTCAAGAACGCCGTCGATACGCTGATCACGATTCCGAATCAGCGGCTGCTCTCGATCGCCAGCCGTACGACCTCGCTCAAGGAGGCGTTTCAAAAGGCCGATGACGTTCTGCTGCAGGCGGTTCGCGGCATTTCCGAACTGGTCACGGTGCACGGGCTGATCAATCTCGATTTCGCCGACGTGCGCTCGATCATGGCGGAGATGGGAATGGCGATGATGGGCGCGGCGCGCGCGGCTGGCGAAAATCGCGCGGTCGAAGCGGCGCAACGCGCGATCTCGAGTCCGCTGCTCGAAGACGTTTCGATCAAGGGCGCGCGTGGCTTGCTGATCAACGTCACCGGCGGCCCCGACATGTCGCTATATGAAGTCAACGAAGCGGCGAGCCTGATCCAGGAAGAAGCGCACGAGGACGCGAATATCATCTTCGGTGCAGTAATCGACGAGAAGATCGCCGACGAGATTCACGTCACCGTGATTGCGACCGGCTTTGGCGATCGCGATTTCTCGATGCGCCATACGCCGAGCTACGCGCCCGTGCTTGCGCCGACCTACGCGCCTTCGATGGCCCCCGGTTATTCACCTGCGGGTACTCCCGTTACCGCGCCGGTGCAGGCCAGCGTTACGCGCCCGATGGACCCGGTGCAGCAGCCGTTGATCACGCCGGCAGCACCGCCCGCGTCGGTTTCGTCAATTCCGCCGCACGCGACCTCTTACGGCGGCAAGCCGGTCCGGCGCTTGGGGCTCATCGTTGATGAGAACAGTCTGGACATTCCGGCGTTCAAACGGCGCAACGGCGAAGCGCAGCGCGGCGGTCCGACGCGTCTCAACAATGGCGACGCGAATGAGAACGACGACAGTCTCGACATCCCGGCTTTCTTGCGCAAACCGGTGGATTGAAGCGGCGACGTCAATCGTGGTTCGGCGCGTCTGCGGCGCGCCCGACACGAATTCTCCCCGGTGGCCGCGGAAGCCCTCGCTGGGGATGCGTGCGATGACGTCCCGCACCTGCTTTCAGGTTTCCGACGCGCGAGCGCTATCGGAACCTTCGGGCATCGTTGGAAGCAGATACGATGTGCCGAAGCTCCGCCGGATCAGTCGTACTTCTGGGCTTCGCGCTGTTCCAACGGCCGCAGAATGAGATAGGAGGCGACCGTCACCGCCATCGTGAATAGTATCGCGAGGCGGTAGCTGCCGGTGTGATCGATCAGTGCTCCGCAAAATGGCGGGCCCAATAGCGTCCCGATCGCGCAGCCGGTGTAGAGCGTTCCCAGGATGACTCCGAGTCCCCGCGTGCCAAATAATTCCGCCACCACCGCGGGCGTCAATGCCACCGCCCCGCCGTAGCTCGCACCCATCACCAGCGCGAACGCGACTAGCATCCCGTAGGATTTCCCATAGAGCCAGAGGCCGAAGCAGAGTCCCAGCACCAGCAGCGCAAAGCGATAAGTCGCAATCAAGCCGAAGCGATCGGCCAGCGGACCGAGTCCGATGCGTCCTGCCGTGCTCGCGAAGCCGATGAATCCGACCAGCGCCGCCGCCGCGACCGCCTTGATGCCGACGCCTTGCGCGTAGGCCGGCAGGAACACGAACGGAATCGACGTCGCGACCGTCCACAGCATGCACGAGCCGTACATCAGCCTGAAGGGTCGCGTGCGGATAATGCGCCGCACCGAAAATTCGGGAGCGTCCAGTTCGATCGGCGGCGGCTCGATCAGCCACGCGCACACCAGCAATAACAACGTCGCGATTACCGCCAACGTCACGTAAGCCTCGCGCCATCCCAGCCGTCGAATCAGCTCGGCCGCGACCGGCGCGGTCACCAGCGTGCCGACGCCGATTCCCGATGCCGCTATGCCCAACGCAGTATTCCGCCGCTTCAGAAACCATCCGCTGACCGCCGCGATCAACGGCACGTAACAGCACGCAATCGCGATTCCGACACCGAGTCCGTACGTGATGTACGCGACCCACAAATGATTGATCGTGGAGGTGGCCGCCAGTCCGATTCCGATCGTGGCCGCTCCAAACGCGGTGATTCGCCGTGGGCCGAAGCGGTCGGCCAGGTGTCCGGTGAAGGGACCGAGCAGAAACGATACGCACGAAGTGATTGAGAAAATCGCCGACGTCGCCGATCGATTCGCGCCGAACTGCAACGCTATCGGCCTGAAGAACGCGCCGAAACTGTAAACTACCCCGAACAACGTGAAGGTCGCGAGGAATCCCGCCGCCACCATGCGCCACGCGTGTGGCGAGTCGCGCTCGAATTGCGATCGAGCGTGTCCCGCCGCAACGTTCGGCGCTCCCGCACTGTGTTCGATCGAGACCGCAAGATTTTCAGGATCGCGCGCTGACATTGCGCGCACTATAGTCCCGCACCTGCGCATTCGTGAAGCGCAAATGTGACGCGCAGATTATTTCACCGACGCCGCAGATGGTTGGCGATAGTTTGTGATCAGCGGCCGGCGTGCAGTTGCAGAACTTCGAGCGTCAATTCCGCTGCTGCCGACATATCTCTGACGTCGAGCCATTCGCGCGTCGTGTGGATTTCGCGCATCCCGGTGCCGACGTTCGCCGCCACGATTCCGCGCTGATTGAGAATGTTCGCGTCGCAGCCGCCACCCGTGCCCTGTGGCTCGATCGTGCGGCCAATCCGCCGCGCCGCCTCGATGACCTTCTTCACCAGCGGTGCGTCGTCCGGAATGTTCATGCCGTCGTAAGCGCGATGCACCGAGTGTTCGAGCGACGCTGCCATCCGGGCGCCATCGACCGTAACGCTCGCTCGCGCCACCGCCTCCTGGAAGCAGGCGATCATGTGGTCCGTCTGGCTTTGTAATTTCGCCGCGTGTGCGCGATCGCGCTTCACCGCGTATGACCACTTCGCTCGGCACCACGTTGCCCGCGCGTCCACCGTTGATCACGCCGAGGTTGGCGGTGGTCTCGTCGTCGATTCGCCCGAGGCGCATCGCCGCGATCGCTTCCGCCGCGATCTTGATCGCCGAAAGGCCACGCTCCGGCGCCACTCCGGCGTGTGCCTCGAGCCCTTTGACCGTGAAGCTGATCGAAACCGCGCTCGGTGCGCGCACCACCAGGTAGCCCGGCGCGTCGCTGTCGTACACCAATCCTTCTCTCGCCGAGATCAGCGCAAGATCGAGGTTGCGCGCGCCTTGCAATCCAATCTCCTCGCAGATCGTGAAGACCGCCTCGATCGGACCGTGCGGCATTCCGCTCTCGCGCACCCGATGCAGGACTTCGCAAATGACCGCACATCCCGACTTGTCGTCGCCGCCGAGCACCGTGCTGCCGTCGGTGCGCACGATATCGCCTTCGACGATCGGCTTGACGCCCTCGCCGGGCGCGACCGTGTCCATATGCGCGGCGAGCAGAAAGGGTGCGGCGCCGGCCACGTTGCCAGGAATTTTTGCGATGAGATTTCCGGTGTTGCCGCGGACTCTTTCGCCCGCGTTGTCGAAGCGGCAGACCGCGCCCGCGAGTTCCACCTCGCGCTGCAGTCGCAATGCGACCGCTTGTTCATGGCGCGACAGCGAATCAATTCGCACCAGTTCCAGAAAGAGTGCTTTCAGCCGTTCGTGATTAACCGCCGCCATCCACGCGCTCGCGCTGCGTCAGACGGCCTTGCGCACGCCCGTGGTATCCAGCGCGTTCGTCAATTCGCGATGCTTCTCGCGCAACGCTGCCGGCAACGACGATCCAATCTTGTCGAAGAATTCGCCCGCCGACGCGACCTCGGTCTTCCATTCATCTATGTCGATCGCAAGCGCCGCGCGCATTTGTTCGGTCGCAATGTCGAGTCCCTTGAGATCGAGATCGCCCGCCTCCGGCACCAATCCGACCGGCGTCTCGTGCGCTCCTGCGCTGCCATGAATCCGATCGAGCATCCACTCCAGCACGCGCAGATTTTCGCCGTATCCCGGCCACACAAATTCGCCCGCGTCGTTCTTGCGAAACCAGTTGACCATGAAAATCCGCGGCGGCTTCGTGATGCGTTTGCGCATCTCGAGCCAATGTCCCAGGTACTCGCCGATGTTGTAGCCGCAGAACGGCAGCATCGCCATCGGATCGCGTCGCACCACGCCGACCTTGCCCGCCGCCGCCGCCGTCGTCTCCGATCCCATCGTCGCGCCCATGAATACGCCGTGCGTCCAGTCGCGCGACTCCAGCACCAGCGGCATCGTCGTCGCCCGCCGCCCGCCAAAGATGATCGCCGAGATCGGCACGCCTTGCGCATCGTCGGCATGCGGTGAAAGCACCGGATTGTTCCGCATCGGCGTCGTGAAGCGGCTATTCGGATGCGCCGCCTTCTCGCCCGAGGCCTTGTCCCACGGCTTGCCGCGCCAGTCGATCAACCCTTCCGGCGCGGGCACGTCCATGCCCTCCCACCAGATATCGCCATCGGCGGTCGTCGCGACATTCGTGAACAACGCGTCATGCTCGACCGATCGCATCGCGTTCGGATTCGACTTCATGCTCGTGCCCGGCGCGACGCCGAAATAGCCTGCTTCCGGATTGATCGCCCACAGTCCGCCGTCCGCTCCGACTCGCAGCCATGCGATGTCGTCGCCGACCGTGAACACTTTCCAGCCCTTGAAGGCCGCCGGCGGCATCAGCATCGCAAGGTTGGTCTTGCCGCAAGCACTCGGAAACGCCGCCGCGACATAGCGGGTCTCGCCCGCCGGATTCTGGATGCCGACGATCAGCATATGCTCGGCGAACCAGCCTTCCTTGCGCCCCAGCGCACTCGCGATTCGCAGCGCGAAACACTTCTTGCTCAATAACGCGTTCCCGCCGTATCCGCTGCCCACCGACCAGATCGTATTGTCTTGCGGAAAATGGCAGATGAAGCGCTTCTTCGGATCGAGATCGAGCGTGCAGTGCAGACCCCGGTTGAAGTCGTCCGACGCCCCCAGCATCTCCAGCGCCGCCGCACCCATCCGCGTCATGATGCGAATGCTCAGCGCCACGTAAATGCTGTCGGTGATTTCCACCCCGACCTTCGCGAACGGCGATCCCAGCGGACCCATCACGTACGGAATCACGTACATCGTCCGGCCCGCCATCGATCCCGCCATCAGCGCGCGCAGTTTCGCGTAAGCCTCCGCCGGCGCCATCCAGTTGTTGGTGATTCCCGCCTCTTCCCGCGTCGGCGTGCACACGAAAGTCACGTCCTCGGTGCGCGCGACGTCGTTCGGATTCGATCGATGAAGATAGCAGTTCGGCCGTTTTTCCTGGTTGAGCGGAATCAGCACCCCGCTGCCGACCGCCTCTTTGGTCAGGCGCTCGCGCTCGGCTTCCGATCCGTCGCACCACACGATGCGATCGGGTTGCGTCAGGCGCGCGGATTCCGCCACCCAGTCGGTGAGCGCGCGGCTTTTGGTCGGATTATCGGCGGTGGGCTTATCAGTCACGCGAACACTCCAAGGCTACCTAATCGTTGTCTGCGCTTTCAGAGAAACTATCAAGCGCCATTCTACAATAACGCCCGATTCTCCATCCTAGCATAATTAGCAAATGACTAAAAGAGAAACGTAGGTTATTAGCGCAGCTTTTAACTGAATCTCGCAATCGCGGGTTTCTCGATCAATCTCGCCAGCCTCTGCAACTCGGCTAATAAGCGGCGCTCTTGCGCGAGGCCGCCACCAGCCGTTCGATCTCCTCCTCGGAAAATCCCGCCAGCAAACGCGCCTCGCGCGCGATCGTGATTATATGATCGTTGCCGTCGCGCACGTCCTCGATCGCCCGCCGCGTGCCGCGAAAGCTGAACACCTCGTCGATGTTCTCCTGAAATTCCTGCGCCCGCTGCAGCCGCTCAGGGTCGCCTTCGGTCAGCTTGCGCATCCACTTCGATCCCATCCGCACGTGCGTGATCTCGTCGGCCAGCACGTAATCCACTGCGCGCTCGATGACCTCGTCGCCGTTCTTCTGCGCGATGCGAATCATCTGCTCGAAGACATCGCACGCCAGCCCCTCGAGTCCGCGATTGATACCCGCCACGCGCGCCGCCGGATCCTCCGCCTGCGTGCAGCGCCACAGCACTTCGGTCTCGACGTAGTCGCCCGGCTCCGCGCCCATGTACGCGAGCAGGCCCTCGAAGATTTCGGCGTGGCGTGATTCGTCCCAGACCTGCCGCGCCATGTCGAGTTGAAATTCCCACGGCGCGTCCGGGAAATCGAACAGTGTCCGTCCCGCCGCCTCCATCGCCTGCACTTCGCCGCAAAAGATTCCGTGCATGCGCGCGCGCAACGCTTCCTCGTCGAACGGCATCACGCGATCGTCGAGGTTTTGCTCCTCTCGAATTTCACGCGCCTTGCGCGCACGCACCAGCACCATGCGATCCTCGCGCGCCAGCCGTTCGACCGGGATCATCCGTTGCATCTGCTTTGCTCCTCGACCGTCTCAATAGGCCGCGCTGCGCGACGCCGCTTTGAGCAATCGTTCGATCTCTTCATCGGTAAAGCCCGCCAGCATCCGCGCCTCGCGCGCAATCGTCAGCGTCGAGTCGAAGTCGATCGCGCGGCCGCCGACCTCGATCGGCACCTGCGGCGAGGCCTCCTGTGCGGTCCGTCCGCCCTGGAAGTTGAACAGGTTGTCGATATTGTCCTGAAAGTCCTGCGCCTTCTTCAATCGTTCGGGATCGCCTTCGGTCAGCTTCCGCATCCACTTCGATCCCATGCGCACGTGCGTGATTTCGTCCGCCAGCACGTAGTCCACCGCGCGCTCGATTACCTCGTCGCCCATCCGCTGCGCCAGCCGGATGATCTGATCGAAGACGTCGCACGCCAGCCCCTCGAGTCCGCGATTGATACCCGCGACGCGGCACGCGGGGTCGTCAATTTGCGTGCACGACCACAGCACCTCGGTCTCCGGGAACTCGCCCAGGTATGATCCCACGTACTCCAGCAGCTTGATAAAAATCTCGGCGTGGCGCGATTCGTCCCACACCTGCCGCGCCATGTCGAGTTGAAATTCCCACGGCGCGTCGGGGAAATCGAACAGCGTACGCCCGGCAGCCTCCATCGCCTGCATCTCGCCCACTGCGATTCCGTGCAGCCGCCCCTTCAGAAAATCCTCTTCGTGAGGCATCACGTTGGTCGGCGAAAAGCCCTGGTCCACGCGCGCCTGGAACATCCGCTCGAGCGGCGCCAGTATATGGTTGTCCGGACGCGCCAGGCGATCGACTGCTATCATCCGTTCCATTTGCCAGGTCTCCTCAGCGGGTCCACGCACCGCGCCGGCCCGTCAGGTTTATCGCTTCCCATACGCGCCATTCGCCCGACTCTTCGCCCAACCGAAACTGCAATGTGAAGGGCTCCGCCCGCGGCCCGTACAGCCGGGCTTTCACATAATGATGATAGTTGATGCGCGCCGTCGCGATTATCTCGTGCCGATCGTAGATGCCCGGCCGCACCGCCGTCGCGACCGCTGCAAGCTCGGCCGCGCCTGTTGCCGTTGCCATCCCGCTCAATGCCTCCGCGTCGCCCGCCGCGATCAAATTCAATATGCGCTCTGCCGCCGCCAACATCGCCGGCGGCGTCGCAAACCGTTCGAAGATTGGCTGCGGCCCCAACACATTGACCCGCTCACCCAGGCTGCTCATTGGGCTTTACCCTCCAGCCCTTCCTGCGCCGGTCTCTTCCACGGAGATTCCAGTCCGATATTTTCAATCTCCGCGATCGCCCAGGCGCCGTCGTCTATCTGATGCCATCGCGTCTGCAAGTTGAGATCGCCGCGCTTGCCGGCTATCCGCAGTTTAACAATGTACTGAAATCCCAGTCGCGCCCTCGCGATTATTTCGCAGCCGCCGAACGGCCGCAGCGTGGCCGCCTGTCGTATCGTCGCATCGGATTCCGCCGCCGCCCGACCCTCGGCAAACTTCGCCGCGCCGCGATCGTCCCCCGCAACGATTGCCGCTGCGTGCTCCGCCACTGCCTGCTCCAACGCGGGCGGCAGCCCGGTGCGCTTTACCTTGATTGTCATCGATCGTCTTTCCGCCGAGCGCTTGCGCTTGAGCCGTGCCGCCTCAGCTCCTGCCGATCTTCTGCGCGTCGTTCGCTTCTTCCTCGAAGCCGGTGACGCCGCCCGCTGCCGCCATCAATTCTTCCAGATGCCCCTGCCATTGCGCGGCCCGCCGATGCGCTTCCGCCGAATCCAGCAAATCGCCGAGCACCACCAGCCCGCGCTCGACGTGACGCTTTTCGTCTTCCACCATGTGCGCGAGGATGCGCAGGGTTGGCGGCTCGTAGATCGGATTCGCCGCCGCCACGTGCGCGCTGTAATGTGCGATTAGATGCGGCTTCAATACCCGATGGATCCCGACCAGCCGCTCGATCGTATCCTCCCACTGTTCCTTGTCTTCGATCTCGTTGATAAACCCAACGAACGCCTCGTTCGGAGGACGCGAAACCTGCGCTTGGCTGCGTAATTCGCCCAGCCGCTTGCCCAGCGCGTCCGCATGCAAGGCGCATTCGTAAACCTGTCGCGCCATCTCCAGCTTGACCGGCAGTTGCGGCGTCAACGCGATCCAGCCCGCCATCATCCGCATCATGCGCTCCTCGGCGTAGCGATAATTCATCACGTAGCGCGCGCTCTGCCGCACGCTATAGACGCCGTCGAGCGTGCGCCGATCATGAAAGGCCATCAGCTCTTCGCTCCTCGACCCCGTCCGCTTCAGCAGTGGGTCATCAGTCCTGTCCGCCCCTCGATGCGCACCTGTCGTACCGTCACGCGAGTCCCGCGCCCGCCGCGGAAGTGGTCGCTCGACATCTGCGCATGCGCCGCTCCGTTCAATGCCCCTCGGCGTTAATTGGAATCGCCTTCCGTTGCGCGCTCGGTGGCGAAAAATCTTCCCTCGACCATCGCCGCGATCTCACGCCAGTAAGTTTCCTTGTCGGTATTCGCCAGCATGCTCGCGCCCATCGCCAGCCCCGAACAAAGCATGTGCACGGCTTCGACCACGCTCCAAAGATCGTCGAATCGAATCACTCCGCGCGCCCGCCCGCGTTCGAGCGCGCCCGCCAGCGCCTCCTTGTACGGCCGCAGCACCTCGCGCATCGCCACCCGGTACTGCGTATTCTTCTCGAAGTAGCGCACCTCGTGATTGAGCACCGCGAACGCCTCGCGATAGCGATCGATCACGCTCAACACCACGCGCATGATCGCCAGCAACTCCGCCCGCGGATCATCGATCGTGCGTGCCCGGATTTCCGGCAGCTCTTCCACCAATTCGCCCACCATCGACTCCGCCAGCAGCAGCACGATCTCGTCCTTGCTGCGCAGGTACATATAAATCGATCCGGCCGCGATTCCCGCCTCCTGCGCCATCTCCTTGACGGTCGCCTGATGGAACGACTTGCGCGCCAGCACCCGCGTCACCGCCAGGAATATCTGCCGGCGCTTCGCCTTCAGATGCGGCTCATCGATCGCCGGTATTCTGATTGCCTCAGACATTTCTCTCGCCCCCTTTCACCATACCCGCTAACCGTGATCGTTCATCACATTGTCGCTTATCCTTTGTATCGCAATCCAGTGTTCTCTCACCCTACAATTATCGGTCAAGCTATTCGCTCATCCTAGTACGGCTGATCTTACTAAAATCCCCAATGAATGGGTATTCATTTCTGCTTTTCAAACGCTTCGACGCACCCCACGATTCTCAACCATAAGCATGCAAATCTCAGGCTGGATAGTCGCCCGATCGGCCTACAACCGAATCGATGATCAGGTGATCAGGTGTGCTTGCCGCATGCGTCGCGCTCGCACCAACAGTTCGGGCAGAACTCCAAGGGCCTTAGGCCGTGGCGTCATTTTATATCTGCGACCGGAGACTCTTCGCCCCGCTACGCCATCAGCCGACGTCGAGCGTGATTTCCGCGAATTCCCTGGCGGCCCCATCCCAGCCGAACGCTGCCGCACGCACGAATTTCCCGCTGCGAATCGACATCACTATATGCACCGTGTCGGGATAATCCGGTTCAGCCGGGTCAAACGAACATGCCTGGGCGCGATCGGTCGCCGAAAAGTAGGCGTCGTGATCGGGATGCGAATGATAGACCGCGAGGAGTTTCAGCTTGCGCCGATCGATTTCGTTGAGCACCCCCAGATGTTCCTTCGGATCCATCAAAAAGGCCGTGCGCGCGTCGCGCGGAAACTCGGCCGGATTCTCGGCGTGCTTCTGGTTCTGCACGTTCGCGATCGGACGCACCTCTTCGGCCGCGCCGTCGCCGATAATGAAGCCGCAGCATTCGTCCGGAAACTCGCGTTCCGCCTGTGCGATAATCGCGTCCAGGCTCGCGCGCTTGATAGTGGCTTTGTCCATCGCGCTTTCCTTCCGCCCTTTCTTCAGCGCCGATTCCGTCCCCTTCGATAAATCCGACGCGCTCATTAGATAGCATTTGCCGCGCCCATGCGCCTGCCCAACGCCCCGCTGCCGCAGCGCCTTAACAGTCTCACGCATGCGCCTTCCGCCGTCCGCTTGCCGACCCGCCACCGGCGCTGTAGGAAATAGCGCATGGAACGTACAAGTATTCGGCTGGGCGGCGTCGCCCTGAACTCGACCGTGATGAACGCGTCGGGCCCTCACTCCGCGGAAAAAGACGAAATCCTCGAGTTGAGCGCGCGCCACAGTGGCGCGATCGTCTTCAAGTCGTGCAACCTTACCGGCCTCGAAGCCCCTGACAACCTCAAGAATCGCGGCGTCGATCACTTCACCGCCATCGCCCGCGACCTCGGCAGCCACGGGAAATCGATTATCGGCAGCGTCGTCGGCAATACCGATGACGAGATCGTCAAGGTCGCCACTGCCCTCGATCGCGCCGGCGTCAAAATCATCGAGCTCAATCTCGCCGACGACTACGTCCAGAATTCGGTCGCGCCGTTCGCCAACATGGAGCGCCTCAAAGCGATCGTCGGGCGCGTCCGCGGCGAAGTCCAGGCCGTCCTCGCCGTGAAGGTTCCGCCGAAGCTCGCGATCGAAGTGCGCGCCGTCGCCGAACTCTTCAAGTCGCTGCGCGTCGCCATCGCGGTCTGCGCCAACGACCTGCCCAAAGACCTCCAGGTGGACCTCGCTAGCGGTGTCGCCAGCGGCGCGCGCCGGACGCTGTCGCAAGTCCATGCGTTCTACCAGGCGAGCGAAGGATTGATCGACGTGGTTGCCGTCGGCGGCATCAACGGCGGCCGCGACGCCTATATCGCACACCTCACCGGAGCGCACGCCGTCCAGGTCGGCTCGGCCCTGATCAAGGAAGGTGCGGGCGCGCTCGACCGCATCGATCGCGAGCTCGACGCCCTCTTGAGCGAGAACCATAAGGGCGCAGTCTCCGAAATCATCGGCCAGGTCCGCTTCACCGAATAATCCCGCCAAGGTCGAAAGAGGCCAAGTGCGCTAAAAAAGGGTAGGGCAGTACCTCATGCTGGCACCGCCGCAACGCGCAATTCCACACCGGCCTGCTTTTGAAGATAGCCGATGACGTTGAAGAGATTGCGCGCCTGCGGATTGCCCCGCGGTCCGAACATACGAATGAGGCTCTTGGGTTGGGTGCCGGTCGCCCGCCCAAGTTTCTCGAAACCAATCGTCGCCTTGATGTAATCACGCAGAGCCGCCTTGCCGGTCTCAACCTCGCCGGCGAGCATCAGGTCAACCCCTTCGCGCAGCAAGCTCTCGGCAAAGGCGGGGTCCTCCGCAACGTGCTTCTGCACCAATTCCTTGAAACTTCTGGTCAATGCCATGGTCTGCCTCCGTTCATTATGAGAACCGCTTGCGCTGCTTGTAAGCGACCCATAGGGCCGCGGCCTTTGCGATATCTCGCTGCTGGCGATTCTTGGTGCCTCCGGTCGGCAGAATCACCAGCGTCGCTCCATCACGGCCGAAATACACCCGCTAGCCGGGTCCGAAATTGAGGCGATACTCGTGCACTCCTTCGCCCACCGATTTGACGTTAGAGGTGTTGCCCTGTTCGAGCCGCGCGATCGCGATGGCGAGTTTGGCCCGCGCCACTGACTCTACCGACGAGAACCATTCTTCGAACGGGCTCCGGCCGTCCTCGGATAAGTAATAGCGGACCTCAAGCACGGATGAAGGTAACATTGGTGTTACCTTTGGTCAAGAACATTGCCGCATTCCCACAAAAGGGCGATTCGCATTTCGACTTGAAGCGGCTAAATGCCGCCATCTGTGAAAATCAGGTTCGCTGCCGCGCCGCGTAAAGACAGTCCATTCGGTACATTGCCCCCGGATCCGGCGAATGGAACTCTTTGTTCTTTAGGTAACCTAAGTTCGTAGCGCTTGGTATCGAGGCATCCCGCGGCAGGCATACAATCAATTTCAGAGTTAAGCGCGTGGTTTTACGCCACACGGCATTAGTTTTGCAATAGAACTTTCTTGAGATATGTGCCGGACCCGATTGTCCGATTTCGTGGCGCTTCACGCTCTGCGCCAATGACCTGAACATGCTCACGGCAGTACCCGCGCATATGACAATGACGAATTTGAATTTGTCACCTGTGCATGACTGAGGACCCATTGGAATTATTAAGCGATAACGTCAAGGACCCTGAAGCAGGGACGAAGTCTCCCAATAGCAGTCCAGTAAAGATATTCGCGGCCGTCTTGTTCGCAACCATCATGATGGGTTGCTACGACGGCGGCGGCTACGACGGAGGCGGATACCCGGGTTATTATTCCGGTTACGGAAGTCCGTACCAGGGCTACGAGAACAACTACTATCCGAGCAACACCTATCGGGGCTATGGCGGATACTCGTCGCCGGGCC
>Ga0206836_10088_pt1 | contig 24931 bp, 22 predicted proteins | sample Alteio_BWOrgCont_28_FD_152871 | JGI IMG/M metagenome (GOLD analysis project Ga0206836, IMG submission 152871) | Enriched cells from forest soil in Barre Woods Harvard Forest LTER site, Petersham, Massachusetts, United States -... | ecosystem: Environmental > Terrestrial > Soil > Temperate forest >...
CTGCCGGCGCTGTTGCTGCTGCCCAGGCGGCGCTGAAGTCCGGCCACCCGTTAGGATATACGGAGGCTCTTGGTCTGCGCGGTTTGCGGGAGAAGATCTCCCAGCATCTGGCTGACTGGTACGGGCTTTCTACAAGGGCCGATCGCATTGCGGTTACGGTTGGTGCGTCTGGCGCGTTTCCTCTCGCGTTTCTGGCGGCTTTCGATATCGGCGATCGCGTGGCAATGGCCGCTCCGTTTTATCCGCCTTACGTCAACATCCTCGCGGCGCTGGGCATGACGGCGGTGATCTTGCCGACCGGGCTGGAAACGCGGTTTCAGCCATCGGTCACGATGCTGGAGGCTTTGGATCCTCGGCCCGACGGATTGATTATCGCCAGCCCCTGTAATCCGGCTGGCACGATGCTGCACCGCGATGAGTTGCGTGATATTGCGGTTTGGTGTGATCGTAATGGTGTCCGGTTGATCAGCGACGAAATCTACCACGGACTGAACTACGATCATCCCGCGGCATCTGCTGCTGAGTTTTCCGACTCTGCCATCGTGGTGAACAGCTTCTCGAAGCAATACCCGGTTGAACGACGTGCGCGAAAGCTGACTTCCGCCGCCGAATTCAGCGACAGTGTGATTGTTATCAATAGCTTCAGTAAGTATTTCAGTATGACCGGCTGGCGCGTAGGTTGGATGGCCCTCCCCGGCGATCTCGCTAGGCCGGTCGAATGCTTAGCGCAGAACATGTTCATATCTGCGGCCTATATCTCTCAGGTGGCAGCCGAAGCAGCGTTCGATTGCCATGAGGAATTGCAAGCCAATGTCGCCCGGTATACGCGATCCAGGGCGCATCTATTGGCCAACATGCCGGGGGCTGGCTTTCCCGATCTGGCCCCGGCTGAAGGGGCCTTCTATCTATATGCGGACGTATCCGACCGGACCAACGACTCGGTCGAATTCTGTAAACGGATGCTGGCGGAGACAGGTGTCGCGGCAACACCGGGGGTCGATTTCGACCGAGACCGAGGACACCGGTTCGTCAGATTCAGCTATTGTGGGCCAGAGTCTGATATGATCGAGGCAACAAATCGGTTGAAAACCTGGACGTAGATCAAACTCATGACTGGAATCGCGAAAGCCACGATCCTCGATTTCCATCCCATGATTGATACTCAGGTCAAACATATTGCCGAACAAAAGGCACGTTCGGAAAAAAACCGAATTACCAACGATTATGCCGCGAGGGGGCTAGGCGTAAGCGGCCCCTTTGCTAGGGCGGTAGTCGAATCCTATGACGCGATACATAAGGAAGCCGTCGATAGCTCGATGAACTTGATCGCTGAGTTCATCAAATCCGGCGCGGATACGACGATCGAGGCGATGATTGATGTCACCCGAACGCGCCTGGAACTTATCGAAATCTTCTTGGTGACTTCGATACCGCCTATAGGTGAACCCAGGACCGAGCAACTTCGTAAACAATATCAAGCGCACTTCAAGCAACGGACCGACATTGCCCTGAAAAGCATCAGAGTCGGCTTCATAGGTGGACGCAAGGTCATCGAAACGCAGGTTGTCAAGACCGCACCGGAACCATCGACGGTCAGATTTACCGACGCTTTCGGCGCGAAATTCGAGTTTCATGGTCTCAGCGTGGATTTCAAAAAGCTCGGCCAATGGGTGACACAAAAGACTAAAGCGCTGCGACCAAATCTCGCTCGTATTCGCACGGCGCCCAAGCCGGAAGCTCCGAAGATCGAATTCCAGCAGCCGACTGTTCTATCTGCCCCCGACGCCGAGCCAGAAAGTCACGACCGATCCGCCCAGTCCTAAAGCCATCCCGTCTCATTTTTTATCAGTGCTTGCAGCATCATTTTCCAATCCCCTGCCCTTCCCGGTCAGCCTCGGCCACGATCCGCGCAGACCGATTAGGAGGTTGATAAGACGTAAAATCAGGACATCGCTGATCAAGAAATCGTCGCCGCCCGAATCGTGAAAGTGCATCGTCGCCGCTCCTGTGAATAAGGCGACAGCCATATAATGCACTGAGAAGAGTCGGGTCATCTGGCACCGGGGACGCGGCTTGTGCAGCGTGCGGCCCGCAACCTCCACCTCCCGATCATCCCTGGATATATGGTCGGCGATGCGCGGGTGATAGATCACACGAAGACGCGCAACCGAGTTCTCCGCCCCCTCTTCGCAACGCTTCTCGGACCATTGGGGCTTGTTCGCGCGGAAACATCCACCGGCTCTTGCCTACATTCCAGCGTCCCGCTAGGCGGCGCCCCTCGGCCACAAAAACCGTTGAATACGGCGCGGCAACCGCGATCTCGTTCCCGGTTTCGCTGATCTCTATCATCCCGGAAACTCCCGCCAGAGCCGACCGTCAAGCGTCGCGCCACCCTTGGCCAGCGCGTCAAGCTCATCCTCGCGGGGCGTTGGGTTGCTAACCCAATTTCCCCATTGTTTCAAAAAGAACGGTGCATCGTCGCCGACGCAGTTATCCCGGAGCTTGCGCATCCAATCGGGATTGGTCACCGCGAGATTGCCCCGGCCCGACTGTCCGCCACCGATCACCCAACCGATACGGTCCCGCAAATCCAACTTCGGTAATTCCGTCATCAACGGCTCGCACGACAGGAAACGCAGATTGGGCGCCTCGACATTCAATAGCGGTTTGAGACCGGCCAAGCTCCGCTTGTGGCCCATGGTGAACCCCAGCCAAACGTTGGCCGGTAATTCCATTTTCAGTTCAGCCAGTTTGCGAGCGATAAGGCCGGGGCGTTTCGTGAGGACTTGATAGGTCAGATGGGGAGTGCGCCCGATCACGTCCAACGCCTCGGCCAACCAATCCAACGGGACCGACTCATGCCAGAAATCCGACATTGAGCAGGTGAAAACAAGTTTCCCTCGGGGCCACTTGAACGGGGCTTGCCAGACCGCTTCGCTGCTTATGGTGAAATGGCCGGTCCATTGGCCGCCCTTAGCAACGCCAGCATGTTGAAGGTGGAGCTCGCGGGAAGCGAACACCGCTGCGTAACACAGACCGTGCGAGCGGTGCGGCGCGTGCGTCCCGCACCCGGGGCTGATCTCGCTGCATCCCCCAAACGGATTCCACGCGAAATCGGTCCACTCAATTTTTGTTCCGGCCACGCTGCACCTCCTGCCCACGCACTAACGGCGCCAAGCCAAGAATAGACAATCACATTACCGTCATATTTTCTCGTTTAACTCTGCTCTGCGCAATCGCGATTTCGGCTATGTTTTGCGATATCGTCAACTTTGGGGAGCCGACTCCCTTTTAGTCTTTATCTGGACTTTGAAGAGACTTTAATGATCCGGCGGTTGCGGGTGATACCGTTGCGCGTCCTGATTGGGCGAGCCTCGGAGACCGCCGAAAATGCTTTTTCCGCCGTAGCTCGATCCGTCCCAAACAACGCTACCACCGATGGAAACCCCGCAATACCCCTTGCACTCGGGCCGATGAACGCGACCTTGCCTCTGATAAAATGGATTTGACCACGGGCCATGCAGAGTTCTTGAAACCATGCGGTCTCAGTCCACGCCGGGAGCAACATGCAAACTACCGCTCCCTCTAACGATGATTGATACGCTTTCTCAACCCATGGCCGGATACCTCTGTACGGCGGGTTGACCCAGACCGATCCGGTCCAGGGTTGGCTTAGACCGTCTGTCGCAGCGTCGTAAAACAATTTGCATTTGGCGTTTTGAGGGTCGGCGGCGGCGTCCATGTCAAAATGCAGAACCGGATTTAGCGCATCGAATAGCCAGAACGGAGTAGACCAACTCGGTGACGCACCAGACCGACCTTTCAAAAAATCGCTTTTCGGGGGAACGGCTAACCGGCACCCCGTTGGTCTAAAGGGTCTTGGGGCGCTTCCGAAGCAGTATAGTAATTGCCCTCTAGCTTGATCAGACCCTTGTGGATCAGCGCAGGGACGAACTGGCCCGCATAGGCGGCGCGCATCTTTAAATCCCCGATAATCTGCTGCATCGACGCGGGACCGGTCCGACGCAGGTAGTCCAAAATTATTTTTTGCCGGTCGGTGACGCGCGGCATTTGGCGCTCGTCCGGACTCTTCGCCATTCGCTTTTTCATTTTCTTCGGTGGATCGGACGCCGGTTGGGGATCGGGATCACAGCGCTGTAGCAGAGACAGGATGGTTTCTATCGCCTGCTTAACCCTTTGCAAATCATCACCCTCGAGGCGTTTTAGCAATTTGCTTGTGATCTGTTGAAAGGCGGTGAAATCGTCAGTTGGCAGCGGCATAGACTGAATCTGTGTTTCGAGGTCAAACACCCGATCCCGCTCCGTTTTCAATTCGCTGGCCAGCCTGTCACGATCCGCGATGACTTCATCGCGCTCAAGTGTGATCGCCTCCAACCTTGGCGCTGGCGTGTGGCGGAGGGGCTCGTTAGCCGCTGGCTTAGGCGTACGGCTCGGCTCTTTCATCGCCTTTGCAAACAACCGCCAGCTCAGTGGCGGGTCAGGCTTGTTCGCATCCTTAGCTTTTAGAAGTTCCGCATCCGACCAGCTCCGTGCAATATCAAGATGATCGCGCAGTTTCACCATCTCGTACGCGTCAGTCCGATTGATCGCCGCCGCTTCCGCGAAAGCGTTGAAATAGCCTCGGCTTACATCCGGGTCAGCGAACCTCTTACAGAGGATTCTAATGGTTTCAATCATCAGCAGAAAATGCTTTTGCGACAGCTTGCGTGTCTCTGCGTTGTTATCTTTTATCCTTTTGATCAGCGCCAGATCGTCCGGGTCGTTGATTTGGATCGGACCCGGATCGGAGTCAGAAGGTCGGAAGTCAGATCGGTCGCGGATCGGTCGGAACATCAGGTCGGGGCCATGGTGGATTGAATTCGCCGAAGCCCATCACACGACCATTGCTCACACAAGTTAAAAAAGCGTGAGCACTTTCCCCGCGCCAAATGGATTTAAGGTCTGTTTTGTGATTTTGTCAACTTCTACTTTCGTTCTATTGCCCGCTTGGCAAAAGAGAACTAACCATTGTGAATGACCGTACCCGTTCCGCTCACTGCTGCCGCAATCCGCAAGATGCTTTCGGATTATACCACACGGACGCGAGATGATTGCATCGCCATTGGCCGTGCGATCCTCCAGTTTGAATCACAGTACGATATCGCCCATGGCCAGTATAACCGGTTTTGCCAAAGCCATTTTGGCGAACCCGCCGAATACATCGGGCGCTTTAAGCGCTTGGCGCAGAAGGCTGATAGCGGCGACCTCATCAAAGCGGTGGCATGGGAGGAAGCCACCGGCTGGGTCAATCCCTATCCAGTCGAACCCAACCGGTCCAACAATCTGTTGGCAAAGCACGCCAAGGCCCTGCGCATAGCGGCCGCCGAAAGAGCAACGATCCGCAACGGCATTACGCCTCGAGACGATAACACACCGGTTTCTGCCGGTCGGATCCTGACCGGTGATTGCCGCGAATTGCTCAAAGGTCTGCCGGATCAGTCGTTTCAATGCGTGGTTACATCGCCGCCCTATCATGCGTCGCGCGATTACGGTCATGATGACCAGATCGGCCATGAGGCGACCGTCAAGGAGTTCATTACAACGCTGACCCAAGACGTGTTTGGACAGGTCAAACGGATTTTGCGCGATGACGGGGTGTTGTGGCTGAACATGGGGGATCGGATTGCCAGCTCCGCACGCGGGCAAAAGCCAGACCGTGCGTTCGGCGCAGATGAACGGCCAGCCAAGGGTGGTGACGATTTCCCAAATGGGTCGTTGCTGATGATCCCACATCGACTTGCCCTGGCTATGATAGCGGAAGGTTGGATTCTCCGGGCGGAAGTCGTTTGGGACAAGCGTGGCAGGATGATGCCCACCACTAGGCGGCCTGCCGTTGAACATGAAATTGTTTGGATGTTTACCAAGACATTGAAACACCAATACCACCCGGATGCGGTGCAAGTTCCATCGGTCTATGGCAAGGTGATTGGTCCTAAACAGCGTCGCAACGGGATGATACCGAAAGTTATCGAGACCAAATCTTCCGGTTCTGTCTGGCATATCTCGTCATTAGAGTTTCGAGCAGATACGATGACCCCGTTTCCTGTCACCCTGGCGGAACGCTGCATTCTCTTGTCCACCAAATCAGGCGACAGCGTCCTAGACCCGTTCGGCGGGGGTGGGACGACCGCCGTAGCGGCTTTGCGGCATGGACGCAGAGCCACGTTGATAGAACTTAATTCTGAATTCGCGAAAGCCGCCGAAAGGCGTATTGCGCGGGAGACCGCACCAGATCAGCAGAAAGGCGCGGCGGATTGATCCTCCCGCCGCGCCCTCTTTTCACCTATCACTGAATCAGGACGCTTTTGACAGATTGTCAACAGAACAAATCTGAGTCAGGGCTTCACGGACGCGGTAAGCTGCCTCCGATAGACGGTTTGGACCCACTCGCGAATGGATTGAGCACGGCTTCGATCAATATCAAAAAACGCATCACGCGAATTATGATGTTATGTCAGTCAATGAGTTGATTGATATATGGAACGATCAGATTGTTCCGATGATGGGACTTTCCGGTCAGCGATAAATAAGACGGATCATAAAAAAAATGATCCCAGCGTGATGACAGCACGCTAGGACCGATCGAACAACATCCGTGAATGAATATGAGTCGCTTACTCAATATTTTATTTATACTTTCAGTTCGATCGGCTTGCAAGTGTTGTCTTCACGCTTAACGAATTTAACGTGGAAGACGTTTTATGCAAGACAATTATACCGAAAAATATACACCAGATTTTCAGACAACCCTCATCAGCATGTTGTTGTCCGACCCAGATGCGTGGGCAGTGTGCTCGCCCTATTTCAAGCCAGACTATTTCGATGATAATTTGAATCCGATAGTTCGATACATCATTGGCTATGACCAGCAATACGGTAACCTCCCATCCGAAGAACAGATCAACTCCCATTGCGGGACCACGATCGAGAAGTTCTCTGAACCAGCGCAGCATACACAAGCGGCAATCGACGATTTTGGCGAATTCGTCCGTTATCGGGCGATGGAAAATGCGATACTCGATGGCGTCGATCTGGTACGTGAAGGGAAGCCGCAGACCTTCCTCGATCGCGTTCATGAAGCTTTCGATCTAAGCTTGAGCGATGATGACGATGCGTTTGAAGGTCTATGGATCGACGAGTGCTCGTCCGTAGAGCCACCAGAGTACATGATCCGCCCATGGCTGGTCAAAGATACCGTCTCATGCGCCTACGGCCCTCCTGGGTCCGGCAAGAGCTTTTTCTTGTTTGAAGCGGCATATTGCTTGGCGACGGGCACTCCGTTTGCAGGGCAGCCTGTCAAACACACGAACGTGATGTATGTCGCGGCAGAGGGAGAAAAAGGGATGTCCATACGGCTAGAAGCCTTGGCCGAAGCGCATGGTTTGCAGCCCCATCCGCGATCGATCCGGTTGATCACCCAGCCGCTGAATCTCCTGGACGATGACAGTGTGACGAGATACATTCGTTATACGCGCAATCTGCAAAACAAAACTGGCCAGCATTTCGGCTTGCACGTATTTGATACGTATTCGCAATGTATAAGCGGTGCCGATGAAAATTCACAAGCGACTGCATCGAAAGCCAGTAGCAATATGATCCGTATTCGTCGCGAACTCGAATGCACGGTTGTCTATGTCCATCACACCGGCAAAGACATAGGCCGTGGAATGCGCGGCTCAGATGCCCTCCGGGCCAACACTGACGGCGCCGTGGAGATCGTCAAAGATGAGAACGGAGATGTCGCGACCGCAACCCTAGTGCGTGCCAAGGACGCCCCTACGGGTGGACGTATCCGCTTCCGGACGAAATTTCAGAAAGTACCGCGTTTAGCAGGTCACGAATTTGACGGGTCACTTGTCCTAGAATTCGTGCAGGAAGTGCCGATCAAAGCGATACCGCTTCCGGATGCAGGTCATGCGATCACTTGGCAGGAAGACCTGTTATCCAAAATGAAGGAAGGCGACGTGATTTCGGTTGCAAAAGCGCTAACGTTGACATCCCGCCCGACGAACACCCACTACAAATCCAAACTGGCGGAACTCGTGCCGCTGAATAAAGCGATCGATGTGACGAACGGGACCGGTGATGTGATTGGTCGAATCGGAAGACAACCCGGCGCCAGAGCAGACAACCAATTCGGCGACATCATTTGCGTAGCCAAATCGGCCTGATATGAGGGAACAGGAGGAACACCCTTATATACTTGTTCTTTCTGTTCCATTTGTTCCGGGCATCCTACGGAGGGCGAGATACTACGTATCTCTCCCCCTTCGGATCGGACTTGCCGTGGATTATTGTTTGATTTGATCTATTTTTGGTTGTTCCCTTATCTACCCCGGCATGAACGGATTTTTGTGTACCCCAGATCAGCGGCCACCCCACCACACGCCGCGCCCCAGCCATCTCGCCGTCCGTCACTTGCCGATCTGTAGAAGTTTCAGCAGATCGTCAACCCCTGTGTTCACCAGTCCGGCGCTTGTCAGCAGATGATAAAGAGAGAGGATTACCAACCCTGCCGTTCCTTTCGCCAGCACCGGCACAGCATGTTTCAGATAGTCGTCAAAATGACGCTGGAGGCCCAAGGCTATCTGTTGTGCTGCTTGGGAGCTTATGGACTTCTTATCCAATACATCGTTGAAGCGCTTTAGCTCCGCCGCCAATTCACCCAGCGTGTCCAAATACTCCGGGTCATCACTGATCCGCAAACTGGGTGGCGGTTGATTATGGTGGCGTTTGGGATCGTATTCGATAGCTTCACCGATCACGGTCAGCAGGACATTCGCATGTTGTATAGTCGCCGCTTTGTTTCGTCGGGGAGCTTTAAGCTTTCTTTGCAGAATGCTCTCCAGTGCAATTGAATTACTTAGTTTCGTCTGAAGGATTTCGATTGTCTCTTGATCTCGTTTCCGTTGAACTTCGAACCCTGCCTTACCTCCCAGCACTCCTGCGATCGCAGCGTCCATTATGTGAGTAAGATTATTGACCGCGCCATAATCTACTTCAAAATCAAAGATTTCTCCGAGCCGTAATGCCCAGCGCCTCACTTCCTCATCCCACGCGTTTGCGCCTCGCGGCATGGTTTCCGGCTGTTGCTGCTTTAGTTGTTGCCGGATCACCATCAAGTTTGATGGTAGCCCTTTGACCTGAATAGTCTGGGGTTCTGGTAGCTGTAACGGCGATTGCGGCTTTTTTCTCGGCATTGGGACAAAATCCGACTCTGGCTCTGACTGATGCACTCTCGTAACATGGTGCATCAGAGCGACAAATAACCGACGCTTCTCAGCGGCCTGCGTGTCCCCCCCCAATTACAAGCCGTCTTGATGGTCATAGGCAAACGATCAAACGGCTGGCACGGCTTGCAACGCGACGCCGTACAAATGTTGATGCCGGTGAGCCGACCAACCGTGACGATACGCCTCGCCATCGTCTGATCGTTGCAAGTTGAGACGACCAATCAGTCACCAGTCAGTGCATTGCCGGACTCCGCGCCGCACCGTCATTCCTTTTCCTTTTTTGTCCCCTCACTCTTCGACAATAATCCCCACAGGCCCCCGAAAGCGGCTTGCGGCAATCCCGCATTCATCAAGAGACCTGCCATCGTGCCGATGAGCATTCCTGCGGTCCCCCTTCCCATTACCGGCATAAAGCTCCGAAAGAAATCGTTGAAATGCAGATTGACGGCCTCGGCTTGTTTATGTGCAATAGAGGACCCTAAAGGGGTTTTTTCCAGTATATCATTGAAGCGTCGCAATTCTTTCGCCAAATCCTTCAACGCATTCAGGTATTCCGGATCATCGTTGATCCGCAAATCCGGCGGCGGTCTGTTGTGGTGTCGCTTCGGATCATATTCCAAAGCCTCGCTGATAGTGGTCAACAATACATTGGAATAATTGAGCGTTTCGTCTTTATTTCGCCTACCATCTGCAATCTGACGCTCCAACCTCGCGCGCTCACGCATCGAATGATCGAGCGTCTGCTCAAGGTCTTTTCTTCTCTGTTCATCCTGGGACAACCGATGTGTAATCCGCTGGGCTACGTTCTCCATTCCCTCGTCAGCACTATTCGCCGAAACCTCGGCTGGATTGATTTCGGTAGCGACGATGAGCCTCATCATCCATCGCTGTGCCCTCACTTCATATCCGCCGCCGGGTTGCCACCAGCCCTGCGGCGTTGGCATCTCCGTTTGCAGCGTGTGTTCCGGCTTGTTCCCCTCAACCCGAATAGTGGCCGGGCCGGGATAAGCCACAAAATTGATGCTATCTTTATGCCTGAAGCTCAGCGTCCTCGGCGTCTTTGGCTTTCTCGGCATGATTCGAAACCTGACTCGAATACGGATACCCCACTGTATCATCGGGCTTCAGAGTGACAAGAAATTAGACGGAGGAGCGGCGGCACTGGTTTTCAACCTTATTGCTCACCCGGTCGGTCGGATTTCGCCATACCTTTCTGGACAATACTCGCTGCATTCACGATCATCCATTCTACATAGATTCTCGTAACTGCATCGCTGGCGACCCCCGCAATCAGAATGTCTGAATAAACGTAGAGATACTTACTAGCGAGCCACAATAGTTTGACAGGTTTGGTATCAGAGAAACCATAAATAGCAGTGGAAACTCCGGTAGCTGCGGCTTTATGCTTTCGAATGGTCTCACCAAACGCCAGTAAAGCACTCCGAATGAATTCTTCTGCTGCTACTACAGTTAGTAAAGTAACAGGATTCAACACTATCGCTCGTACCAAGGAGTCTGCGATCCCACCAGCGAGATCGGCAAGCAGCCCCGGCACCTGGGACATACCTTCGAGGATCGGCTTGGAACGGGCCACAGAAGCTTTCGGATCGGCACCAGATTCGTTATAATCCGCAACCCGTTTGAGCATTGCGCGGCCAGCGCTGAACCCCGCAATCAATCCCTTGTGGCTGACGATAGCAGATCGGAGGTCTGCGATTATCGCGGCTTCAACAGGTTCGGTCATCGTTCCGATAATTCGGCTCGGTTCCAGAGCAAGTATCTGCTCCGCCAGCGCCGTCCCAACGAGAAATAGGCCGACGATATTGGCCTCCTTAATGCTCCGCCCCAAATGCTTCCTATATTTGCCGAAAGTGGCTGCTAGTTGGGGATGGCTGTTCAATAGGCCAGCCATCGGCCCGTCCAGGTCCCTGATAAGACTCTGAAGATGATCGAATGTCTCACGGTTAAGTGGATCATTCATTTCGTCGGTCGAATAGTCCGGGTTCGCAAGGTCATAGCCCTGTGCTGTCTCTCTGACGCGGACAACAGACAACGGTTGTGGAGCCGGTGGAACGTCGACCGCCTCCGGATTTGCATTTTCAACATTTTCCTGTAGGGCGTCCGATTGACCTTTAACTTCGACGGTTCCACCGAAAGCAAGGCCATCAATCTTCCGCTTCCCGAGGACCACGTCATAGATGAGTGCCAACATATCTCTGACAAGTGCAACAGAATTTGGTTCTCCTCTCACTTCGAGGGTGTCAGTATCTCGGTGAACAATATGAACTCCGATTTCCACTATCCGCTCCCAATTCAGCGCTGCTGTTCCTCCAAATAGAACTTCGGCGCGAATGGCAAGAAACTCAATTGTGTGCTGTAGCGGGTTACGACGCTGTCCGCTACCCTCATAAACATACGCATCAACAAGCTTTAAAAGAATATCGTTCACGTAAGTCTTGGACGATAAGACGAGGACCATAAGTACGAGGAAGTCGTCTCGTTTCAGGCCGCCCCTGGGTCCCGCACGCCTGGGGTCTAACCAGCTACCAAAAAGCCGGGCCTCTAAATCAGAAAATGGGCTGTCGAACTTCTTCGTGCTGAAATCACCGGAGTAGATGTCCAGAAGCACATTGCGGAGTGTCGGCGGGCCCTGTGGAACGTGTTTCTGTTCACTGAATAACTTGATGGAATCGGCAATGATCTTGATCAACCATGAGTCACCCGCAATGCGTATGCGGCTCTTGCCTATTCGCCGCCGAAGAATCCCAATATCAACAAGGACTGCTTTCAATCGATCCGCGACTTCCAGACCCAATAATCCGACATTGACTGACACGCTGGAATGAACGACGGGGTCCTGAATCGGTTTCTCCCCGGATTCTCGATCAAAGATCATCGCGCCAAGCAATAACTCCAAATGTCGAAATTCTTGAAGGCGGAGGCAAGCTAAGACCAAAAGGATTATGGTATGGCGTTCCTCGCCATCGCGCGGGGAGCCAATGGAACCCAGCAGCTGTTCTCGTGAAACACTCAAGACGGACTCGATGTCGAAGCTACGATCCCCAATTATGTCCCTCATAGCACTTAAAGTTCTGTCCATGCCGCGCCCTGCCCCTCCGTATGGACGATATCAAAACGGTTGATAATCAGCAATCTGGAGCCGTAGCGGGTAGAGATTATGGCCCCGGACGGATGGTTGGAAGGTCCGGCAATTGCTCTCGTGTCTGTCTGATGACGATCGGGAGTTGGTTCGATCCGTGCGCGGGGTTTGATCGGCAGCCATTTACTTCTTCCTGGATGGTTTCTCTGATATTGTTCTCGCGCGTCCGATTGGCGGGGGCGCCGGGATGTTCATGTTATAGAGAACGCCATAACCGGCGGCAGTTATCAGCCCGCTTAACCCATCACCCAGCCCATCTGCAAACCTGAACAGAAATCTGTTGAATGCCTTTTTGAACTCGATCCCGCTCGCTTTAGCCTTTTCGAGATCGGGAGATTTTTTCGCTATCACTTTGTTGAAGTTCGTAAGGCTGTCGGCGATGTTTTGTAGAGCTTCCTTATATTCGGGATCATCACGGATCAGGAGGACCGGTCGAGGTCGATTATGATGCTTCTTTTGATCGTATTCCAAAGCTTCTTTGATAGGTGCCAATAGCAATTTTGAAATGCGGATCGCCTCAGTCTTGCTGCGTATAGATATTGCATCTTCGTTCCTGGTCGGTGCCACCCTTCGTTCAGAACTAACGGGCTTTCTCGACGTCAACGTTCCGGTTTCTTGTGAGGTTACTTCCACCACAGCAGCCAACGAGGATGCAGTAGCTTCCGCCATTATTTCAAACCCCCGCGCGCTACGGTAATTATCTAAAGCTTCCTGTACGAGCCATCGAACCGTATCAACAAAGATAGGCGGGCTAGCCAGTGAGATGACAGGCGGTACGGGATAGGAAAAGCCTATCTCCATCTCAACAAGAGTCGCACTAAGTTTGCTACTTTGTTCTGAGGATCGAAAGTCGCTCAGTATAGGCATGTCAAAGGCTTGCCGAGGCTCAGTGACGGCGGGCGCATCGAGCTGTAGAGCCTTTATTAAATCTCCGATTGCTCCCGGTCGGTACTGCCTAGGATCAGCGAGTAAGCGTATGAAGCCCATGATTAGTTCTAACGCGCTCCCAAATCCTCGGCTTTGTGTAATACTTTCTTGGAGTAGAATTATTTCTTTCTCTAAATCTACCCTTTCATGCTTGATTTTCGCCACTGCTCTAAGCAAATTCTCTAGTCCGGCGAGACGACCGGACCTCTCCTCCGGTATTTTAGCCATCCCCTCCCCGTCTGAACTCGATGTCGATGGCTCGCGCGCTAGCTCAGCTTCGGTTTCACGCGCATACGGTGATATCATATGTATGTCTGGAACCCGTATCCCCGGAACCGCTTCGTTAAAGTTGTCTACCATCCGTCGTGCCATCTGCTCGACTACCTCGTGAATGATGGCTGGGCTTGTTATTGTCATAACGCGCCCATGATCACTAAAGCCGCAGGATGTACGCATTTCCTGCAATCTCCGAAGCAGTTCTGATGCCTGATGAGAACCTCTAAAATCTTCCGCTGTTTGAATGTCTGAACGGGCAGTAGTCTCCCATACCGATCGATTATTGGTGACAAAACCGTCGATCAATTGCGTTATCAGGCCGGGCCTGTAGACTGACCCGAGGGAAAGACCAGAGATCGCGGCTCCTAGCGCAAGCTGGGTATCTTCGGCAGTTAAAATTCCTGACCCGATTTGTCCTAGGATTTGTTTAATTTCATCCGGCAGAGCCGGATTTTTTAAAAGCATGCGAGTTGCAACCTCGGAAAATTTATCCTTCCTCCCGTCGTTTCCTCTCCTTCCAATTGCCACCGCTGCCCCCTTCGTCCAAGCGAATGGCAGCATATCACGGAAATAAATTGTGAGAAAAGGAGACGTGATCGTGTTTCAAAAGCTTAGGTCTAAAAGCAATCCGCCGATCTCCGATGGCATCAATCGACCGCGCATAATTTAGATCGCTTTTATCATCGTTAGCACATGAAGGCAGGGCCGGGGTAGTCCATTATGGTACCGTTACTACTTTATCTTCGGTATAAGTTTCCAAAGTCCCCCAATCGTGGCTTCCGGTAATCCCGCGTGTATCAAAAGTGCGAACGCAAGGCCGACTAGAACAGTTGTTACCCCTTTGCCCATCGACGGCGCGAAGCTCGCAAGGAAGGAATTTAAATGATGGTTGAAATCGATGGCTTTGCTCTGCGCTTCGCGGGAGCTTATCGAATTCTTGGCTAACAGGTCATTGAAGCGCCTCAACTCTTTCGCCAAATCTTTCAACCCTCTCAGATATTCCGGATCATCACTAATGCGCAAATCTGGGGGCGGCCTATTATGATGACGCTTCGGATCGTAATTGACTGCCTCACTGATCGTGTCCAACAAGGCGTTCGCATAACTGAGCGTCAACTTCCTGCTTCGTTTCGGTGTATCATCTGCTGCTTTTGACGCAGCATGGAACAGTTTTGTATCCTCCAGTTCTTTTTTGAGTTCATTTATCGCTTTGTCTTTTTCGGCGCGTAGTGTCAAGTCCAAAGTCAATCTTTTGCGTATCGAGTCAGCGATGAATTTCATGCTGTCATCGAGGTTTGGGGAGGGCGATGGAGCCTTGTCGATTTCAGCAGCGCTCATCAGCATGACCACCCAATGGTCTGCTTGCTGTTGCCACCCACTGTCCGATCCCCCTATCCCAGGTAAGCCCATCCCGGCATGCCCTGCCCCCGACCCCACACCGATAGCCATCGGCTGAGCTTGAAGTGCAAGCCCCACTTGGATGCGAGACCCCATTGGATGGGCTAACAAATCGGGATGCTCAGGCGCCGCCGCGTCCGGTGTCTCAGCCGAGTATGTAGGTTCCCCTGGGGGGGTTGGAGCCGGGACGCTGGCCGTCTTTCTTTTCCGCGACATACGGACGTAACCTGGGCTGAATGCTGTCAGGCATTGTATCGCAATGCTTTTCAGTGACAAGGAATGCCCGCTGGCGCCCCACCTGTGGACCCTCGGTCCGACCGGCGCTCGGTACCATCAGGCTATTGCATTGGCTGTTGATACTCGGATAGGTCGGAGAAAATCTTGACTGGTGAGAGCGCTCTGAAATTGGGCCGGGTGGTTTTAAGTTTGGCCTCTGCAAACATCGACCGCCAAGTTCGAGACCGGCATGGCGGGCGTTGCGCGGTATGGAGAAATCCCTGTCTTCGTGAGTTCGCCCGTGCCATTCAGGTTTCCGACCATCTTACCTGTGCCGGGTTGCGGGGCCTTTTATCAGACGATGATTTTTTTGTCTGGCAGAGTGATGATCTGCCACATGCGGAGTTTGAACGTCAGACCAATCTTGGAGGTACTCGTCTTGCATTGCGATCTGGCTTGATATTGGTAAACCACGAAACGACTGTGTTTCCTGACTGCTTTCCCTACGTGTTCAGGAATATCGCTGCTGCGTGTCAGTCGGATATTGATCAAAGGTGTGACGAGGTAATTTTTTGGCTCAGGCGCAACGAACGTCTTCGAGCAATATATCCCGAGGGCTTCAAAGTGGAATGGTATAGTTAGTGCAGGCGGGGATGTCGGCTCTGATCGCGACACCGGCTTACCCTCCACTGGATAAATACGAATCAACGTTGCCTAATGGTCTCAAACATGCGCAATGCTGAAATTACCCACCCTTTCACTCCTCCAATCACACATCCCTACCTCGCGACGATCTCTATCGATCCTGTTGATGCAAGGCGCTTCTTGCAACTGATGGAACATCATCCAGAACTCACGTTGTGTCATATTGACCGTCAGGAGCCGGATTGCTGGATCATCTATCTCGGATGCGCTTCAGAAGAGGCTTGCGACCGTGTTCAAGACGCTTGGTGAACATTCAAAGAGGATGGCCGGTCATGCTGGAGCCATAGCGCAAGCCATTGGTTCCGAACCGGACAAATCGACGTTGAGGTGTCGTCCAGCGATGCTTCTAACGGTTTCGATCACCTGCACCCAGGTAACGTCATCTGGGTTGTCTGGAGTCATGAGATGCAACAGCGGCCCTGACGTTGGAATGATCAAATGAACCGGGACGGCAATGTCTGCTTCGCGCAGGCGCTCGGATACTTCTGTAACGATCTCGTTAATCGATGAGCTTAATAAGCTCCTCATTTTTTCTGAAACGATCTGCGATTCTGCAATAACTTGGGGCATTATGATCTCCGTTGCACTCGGATATTTATCGTTCGCGAGTTGGCATGCCGGACGATCCTAACCGTGGCCGCAATTAGCCCATGCGCCGAAAACATTGGAGGGCTACGTTTCAATCGTGCCACCGGCGTATCAGGATTGGTCACTGAATACTGCGAACCGAGACTGTTTCAGCGTGTCGAAACGGACCGGGCTGCTGGCGAGTTTCGAATAAACATGTCGGTTGATCAATTGCAAAACCTGTTCGAAACCGATCTCGGCTTTCTTCCTGTCAAACTTGTTGGTCGAAACGATATGTGTAAGGTGACTGATCGTCCTGTTTGAAAGGTAAAGAAGATGTTCGACTCCATCGAACAGGTTTTGAACAGGCGCCCCATTCTCACCAATGCGAACATCATCCACTTCGATCAATGCACCACCGATGTCGATGATGCGAAGGTCATCACCTTTGGTAGGATGCTCTTGTCGCTTCGCTACCTGTTGATTGCGGTTCAGATAGATTCCCAGGAAATCAAGCAAGACCCGGCTCATTACGATACCAGCGTCGATGAGAGAATTAGCCAAAAGCAGACCGTGCGAAACATTAAGGGCCACCTGATCGGCAAATTGAATCGCGGCAGGTTCCTTGTCCGAAAGCCGTCTAATCATCTGTTTGGCCATGTGGACCTCGCACATGCGCTCCGGCAGGCGTCGAGCAAGGAAGTTGGCTCTATCGTCAGGACTAAGTGGCCTGGGCGTGTATTGGGGCACGTGATCCTCCCATGTCTCGGATTTGAACGACAAAGTTAGCGCATCTTTCGCCGAGACTACATCGGTGCATGAGTCAGCGGCGATCTCTTCAGCCGTCAGAACGAGCCTCAAAGGCCGTTCGGTCTACCTCGCGGGCTATGAGGCCCTATCTATCCAACCCCATGAGCGTCGCCGGGCCGTCCTGGACTGCCTTGGCTAGCGTCGCCGCACCGTATCCGGCATTTGCCTGGACACTCGATGACCGCCTCACTCCTGGGAAAAAGTAGACGCAACGTCGGCAGGCATGGTGGGCAGTTCCAGCGATACCCTTTTCCCGTCTCAATCTGGATGTTGAGCGGGCCGATATAGAGAGCGAAATCGACGGCATCAGGAATGTTTAGACCCAACTGCCAGATGTGCAGATCGAGATCGAGTCGAAACTCCGTCTTCCGAACGGTCAGGCGGCAAAGGCTCCAACACCACGGCCAAGCTCCATCGGAATGCCGGTCGTCTCGTTCAACTGAGACACCAATGAACGGCAGGGCTAAGTATACGCTCAACGGCGCAGTCTCCCAGGCGAGCCCGAGCATCAGACGGCTCAAGGAGAATTTGGCACCGAGATTCCAGCCTCCGATTCGCATCACCCCACCATTGCTCCCAGCAACGCTGCGGCTATCAGTAACCAGAACAAGACTGAGACCATTGCTCCGAGGATGCGGAAAATGGTGGGAAATGCGGCGATCAGGATGAGCAATATCAGCAGGATATGCATGATGACGCATCCATCGTGGCTCGGATGTTGACGACGGTCGCCGGACAGACCCCGAACCTTCGCGCGACCGACCGGACACCGCCGCCTTCGGCCAGCGCCTTCCTTATCCTAGACACGACTGTCGGTTGTATTGGTGGGCGCCCAATGCGCTTACCAGCCGCCACGGCCTTCGTCTGACCATTGCGGATCGCCTGAGACAATTTTGCTCGGCGATATGCACGAACTATGTTGGCCATGGCGAAGGTGTCGCGACGGGTACTGATGCCTTCATCCAGCAGATCAAGGCCGACGTTGTGATCTCGGAGAAGGTCGAGAAATTTCAGGAGGTCAGCGATTGTCCGGCCCGGAATGTCGCCAGCGTTGATCAGAGCGACCTCATCCACATCAGCGATGATGGAGAGCAACTTTCGCCATCCAGCGAACTTACCCCGACCAGTTATCAGAGCGTTATCTCGGTAGACCCCTACCACTATACCCCCGCGCTGCTCGATCGACAGTTGGAGCACACGAAGAACTCCTGATTTGTCCTCAGGAAGACGAGCATAGACTGCGACGCGCTGGCTCATGAGCCTCCGAACTAAAGCCGCTGAGAACCATAATATAATGAGTCATATATCTCTTTTTAGAGGGGGTCGTTCTTCAGGCGATTGAAGTGAGAGCAGCGAACGCAGTGCCGCCTGTATCGCTGAGCGCGCGCCGATGCAATTTCGGTTGGGGGCTGTCCAAGATTTCCCCCAGGGCGGTGCTGCATGGCCCTGAGAGGATTTTTGAACACTGTTTAAATTGACCGAAGCCTGGGGAGCACGGCTTCAACGGCTGGTTGATGGAAAAGGTGCCGGTATCAGGGCGACGCCGCCCTCCGTCCTCCTGCGTCAATATAGCCAATCCTGATGCGACAGCGGCGCTCCATTGAGCGTCTGTCGCAGCAGCTTCCAGTGCGGCAGGCATCGCCCGACCAAGCTGACAAACCGCTCATCGTGATGTCGAACGACGAGGTGCGCCATTTCGTGGACGACAATGTATTCGAGACAATCAGGAGGCTTCTTAGCAAGATCGGTATTGAGACGGATGCTACGGGTCTCGATATTGCAGCTTCCCCATTTCGTTTTCATCCGCTGAACGAACAGGCGATCGACCTTCACGCTCATAACCGGCGCCCATTTTTCAATCAGCGGCGCGGCTGCCTTCTTAACCTCGGCTCGATACCATTCCTCCACGATATCCTGCTTTCGGGCCGCATCCGTGCCCGGGCGAATGCGGAGGACCATCCGCCGATGCTTCAATTCCAGCGACGGCGGCTCGTCACATTCGACGATTTGGAGCAGGTAGCGGCGCCCCCAAACGTAGTGGCTCTCGCGATCGAGATATTCACGCGGGGCCTCACGCTCCTGCCCTTTCAGCTTGAGTTGCTGTTGCTTGATCCACCCCAACTTGGAGATCGCAAACACACGGATCGTCTCCAAATCCATGTGTGAGGGAGCCGAAATTCGCACTGCACCCGCCGGTGGATAGACACTCAAATGGATGTTTTTGATGTCCTTCAGAACCACATCCACCGAGATTGCACCCAGCTTGAACCGCGTCGCCATCAATATTCCGTTTGTGCCTTTATGATCAGGAAGATGTGCTCCACCTTGGTCGTATCCTGCAACACGCCGTACAACGCTGCTCTGATCGTTTGCTCACGGGCCTGCACGCCCCGCCATCCATCCGGCCGGGCCTTCCTAACGGTCTCGTCGATCTTCAGGGCCAGCGCCTCATCGTGGCCGAGATTGTTGTACAATGCTCGCTTGCCGGGTGTGTTCAACTTTTCCGGCATCTCATCTGCCTGTCCGACCTCGACCCGCTTTGCCAGCGCGGCAATCTGTTGCAGATAATCCTCATATTTGAGTGCCTTGTCCTTCCTCGCCTTGATGATCTCGTCCAGCAGGGCCGACATTTTTTCGTAGTAGGCGGGGTCATTCAGGCTCTCCTTGATGATCTTGCTCCGGACGTTGTTTTCGATCGTCTCGGCGATGGCCTCCTGGTTCCCTTTCAGGCCGGAAAGCTGATGGTTGATAGCTTCGGCGATGCCAGTTTTCACGATCAGGTCGAGCAAACTCATCCCATCGAACGGTGAAATTTTCCGAGGTTCGGATGCTTCAATGTAGGTGTCGATGAGGTGGCGCATGTCCGCCTCATACGGCTTTAGGTCCAGGGTCTCACTCGCTGCGTTCCGAACGATATCGCGGATGCTGAGATAGTCGTTCAAGCGCCGCCTGATATCGGCGATGTCCGTAACACTGTATCCGGCGCTTTCGAGATCACTGGCGATGTTGGCATAGGAGCGAACCAAATTGGCGGTCGCCTTATAAAGCGCTGATCGTTGCGGCTCGCGCTCCTGCAAATCTGCCGGGATTTCAGTGTTGCCGCAAAAATAGTGGATGTGTTCCAGTTCACCCTTCGGGGGTTCCACCGGTTCGCATAGCAGCGCTAGAGCCTCCAGAGCCTCATCCAGGCGCTCCCGGCCTTTGGCCACCCGGTCCTGCATCAGAACCTCTGGATCGGCGCCTCCGGCGGAGTGATCGAGTTCTGAGGTATAGACGCTGATCGCCTTCTCGACCTTCTTAAAGAGATCTTTGTAATCCACGATGTGGCCGAACAGCTTATCGTCGCCGTCCAGCCTGTTGGTGCGACAGATAGCCTGAAACAGCCCGTGGTCCTGCATGGATTTGTCGATATACAGGTAACTACACGGCGGTGCGTCGAAGCCGGTGAGCAGCTTATCTACCACAACCAGGAGCTTCATCGCTGCTGGCTCTTTGATAAACTGCTTTTTGACGGTCTCCTCGTAGGTCTCGGTCTTCGTCATGCCTGGGCTGGCTTCGACGTTTTTTAGAAGTTCGATATAAGTATTGTAGATGAACTGCTTATCGGTCTCGGTGTTGGCGCCCGTTTCCTCCAGGGTCACATCCCTGGTCTGCGGATTGTATGAGGTTACGACCGCACACCTGCCTTTGAACTCGGTCTTTTGGAGCAGCGCAAAATACCGGCACGCCTCGAAGATGCTCGACGCCACAAGGATCGCGTTGCCACGCCCATCGGATAGTCGTGGCCTAAAGCTGAAGTCGAAGATGATGTCGCTAACAACCCGATCCATCCGGGACCGGGAACTGAGCACGGTTTGCATCGTGCCCCACTTGGTTTTCAGTTCCTCCCTCTGCCAATCGTTCAGCCCTTTGGTCTTGATATCGAACCAAGCGTCGATTTTTTCCTCGGACCCGAGCCGTTGATCGATGTCGCGGGCTTCGTAGACGAGGTCGAGCACTACCTCGTCTTCCACGGCCTCGCTGAATTTGTAGGTGTGGATGTAGCCACCAAAGGTTTCGAGGCTGGTCTGTTTGTCCTTTTTCAACAGCGGCGTACCGGTGAAACCGATGAACACCGCGTTGGGCATCATTGCCTTCATCACGCGATGCAGCTTGCCGCTTTGTGTGCGGTGGCATTCGTCCACGAAGACGAACACCTCACCAACCGTCTTGCTGGGCTGGGCCTCCAACGTTTTGATAAAGGCATCAAAATCATCGACACCGCGACGGCCGAATTTATGCACAAGGGAACAGAGCAGGCGCGGCGTGGCCTGACCAAGCTGCGCCATCAGATCACGCCCGCTGCTCGTGCGCTTGATGGTCTCGCCGGTCTCAGAAAAGACGCGCTCGATCTGCTTGTCTAGTTCGTCACGGTCGGTGACAATGGCGACGCGGGCGTTCGGATGGTTTTCCAATATCCATTTGGCCAACAGCACCATGACGATGCTTTTTCCGCTGCCTTGCGTGTGCCAGATGATACCGCCCTTCTTTTCGCGGACATGCTGTTGGGCAGCCTTGATCCCGAAATACTGATGCACACGAGGCAGCTTCTTCCAGCCCCCGTCGAACACGACGAAGTCGCGCATCAGCTCGATCAGCCGGTCCTTGCGACAGATTTTGAGCAGGTATTTGTCCAGCTTGAAGCGGCTGTTGTCCTCCTCGTCCTCTTTCCATTTGAGGAAGTATTTTTCTTCGGTCCCGATAGAGCCGTATTGCAGCCCTTCGGAGTCGTTGCCCGCGAAAACGAACTGGATCGTGCTGAAAAACGATGCGTTAAATTCAGGCTGCTGGTTTGACAGGTTTTGGCGGATGCCGTCGCCGATACTGCCCCGGCTGCGTTTGAGTTCGAGCACGCCAATGGCTATGCCGTTGACATATAGCACAAGATCGGGCCGTCGCTCCTGACCCCCCTTGACGGTCACTTCCTCGGCGATGGCGAAATCGTTTTGGTCGGGTTCACCCCAGTTGATGAGATTGACGGTCTCTGTGACCTTGCCTGCCTCGGTCTTCACCGGCACACCGTAGCGCAGCAGGTCATAAACCGCCTTGTTGTTGCCGTAGAGATTACGATTGTGGTTCGTCGCTTCAGTGCGGAGCTTGTATAGCGCCGATTCGATCTGCGGCTTCGTGTAGCCGCTGTTCGTCAGCCACGCGGAGAGTAACCCTTCTTCAATATTGCTGTTGCGATGGCGATCGGTCCAGTCACCGAGGTAGCGGTAGCCGAGTTCATCGCGGAACAAGGCGATGACACGGTTTTGCGTCGCCCGTTCAGGTTGGCCGATGACGTTCATACGACGCGAATCCTGCCGGTGAGAAGTTCCTGCATCATCCCTTGCTTAAGTGACCGGAATTTCATTATTTTTTGTCCCAGCATCTCGATCTCAGCGTCGATATCCGAGAAAATGGTGGCGATGGCGGCTTGCTCTTCCCGGCACGACGGGATTGGAATCGTGAACGCCTTGAGCCAGGAGAATTCGACACTCTCCACCGTCGTTCCCGATTTAAGGCATCGCGCGAGGATAATTTCGCTGTTAAAGATTAGAGACTGCAATAGATAATCTGGCAGCACACTGCCATTCGGCAGGAGTGCTTTAACGTCCTGATTGATCGCCATCGGAATCACGTTCATCGCAATTGGAAGATATTTCCGAAGTATGCCGCTACGCGTGACCAGTATAACGGACTTTTCCGGAACTAACGTCGTTGCCTTCTGTTTGATAGCGTAATCAGAGATCGCGAACGCCGTCAACTTTAGCCGTGTTGATTTGACATCTCCAGATGAAATCCACGGCACACTCGCGGGGTACCAATAGGAAGGATTCCGCGTTGATGGCGTCATGCCACCCGTCCATCGCCCAAGTTCATCAAGCCGCTTCAACTCCCACTCACCGCTGAATCCCGACAGACGCCTCTTCCCTGTGAGCAACTCCTGCATCGCACCTTGTTTGAGGTGGCGTTTCTTGGTCAGGAGTCGCTCCAAGGATTCGATGAGGGCATCTGCATCTCCCAAGGCCTCGGCGATGGTTTCTTGTTCGGCATTGCTGGTCGGGAATGCGATCTTAAACGTTCGCAACGTTGCAATCGGTATCTCCTGGAGAGCCGAGCCGTTCATAGAACGTCCCAGCCGAGCCCGTGTAACATCAGACGAGAGGAATTGCTTATAGAAAGAGGGGCTCGACGGCGAGCGGATGGCAATCAATGCGACACCCCTTGTTAGATTAGAACCGACAAGGTCGGAGTCTATCAAAGCAATCTCACCAATTTTCCCCCTCAGTGGCATGACGAGATCGCCAAGTTTCAAAACTGTTCTCTTGTATGCGTCGCTGATTATATCGGTCGTAGTAATAAGATTGGTTTTATTTATTCGTCCGCCTTGAATATCTAGCACCCTAAGGCAACGAACCCCATTGGGAACGCTCTGTCCGGTTTGAACTATGCCATAGGAGATCGGCCGCTGCTTGTCGGTAAGCGAAGCCAACTCCGCGACCTCCCAGTCCTCAGGTATGATCCCCACCTCGGTTTGGCGGTAGCCGAGTTTCACGACCATGAGAAACCCATCCGCTCTAGGTGACGAGAGACCTTGGCTTCCAGTTCGACAACGCACCCGACCATCTGCGCCATTGGCGTTACATACCGATCAGCCAGTTCGTTCACGCGCTGGGTGAGTTGCTGGCTCACTCGATCCATCTCCCCGTGGATCGCGGCATCGAGCGCAGCCAACCATTTATCGTCCACTACCAGCGCTTTGGTTTCTGCCTCGGACAGCTTTGGATACCGGGCGTGAACCTTTGTATCAAGCGCGGCCTCAGCCTCTTTGAGCCGTCTCTTCAGGTCGGTCTCATCGTTGTTGAGCTTGAGCCAATCATTGAGGGCGGTGGCTTCGTCTTTGGCCTCCCTGTCGCCCCTGATCTCCTTCAGCCGCGCGATGACGCTGGTTTTCGTCACCTTGTCGAGTTCGGCGAAAGCGCCTTCGTCGCCACCATGTTCTTCTTCCATCTCGGTTAGTCGGGCGGAGACGCTTTCCAGTTCGGTGGTTATCTCGTCGATGGCTGCCTGCTCCTTCGCGTAGAACCGCGCGACGATCAGAGTTTGGGGGATCAGGTCACAAGCCCAGCCCTTGTCCTTTTCCTTGCCCTGCTTGTTCTTTTCGATCACGCGGTAGGTCTCGGCCTTCCAGCCGTCTGCGGCAATGAGATACACATCGTCCTGCATCGTCTCGGCCCAGTAGTCCATGAGGTGTTGGTAGATGTCGTATGGGTCGATCAACGGCTTGCCGAGATAATGGCCAAGCAGGTCTTCTGCTAGCGCAGCGATGATCGCCTTCGGATGGCAACCGATCTCTAGCCCTTTCAAGGTCGCCGCGCTCCTCTTTCGCCAGATGTCGAAATGACTGTTCATGCTAGAAATGAACGCGGCGAATTCGGGATGCTGATAGATGGCGGTCTTGATCGCCGATAACCCCACTACGAGGTCGAGATAGCCGGGTCGGTTGGGCCTAAACAGCATGTCTCGCAACTTTGGACAGACACCCCAGTATGCC
>Ga0206836_10090_pt1 | contig 24557 bp, 28 predicted proteins | sample Alteio_BWOrgCont_28_FD_152871 | JGI IMG/M metagenome (GOLD analysis project Ga0206836, IMG submission 152871) | Enriched cells from forest soil in Barre Woods Harvard Forest LTER site, Petersham, Massachusetts, United States -... | ecosystem: Environmental > Terrestrial > Soil > Temperate forest >...
AGGGCCTTTTTCGCCCAAGGCTTCCTTGACCTGATCGAGGGATTTGCCCTGGGCGACCAGCTTTTTGACCTCGGCGCGGCGGGCCTCGATGCGCGCGAGCCTCTCCTGCACGTCGGATCGGGTTTGCAACTCGCCGTGCCCGGGGACGTAGATGTCGGCGTCGAGGGCGAGAATTCCCTTCACCGTTTTCACCCAGCCTTCCGAGGAGCCACCCTTCTGCTTCTTGATCATGGTGTACATCTGCGGCGAGCGGACATTGCCGCAGCAACTGGTGGCAATCACGTCTCCGGTGAAGACGACCTTCTCGTCGGGGAGATAGACCTGCAGATCGCCGCTGGTGTGTCCTGGAGCAAAATGCAGGACTTCGAGCTTAACGCCGTTGATGTTGAAGGACTGGCTCCTGGTCAAGGTCTTGTTGGGCAGGTGATCCTGCGGGGAAGGGTTAGGCGTATTGGCCGTGGCTTCCATGTCTTTCTTGCAATCTTCGTGAGCGATGATGGTCAGGCCCTGCGGAAAAGACTTGAGGCCACCGACATGATCGATGTCGCTGTGGGAAAGGATCACGGTAGTTACCGGCTTATTGGTGACCTTGGCGATTCCGTCCAGGAGCTGCTTTCCCTGATTTGTGGTCGTATCCACAACAATGACGCCGTCCTTGCCGACAATGAAGCCGGCATTCCCGCCGCCTCCCGCGTCGGCGAAATAGACGTTGTCGCGGACCTGCTTAATGGCGAGGGGCGGGCCGCCTTGCGCGTTCGCGGCAGGGGCGAAGGCGAACGTGGCGAGGACCGCGATCGCGGTCAGGGCGAAACCAAGAGTGAGATTGCGATGAGATTTCATGTGCGCTCCTTTTGCGCGATAGCTTACCTCTAAAAACCTCAGGTCTCGGCCGCAAAAGCGGCGGCCGCGACCTGAGCTACAAGGGACCGCCAGCGAAATGCTCGGCCTCATTAATGCAGCGCGGCGTCAATTCTTGGACTTGTCGGCTTCGGCGGCGGCTTTGTCGCGGCGCTCTTGTTCTTCCTTGCTCAATGCGCCGGCGTAAGCGCCGGAGCCCGCCTGCCGCGAGTAGCGCATCACGAGCGTGCCGTCGGGCCGCTTGATCTGATCGATGACGCTATTGAGCGCGCCGGATTTTGCCGGGCGGATGACGAAAACCAGTTCCTCGCCGGTCTTGAATGTCTCCCTGGTCCAGCCATCGTCGGCCATCATGGCCTCGGGAGAGGCGACTTCGCCGGTCCACTGCACGGACTTGCCGCTATCGTCCTTGGCGGTCCAAAGGAGCAAGACGTGGGGATTTCGCCAGACATAGTCCACCAGCGTGCCCTTTACGGTTACTTCGTTTGCCGACCAAGCGGCGTTGCCATGATGCGCCAGAACCGGGGCGGACAATATCAGCGATAGAAACATTGAAGCAAGGACAACCAGGAGCCCAGTTCGCGACATACTTCCCTCCTCTATGAAAGTGTCACCAGAAGAGCCCATGACGACTTCATTGCTTGGAAAGCGAAGGTATGGTGCTTTCATTATTGAACTGAATGGTCTCCGATGGAACGCAGAAATGTTCGGCCAGCTCGACGTTGGGAAGCAGCGTGATCCGGCCGGTGGTGGTCCAGGGCGCCATATAGACTTTGGGGTCGGTGATCGTGATGGTGAATTGGAGCAGCCCGTAGTTGATCCGCTTGTAACGCTCCTCGACGCGCATCTGGTCGCTATGAGGATAGCCGCTAGGCTTCTTGGTTCCATTGGCTCCCGAGCCGGCGAGCCAGGAGCGGTCGTCGTAACCGTTGGACTCGACGACGAAGGTGTCTCCCTCCCAATGGCCGACGGCGTATCCCAGGTAACGCGGGATCGGAGGATTCTCGGGGAGCTTGCGGCCGTCGGTCCAGATATCGCGCCAGGTGTGGCCCCACTCGATGAATTGCAGAACGCGGTCCGGCAAGACGATGAACTGAAAGCCGAAGTTGTAAGCGATCCAGCGCGGCCAGCCCATGGGATCGCACATGTTCACGGGGTCCTTCGAATTCCACTCCGCGGTGGTGCTTTGGTTGGCCTGCATCAGCTTCTGTCCGTAGGGAGTGAGGGGCGGAACGTTTTTTGCGTCCAGCGGAGTGCCATTGACTTCCAGGTCGTTGGGAGTGCCGCTCCAAATTCCGGAGAGATCGTGGGCGTCGAAGGGGCGCGTATCCACGTTGGCCTTCTTGCGGTCTTCTTTCTTGTAGGCTTCGTTCTCGCAGTGCGGGCAGGCCTTCCAGCCGGGGCCGGGAGTGACCAGGGGCACCTCGAATCCGGGCCGCGGAGGATTCGCGTCAGCGCCCTGCTGCGCGAGGGCGGCCGGCGCGAGGGCTAGGAGCGTTGTCAACAGCAACACGACGATAAGGGCAAAGGTTCGCATGTGTGAATCCTCCTCGCAGGCGCGAAAAGCGCAGCGGACGAGTCCCGTCAGCGCAGGCAAAGAATCCATGGCCGAGCCCCAATTTAGGAAAGGTAGAGAGCTGCCGGGATTGTACGCCTATTTTGCCTCGTATGAGCAACTGCGGCGGCGCCTGGGGTGGTGAAAAGAAAGTCCCCGCAGCCTCCCCAATCCAGCACACGAAGCGTGTGCTGAATCCCATGCGCAAAGACGGCGCATGGCGTACCCGCAAATTCAACAGCAAAGCAAAAGCAGATCCCTCACCGCCGTTCGCACAAAACGCGACCGGGTTCGGGATGACACCGGTTGGTAGGGACAGCGCTAATCGGGGAAGATTTTGACGCGGAGGCGGCGGGTGCGGGGGCCGTCGAATTCGCAGAAGAAGATGCCCTGCCAGCGGCCGAGCTCGAGCTTGCCTTCGGAGATGAAGATGGTGGCGGAGGTGCCTACGAGCGCGGTCTTGATGTGGGAGTCGGAGTTGCCTTCGGCGTGGCGATAGCCGGAGTTTTGGGGAACGAGGCGCGCGAGCGCGGCTTCGATATCGGCGGCGACGTCGGGGTCGGCGTTTTCGTTGATCATGATGCCGGCGGTGGTGTGCGGGACGTAAAGGTAGCAGATGCCGGAAAGCACGCCGGCGTCTTGCACGAGTTTGGCGACGGCAGCGGTGATGTCTTGCAATTGGGTGCGGCGCTCGGTGCGGACGGAGAGTTCGCCGGTGCGGGAGTGGGAGGATTTCGGGGCGGTGGTCATCCGCCCATTATGCCTGAAGCCGGTCGGAACATTGGAACCCACCCTTTGCGCCTTCTGTTTGACGCGCGAGCGCCGCACGATGGGGAGCGAAAGGTGAGGACCCACTGTGTCGCCCCTACGGGGCTTGAATCTTTCCCCAAGGCATCCCAGGGCTTCCGCCCTGGGCTAAGTTATGCCGCCCCTCTCGGGGCTAGGTCGGCCGCCAGCGCTACACCGCCAGCGCTACAGTGGGTACTGCATACCAGGCGCAACGTTTTTATGGAGCGAATGCTCGCGTTCGAGAGGCGCGAGGGGCACCCACAAATTCAACGGCAAACCAAAAGCAGATTCCTCGGGCGACTTGGAGTCGCCCTCGGAATGACAACGGGTTGCCCGACGCGCGATTTGCGGCGAGACGCGAGGGCAAAAGCCCCAGGGCCGCCAAAAACCGGCGCGCCCTGGGCTACAAGAGATCCGGCGCAACTGAGCTACAAACTCGCGACAATTATTGCAGGACGGTGGCGGAGTGGGCGCCGTAGAAGCTGAACCAGGGCTTGGCGGCGGCCAGGCGCTGGTTCACGTTGTTGATATTGGCGACGCCCTGCTTGCCGAGCCACTCCTCGAAGGCCTTGAGGCCCTGCTTGGCGTAGACGGGGATGCCGTCTTTCCAGGTGGCGCGTCCGCAGAGGACGCCGGAGAAGTTGGTGCCGGCTTCGGCGGCGAGCTCGAGCGATTCGTTGAAGGTGTCGTTGCTGACGCCGGCGGAAAGATAGATGAAGGGCTTCTTGGCCATGGCGGCGGCGCGGCGGAAATGTTCCTTGGCTTCCTCTTTTGAATAGACGGATTCGCCTTTGGAGGCGCGCGCGCCCTTGACGTAGGCCATGTTCACCGGCACTTCCACCTTGAGGACATCGACGGCGTATTGCGGCTTGGAGAATTCTTCCATGCTGCGGGCGACGATTTCGGGCTTCTTGCGAGCGAAGTCGGCGGACTTCTCGTCGGCGCCCTCTTCGTAGCCGACGAATTCGAGGAAGAAAGGCACGTCGAGCGCGATGCATTCGGCGCCGATGCGCTCGACCCAGGCGTGCTTGGTTTCGTTGACGGCAGCGGGATCGAAGGGCGTGTAGTAGAGCAAGATTTTCACGCAATCGGCTCCGGCGGCGACGATGCGGCGCACGGAGTAGTGGTCGAGCAGGTCGGGCAGGCGGCCGGGCTGGTTATTATCGTAGCCGGACTTCTCATAAGCGAGCAGCAGGCCGGCGTTGCGCGAGCGCACCTTGGCGGCGGACAGGCCGTACTCGGGATCGAGCAGGATGGCGGTGGCGTGCGGCGTGAGGACGCGCGTGACGGCTTCCTTGAACTCGGCCATCATCTGGTCGGTGACGGCTTTTTTATCCACGCCTTTTTCCTTGGCGATGGCGCTTTTCAGCGAACCGCGCTGGTCCATGGCCGCGGCGCCGATCACGCCCTGCTGACTCGAAACGGCCTCCAGGCCCTTCTGTTTGCCCGGGGTGATTTTCATACTCGTGCCTCCGAAAGAAGAAGTTTAATATCGCGAACGCCAGCCGCCGCGGCGACCTGACGTTTCGGCGCAAATGAGTCGCGGAAGAGGGCAGCACAATTCTAACACGCTCGCCGATGGGCGATAGCTGTGAGTATCCGCCAGGAGTTCAGATGAAGCGGGGCTAGAAGTGGGCCAGGCCTTTTTCGTCGAAGCCGAGGACGACGCGTCCGCCGGCGATGACGACGGGCCGGCGGATCAGGCTGGGCTCCTTGGCCATCATGCGAATAGCTTCGCGGCGGGTGGGCGGGTTCTCGGCCAGATTCTTGTCGCGATAGACGCCGCTGTGCGTATTCAGGAAATCGGCGTGGTCGCGGGGACCGATCAGCTTTTCGAGTTCCGAGGCGCTGAGGGGGTCCTCCCAGAGGTCGCGAAATTGGAGTTGAAAGCCGCGCCGCTCCATGAACTTGCGCGCCTTGGTGCAGGTGGTGCAGCCGGGTTTCTGGAGGAATCGGGCGCGCCTGGTTCGCGTTCTGGCGCTGGGTTTGTGTTTGGGTGATCGCCGCTTGGTCATGGGTTGGCTATCCTCGGCTTTCGCGTCGTGATTTCATTGCGCGAAAAGCAGGGGCAGCATTTTAGCGCAATCGGGTTACAGAGCGATTACGAAAGGAGAATCCGCAAAGCCACGGGCGCCTGAGCTACAAGCTCCTCGGATGAACTTGCGACGCCACGGAACGTGTACGGCGTCCCACGCGCAACACCGGCGCATGGGGCACCCACAAATTCAACAGCAAACCGACAAACGCAGAGCGTCGCGCTCACTCGCCCGGGCGCCCCACCCTGGGCTCAGGTCTCCCGACAGACGTCGTCGGGCGACCCGAGCTACAAGGTGCGGATGCCCCGATAAAGAAAAGGCCGCCGGAATCAGATCCGGCGGCCTTTCGCATGAGAGATCCTTCGCTCGTGTGACTCGCTCAGGATGACGAGCCGGAGGCTCGTTATTTCCAGGCTGAATAGACGGGTTTGCTGACCAAAAACTCCGGGTTGGCGCCGGCGCGCGGGGTGAACTTCTGCGCGCGGCCGTTATCGACTTCAGCGACGTAGAAGTTGCCTTGCTGATCGACGCTGAAGCCGTGCACGCCCCAGAAGCCGCCGGGGAAATCGCCCCAGGTGCCCCAGGTATAGAGCAAGTGACCTTGCAGGTCGTACTTCAGCATCTTGGAGGTGCCGCGGTCGAAGGCCCACAGAGTGCGGTCGGCACCGATGTAAATCAAGTGGACGTCGGAGGGATTGTCGCCGACGTGCCATTCATAGAGGTACTTGCCGTTTTCGTCGAAGACCTGAATGCGGTGGTTGCCGCGGTCGTTGACGAAGATGTGTTTGGTCTGCGCGTCGATGGCGATGCCGTGGACGTTATTGAAATAGCCGGGGCGGGTATCGTTTCCATTGGAGCCCTTCATGCCCCAGTCGAGGAGGAACTTGCCGTTTTTATCGAACTTGGCCACGCGGGTGCCGTTGTAGCCGTCGGCGACATAGAAGGTGCTGTCCGGCAGCCAGACGATGTAGGTGGGGCGATTGAAGTGCGTGCCATCGGCGCCTTTGACGGTGGGCGTGCCGATGGTTTGCAGGAGTTGCTTGCCGTCATGAGAAAACTTGTAGACCGAGTGCATGTGGTCGTCCACGACCCACACGTTCTTATCGGGATCGTAAGGATTGACGTAGACGGCGTGCGGGCGCTTGAAGATTTTGTCCCACTGGCTCCAGGTCTCCACGATGTTGCCGTTCTCATCGACCACGTTGAAGCAGTTGGCCCAATTGGCGTCCACGCCGATTTCGCGGTAGGGCGGCGTATCGCCGCGCCATAGCCGAGGGCCATCTTCGGGATCCTGTCCGGTGCCGCCGGCGCCGGGCATGGCAGCGGCCGTGGCGTCACGCCAAGGCAAGCGGCCGATGGGGAAAGAGATGCTCGGGCCCAGTTGCGGAAGCAGCGTAGCCCGGGGGGCTTTGATGTTGGGGAGCTCTCCGCGGAAAAGCATATAAACGCGATTGGGGCTTTCGGCAAAGATGCCCTGCCCCGCGCCCCAGGTCCACTTCTCGTTTCCGGGCAAGGTGCTAATGTCTTTCGGCCAGCCCTTTACGACGTCATAGGCGCCGAACATATCCTGACCGCCGACCTGCCCCGGAATGGCGATCGCGCCGGTGCCGGGTTTGGCCGCGCCGCGAACGGTGATGGTCCGCAAGGCGATGAAGAAGCCCAGGGCGCCTCCCACGGCTATGGCGAACAACGTAAACGCAACTCTACGCATTTCTTTTCCTCCTCCATAACTAAGGCCTGTAAGCCTGTAGACGATAGCACCATCCGGGGCGTTTCCAAATAAGATCGAAGGCGGAGGGAGCGCGGCCGGCGCCGGCGACCGCGGAACGACAAAAGCAGATCCCTCGTCGCGAAAAGCTAATACGCTCCTCGGGATGACACGGGGGGTGCGAGGATGCGCGAGGTGCGGGGCGATGCGGGAGCGGGCGAGAGGGGTGGCGGCAAGGAATGAGGGGTTCCTCGCTCTCCACCCGAGCGCACGATGGGGCCCCGGTGGCGCTCGGAATGACAACGAAGAGCCAAAGCGCCGAGGCGGAGCGAGAAAAGCAGATCCCTCGTCGCACAAAGCCAATGCGCTCCTCGGGATGACACCTGGGGGGGAGGACGCGCAAGATGCGGAGCGCGGGCGAGAGGGCGGCGGCAAATTTGGATGACCTCCATTCAAATTACGCGTTGGACATTGGGAAGAGGCCGCTTTACTTTTGGGAATGGCTCAGCGCAGGATTAGCTACACGAAACAGATCGAGAACAACCGCCATTCACGCACGGCGCGAACGATGGGCGAGCGCGGTGGGCAGCGCCCGCAGAGCCCTGCCGCTGGGCGGGTGGGGCGAGCAGAGGCGACGGCAAGGAGCAGCGACCTTCGAGTGATGCGAAAACCAGGCCCTAATTCGTGGATGGACGGCGATCTGGACATCGATTTCCTGCACGAGATTGCCTCGCGCATGTCGCTGGCGCCTCCGCTGCACGAGGTGCTGCGGGAAGTGATGCGCTTCGCGGCGGCCGTGGTGCAGTGCGACTCCTGCTTCGTCTACGTGCTGGAGAAAGACGAGCTGGTGCTGCGGGCCTCGAAGAATCCGCATCCCGAGATCATCGACCGGCTGAAGCTGAAGATCGGCGAAGGCATCACCGGCTGGGTGGCCGAGCACCGCGAGCCGGTGGCCGTGGCGCTGAACGCCATGAAGGACCCGCGATTCAAATTCTTCAACGACCTGCCGGAAGACCACTTCGAGTCGTTCCTTTCGGTGCCGATCATGTGCCGCGGGCGGCTGGTGGGCGTCATCAATCTGCAAAACCGCAAGCCGCACAACTACAACAAGCGCGAGATCACGCTGATCTCCACGGTGGGCGCGCTGGCGGGCGCGGAGATCGAGATGGCGCGGCTGCAGGACGAGGAGCGCCGGCGCATCGGACGAGAGGTACACGACAGCCTGGGCCAGGAGCTTACCGCGGCGAAACTTTATCTCAAGCGCATTCCGGAACATTCCTTCGCGGACGCGCAATGGTCGGGGTTCGTCAAGGAGGCGGTGGGAGCCGTGGACCGCGCGCTGCAACAGGTGCGCAGCCTTTCCTATCTGCTGCATCCGCCGTTCGCGGAAGACATGGGCCTCTTGACGGCGGTGCGTTACTACATCGAGGGCGTGACCCAGCGCACGGGCATCCAGGTGAAAGCGACGTTGCCCAAGGAGCTGCAGCGGCTGCCCTTCGAGATGGAGGCGGCGATCTTTCGCGTGGTGCAGGAGTCCTTGACCAACATCTACCGGCACTCCACGAGCAAGGCGGCGGAGATCGAACTCGAGCGCAAGGACGGAACCGTGCGCGTGAAGATCCGCGATTACGGCGAGAAATCCACGGCGGAAAAGGCCGGCGCGGAACGAGTGGGCGTGGAACGGGCGGGCGTGGGCATCAGCGGAATGCGGGAACGCGTGCACGGGCTGGGCGGCGTCTTCAAGATGTACGACGCGAGGCCCGGGATGGTGGTTGAGGTGGAGCTGCCGATCGCGCCGGCGGCGACGAAATCCGCGTAGCGGCAATTCTCCAGGCGACGCGGCAAGAGCCTGCCGTCCGGCAGGCCCGTCGAATCGTTCGCACCCTTGGGAGGCGAATCGCGTTGACACTATATCGCAGTACGATATAGTCGGCATTCCGGCCTGTTTTTCAGCGAGCGCGCAGCTCTTTGCGCAATTGCAGCGGCGCGATCGCGCCCTTCCAGCCGGCGCATTTCGCCGCAGCGTATTCGCGAAGCGGATGGCTACAGATGCAAATCTACAGCAATACGAGACCTCCCCTGCGGTATATCCCCAATAGAGCCGGCACGCGCGGGATGTCAGGTTCGGAGACGCTGGCGCTTTTCGGCGGCGAAACCGAGGGAGCACGGCGCGCGGAAGCAAGGAAAGGAATCGCGTTCACCACGATGCGTTGAGCCCATCAATGAAGGAGGAATGAAAGATGAGAATCCTGCTGCTGGTTGCAGTTCTATCCATGCCACTCTACCTGCCCCAAGACCATTCGGGCCAACCCGCCAGCTGCGACAACGTCTCCGACAATCCGCACAAATGCGAATGCGAACGGGCGCAGCAGGATTGCGATCCAAATAATCAGGATGCCGGCCAGAAGTGCAAGACGTACTGCCGTCCCGATGCCTGCAAGTGCGCCAATTCGTGCAATAGCGATTGAACTTTTCTGGGCCGTAAGGTTCGGCTTTGCGAGGCCGCAACCCCCATCAGGCAGGCTGCCGCAGGATTTCGCCGGCATCCCGCGCGAAATAGCGCCGTTGCAGACGAAGAGCCACGTTAACGAGCGCAATCATCACGGGGACCTCGACGAGAGGCCCTATCACAGCGGCAAAAGCGGCTCCCGAGTTCACTCCGAATACAGCGACGGCAACAGCGATAGCCAGCTCGAAGTTATTGCTGGCGGCTGTAAACGCGAGAGTCGTGGTCTTGCTGTAATCGGCGCCCACCCGGCGCCCCATCCAGAAACTCACAAAGAACATCACTACGAAATAAATCAGCAAGGGAAGCGCAATTCGAAGCACGTCCAGCGGAAGCTGGACGATGAGGTTCCCTTTGAGACTGAACATCACCACAATCGTGAATAAGAGCGCCGCCAATGTAAGCGGACTTATCAATGGAATGAAGCGCGTGCTGTACCACTCGCGGCCCCTGGCCTTCAAGAGAACGAAACGTGTGAACATCCCGGCGAGGAATGGAACGCCGAGATATAGGAACACACTTTTGGCAATCTGGCCGATGGTTACCTCGACAACGCTTCCCTTTAGCCCCAAGACTGGAGGAAGAACGGTAATAAATATCCAGCAGTAGACGCTATAGAAGAGAACCTGGAAAACACTGTTGAAGGCCACCAGGCCCGCCGCGTAGTCGGGGTCGCCATTTGCCAATTCGTTCCAGACAATCACCATGGCAATGCAACGAGCGAGGCCAATCATGATGAGTCCGGTCATATATTCGGGATATCCGCGCAAGAAAGCGATCGCCAGTAGGAACATCAGAACCGGCCCGATCACCCAGTTCTGGAGCAAAGAGAAGCCCAGCACTTTGCGATTGCGGAAGACTTCGCCCAGCCGCTCGTATTGAACCTTTGCCAGAGGCGGGTACATCATCAAGATCAATCCGAGAGCGATGGGGAGATTCGTTGCTCCTGACTGAAACTTTTCAATGAAGGCCGTTGTGCTGGGTACGTAGTGTCCAAGAGCAACGCCAATGACCATTGCCAGGAAAATCCAGAGCGTCAGATAACGGTCGAGGAAACCTAAGCGCTTTCTGCTTAGAGGTGAACACACATTTGCTTTGACGGTGTAACTGGCGTCTGCGCTCATTATTGCCTTCCTATGTCGTCGATGTTTTTCTGGATTGCGAGCTTGTCGAGACTCGACAGAGGCAGGCAAAGAAACAAACCGATCCTGCGATCGAGGGTCATGAAAGCGTCGCGGAATGCCTTTTCGATTTCGTCTTGCGAGCCATTTACGGCGGCGGGATCGGGAACGCCCCAGTGGGCCGTCATCGGTTGCCCGGGCCATACGGGGCAGACTTCCTTGGCGGCGTTGTCGCAGACGGTGAAGACGAAGTCGAGGTGAGGCGCGCCAGGCTTTGCGAATTCGTCCCAATTTTTGCTACGCAACCCGTTTCCAGGTAAGCGAGATTGTTCGATCAGCTTCAGGGCCTCGGGCCGGACAGACCCGGCCGGATGACTCCCGGCGCTGTAGGCTTTGAAGTTGGGCGCGCCTTTGTAGTTGAGGATGGCCTCGGCCATGATGGAGCGAGCCGAGTTTCCGGTGCATAAGAAGAGGACGTTGTAGCGGCGATCCATCGAGGAGTTCCGCTATCTCGCCGGAGCGCAACATTCCGGAGCGCAGCAGGAGACGGAGGACGGCGTCTTTTCTGGCAGATTGTCTTCCAGAACGGTGAAGGCTTCCCACTCGTTGCCGTCGGGATCGCGGGCCCAGGCCTTGTCCTGCAAAGCGAAACAGCATTCGGTCTGCATTTCATCGCGCGTGTCGAGCCCTGCCCTGCTCCAGCGGTCGCGGATCTCGAGCACTTGCCCGGTGGAGGCGACCTGAATGCCGAGATGCGAGAGCGAGCCGGGCGTCGGCGTGTTCGACGGAGACTCGTTCAGCGTGAAATTCAGAGCAGGCTGGGCGAGATCGAATTTCGCGTAACCGGGGCGCAGCTTTACAGGCTCAGCGGCGAAGAGCTTGCGGTAGAACTCGACGCTGCGGGCGAGGTCGCGGACGTGCAAGGCGACGTGGGCTTTCGGGGCGACTTTGGCGTCATTCATGGCGTTTCCTCCCATACATACGGATTCGCGTATGTGACGAGTATGGGGCGCGGACCTTGCATATGTCAAGCCGTATATGTTAGTTTAAGGTTTATGGCTGGCAAGAGTCCGACGCTTTCGCTCGATCTGCTGTTCCGCGCGCTGGCCGATCCCACGCGGCTGCGGCTATTGAACCTGATTGCCGATCGGGAAATTTGCGTGTGCTATCTGGTGGAGATCCTGCGCATCAGCCAGCCGAAAGTCTCGCGGCATCTCGCGTACCTGAGGCGCGCCGGGATCGTGGCTTCGCGGCGAGAAGGCAAATGGATGCATTACCGGCTGCGGATGCCCGCGGACGAGGGCACGGCCGCGGTGCTGCGCGAAGTGCTGCTGCGGCTGGCAGCGGTTCCGGCCCTGCGGCGCGACGTTTCGCGGCTGACGTCGGCGTGCTGCGCTCCACAAAGCTTGCAGGTGCCGGCTGCGGCGCCGCAACCGCACGAACTGGTGGTGCTGCGGCCGTAAGCGCGGTGCTCCTCAGGTTGACACCAAGTACAGGATAAGAGAGACGAAACGCCCAGCTAGCACGTGGTAGCGGCTCCCTGAGCTGCAGATGAGCGGCTGCCGCAATTTGCATGGATGGCCGCTTGCGGAGCGGGCAAGCTGGGCTAAAATCGCGCCAGCCTTTTTTGTGGGAAGGAGCGCATGAAGCTGATCCGCGAGATGCCGGACCTGTTTCGCCTGGTGCGCATGGCGCCAGTGAATTGCTATTTCGTGCGCGAGGACGATGGCCTGACGCTGGTGGATACGAATCTGCCGGGGCGCGCGGAGAAGATCGTGGAGACGGCGCTGCGCATGGAGCTGCCCATCCGGCGCATCGCGCTCACGCACGCGCATATCGACCACGTGGGCTCGCTCGACGCGATTTGCGAACTGGTTCCCAACGCCGAGGTTTTTATCGGCGCGCGCGAATCGCGGCTGATGGAGCAGGATTTTTCGCTGGATCCGATGGAGCCGAAGACGAAACTGCGGGGGCGCTTTCCGGCGGTGAAGACCAAGCCCAGGCTGATGGACCCTGGCGATCACGTGGGCTCGCTGCGCGTGCTGGCCACGCCGGGGCATACCCCGGGCCACATGTCTTTTTTCGACGAACGCAACGGCGCTCTGCTGGCGGGCGACGCGATGCAGACCGCCGGCGGCGTGGCCGTGGCGGGCGACCTGCAGCTGTTCTTTCCTTTGCCGGCGTTCTTTACCTGGAATAAGCCGCTGGCGCTCGAAAGCGCGCGGCTGCTGCGCGATTTGAATCCCACGTGCCTGGCGCCGGGGCATGGGCGCGTGGTGCAGTTTCCGCTTTCGCGCATCGACCGCGCCATTCGGCGGGCCGCTCGCAAATTTAATTAGATTTCAAAGCGCGGGCGACACGCAGGCGAGCAGGGGCATCGTATATTTCTGTAGGTTCCCTCAGGGCGGGGCTGGGCGCTCCGCGAGCAGCGCGACAAGGCAGGGTGGGGCAAACACGGTTGGGTCCGGGCTTGTTCGCCCGGCGTCATACACGGAGCGCCCGGTTTTTTGCCGACGGATCAAGGCATCGTCAGCTGATGAACGTGACGGCGGCTAAGCTCTTTACCCATTGGCAGTTCAATAGAATCGACGCGACCGGTCATTCTCGTATCGAAACGAATGGGTTATTTCTAATCCAGTCTCGCGTCTGGTCGAACTTTCGCACTATTTCCAAGAAGTGTTCGTGTTGACCGATCGCCTGCCGCACAATATCCATGCCTATGACCTCCTCTTCTACCGCTTCCGTTATCTCTGCCAGGCTCTGCTCTTGTGACAGGCCCCGCTCCTTATAAGCCGCGGTCTTTTCAGCAATTTTGTACATCGGCTCGTTTGTAAGTAGCAGGCAGTGATCATTTACCGTGAAAAAATGATCCATCGCAATAACGGCAGTTCTTTTGTTGCCGTTCATAAATGCGTGGTTAGCGTTGATTGAATGAAAGAGCGCCACCGCCTTTTCCGTAATTGTGGGGTATGCGTCCTCGCCAAGGAGGGTGTGAAACGGCCTGGCGGCGGCCGATTCAATCAAGCCGCGGTCGCGCTGTTCCCGCTGGCCTATGGGTTCCGCGCCCGGCCACACTAAAGCCACTAGGGCATCATGGATGAATTCGAGATAGTCCGCTTGCAACATCCATGCGGACATAAGGCAGGGCTTACTCTGTGGCGAGCTTGTTCAGGGCCTCAAAGTACTTGGCGGCCGTATACACGAGTGCAGGATCGGGAGTTACCCCGGCTTGACGAAGCTTCGCCTCGACTTCGGCGGTATGTTCCTGAATACCCTTAGAGAGAGTATCCAACGCGTGACGTGCCTTCAGGCTCATGCCCTGATTTTACGCCAGCTACGACCAAGTGACAATCAGGAATTCTCGGCCGTCAAAACGCCCGTCGAAACGAATGACGAGGGGTAGGGATTCCGTGGGCGGCGGCTGCGCGGCTCAGTTCTTGGCGTCGACGCGGCGGCCCACAATCACCACGTCCCGGTCCACGCCGTCTAGTGTGGCGACTCGCGGGAGATAGCCCCACTGCGTGAAGCCATGCTTCTGCACGAGTCTGAGGCTTGGTTCATTGTGACTAAAAATGAAACCGAGAAGGGTGGACACCTGGATGGCGGGCGCGTGTGCAATGGAACGGCGCATCAACTCGCTCCCGAAGCCGCGTCTTTGATATTCCGGGGAAAGGTAAATGCTCAGCTTGCAGGTACGATCGTAAGCGGGACGCCCGTAGAAGCTCGAATAGCTGCTCCATCCTACAACTTCGCCCCGTTCCAAGGCGACCCATAAAGGTCTTCGCAGGGGTGAATGCTGCTCAAACCAAGCGCGCCGCCTCTCGACCGATACAGGTTCCGTATCGGCGGTGACCATGCGTGATGGGACCGTCTCGTTATAGATCCTGACGATCGCAGGAAGGTCGGCGAAAGTCGCATCCCTGATTTCCATGACTAGATAAACGGTTACGAAGATCAGTTTGCAGAAGTCTGCACGGCGTCGCGCGGAACGGGTTTGCCGTAGACCTCGATCGCGCCGAGGCAGGTGAACCCGCCCAAGCCCATGCCGCTGCCGGGCATCAAGTCGGTAAAGCCGATCTCGTCGACCTTGCTCAGGTTGGGATGATCCACAAACTCGCCCCGAGTGACGATCCTGCCCATATCGAGCTTGATCCAGTGAACTTCGTCGAGGAAGAATTCGCTGGTGTGGTAATCGCGGGTGTAGCCGTTGGAACCGTCGGAGTAATCGCCCACCAGCCAGGTGCCATCCGCGAGCTTCACAATGGGGTGAACAAAATGGAAGCCGGAGGTTCGCGTGACCCAGCGGATGCGCGCATGGCCGGTGAGATCGACGTAGTTGTTCTTTTCGCGGAAGGCCACGGCGCAGTTTGTCTCGCAGGCGCCCGTGAAGAGGTGCAAAGGCGGATTTCGCTCGTTCATCAGAATATTCTGGCCATCGCCGTACAGCTTCAGCTCCAGGTTCGGGCTGGCCAGCGAATCGGGAGTGACGGGATGCTGGCCGCCCTGCGGGGTGGTTTTCCAGGCTTCCTTGAAAAATAAGGGCGGCGGCTCGGGCGCGGGACGGGCTTGAGCTTGGGGCTGGGCTTGAGTCTGGGCCGGGCCAGCCTGCGCGCGTTGCTGCGGCCGCTGCGCGAATGCGCTGGAGATGCCGAACAGCAGAATACCGATGGGCAGAATAAAGCGGCGGCTTCTCATAATCTCTCTCTTCCGGTTGAGCTCTTCCAGTCGGGGGCAGGACAGACCCGTCATTGAAAAGGATTACAACGCCGGCATAGCGCTGGGCGCGGTCCCCGTTGAGACTAATATTGGGAATCGGGAGATTCCTCGCCGTTCCCTTTCGTATGCTTCTCGGGCAGGACTCGACCGTCGTCGAACACGAAACGAGAGCCGGTCATGCGCGGCGCGCCGGATTTAGCGGGATGGCCGCTTACGGTGACCTTGTCCCCGGCCTTAAAGACGTCCTTGCTGAACCCCGCGCCGGACTCCTGGTGAGGGTTCCCCATCTCGACTCCCCAATGCACGACGTTGCCCTTTTCGTCGGCGGCGTCGAACAAAAGGCCGCAATGGGGATTGGCCCAAATCCATTCGGTCACGACACCCTTCACCGTAACGGTTTTCTCGGTGTCGTATGCCACGCCCGTGCCGTGATGGGCGAAGAGCGGCGTGAATGATGCGCAAAGGGCTACAGCCAAAGCCACAGATGCCGGGATCTTGAAGTTCATGAGCGCCTCCCGAGAAGTACACAGTATTTAGCACAAAAGCGGGTAGGCAAACAATTCCTGTCTGGGGCCGTGGGTCAGATTGAATTTTGACCTCTGGTGTCGCGATCAAGAAAATTCAAACTGAGCCATTACCCGTTATGGAAACATCTGGCGGCGTGGAACACACGGCTGCCAATGCGCTGGACTACCATTTTATTAAGCAGAGCGCGACTGGCATTCAGGCAGAGCGCGACTGGCGACCTCAAAATGGCGACGATGACAACGGAACACGCGGAAAGATCTTTTGTGGAGACGTATTGGCCTTTGATCTCGTTCGTGGCGCTCGTGGGGATTCCCGCGGCAGGTTCGGTCGCCCTTGTCTTTTCGCTGCAAATCCTGCGGTTCATTGACGGCGCGTACCAGCCATTGCCGCTGGCGGCCGAAGTGGGCAGCCTGCTCACGGTGGCTATCCTTTTTTTCATGCTGCGCGCCTGCCTGGCCCTGCCCTCGGCCCCGCGCGGCGCTTACAGGAATGTGCTGGATTTTCTGGCTATGGCTCGCTGGCATCCCGCGGTGAAAGCCACTTTTATCGCGCTGGTGGTGTTGCCGGGAGTATGGTATCTGCACGGCAGCCACTGGCTCGTGATTACGTTTCGGACCATGGGGCGGCGGGCGCTGAAGTCTGGCGATGTACAGGACGGACTCGACGGCTTGACGGCCGTCTACCAATTGGCGCTGACGGGCGGGGTGCCTTTACTGTTTGGCATACACATGTTTTCGCGCTGGAAGCCGAAAAATCGCTTCCTGCCCTGGCTGCTGATGCCTCTCTTCTTGATGGGCACGGCGATAGGTGTGGTACTGCTCGTCGCCATAGCGCACCACTAGCCCATACTCGCTACAGGGGCTCGGCGGAAGGCGCGTCTTTAGGCTCGAAGTTGGGTGGCTCGGAGTTGGGCGGCGTCGAAGCCGGGCCGGGAGTAGTGTTATCGTCCGGTTCGGGAGTGGGAGAAGCCGCAGGCGCGTCGCCCGACGGGGCGGGGCTTTTTTCCGGCTCCGACTTGAGCCAAAACCTCACGCCGTTCTTGGCATTCTCATCGTTGGTGCGCCGCAGGTCGACATGGTCCATCCCCACGGTATTTTCGGAGCCGCCCAAGGTGTAATGAAGTTGGTCATCGGTGATCCAGTAGTCGCTGGGGGAGAGCGACGTGCCGTCCTTCAAGTAAATAATCAGCGAGCCTGGCTGAGTGGCAATTCCAGCGTTAACGGTAGTATCCCAGTTTGGATTCACAGGCTCCGAAGGCGCGGAGGATTGTGAATCGGGTGGCGGGCCGCCCGATTGGTTGCCGGGGTCATCGTTCGGATCGGGTCCAAACGTCTGCGGCGGATACGCGTTTGGATCGTAAGACGGGTCGTATGGCTGATCATAAGGCGGCGGATACCCGTAGTAACCGTAGGCCGGTCCGGAGAATCCGCCGAAGCAGAAGGGATCCCAAACCGCGCCCCAGCAAGGATTCCAGCCGAATCCGAAACCAAAGCCCAAGCCAAACCGGCCAAATCCAAACCCGAACGGCCGGAATACAGGGCTCAGACCAAAGCCGAATCCCGGACGCAGACCGAAACCGAATCCAAAACCCGGACGCACAAACGGAAGACCAACAGGACGCAATCCAAAAGTGCCAAATCTTCCGTCCCGAGAGGCGCCCGCGATTCCAGCGGCTGCGAATGTGCGCTGGCCGAACGATCTGTTACTCGCCAGCAGGCTGTGCGAAGCAAAAGCGGTGGACGCTACCGGCGAAGAAGCTCTCGAGCTGCCTGAAAGTGTCCGGCTGGCGCTGCCCGTAGTTCCGGGGCGCGCGGCGGCGGAAGTTCCGCCGGTCCGAGGGCCCTCCTCATAAAGGTCATGGCCTTGCCCGACAAATGTTCTGGGGGTTCTGACGGTTCCGGAATTCGTCGAACGAGCTGACCCGGAGGCCTGCGCCGAGGTGCTCGGCGCGAAGGAATGCCACTGACCATCGGTGGCGGCTACGTGCGAGGCAGTTGACCCCGGCGCGCCCCCTCTGACATTAGCTGTCCCGCGAGTCCCGGCTGGCGCTCGATACGCATCTCGTCCTCCGCTGTATGGGGCGCTGTATGGGGCGGGCGCCGAACGATAGGAATTTGCGTCAGGGCGCGCATAGGAGGAGCTAGGACGCGAATAGGTAGGCGCGGAAGGTGCTGCGCGGTAGGATCTCGCAGACGATCCCGCTGAAGGGCCGCCGCCTGCTGAACGCCCACCTGATCCTGAGAGTCCGCCGGCGCTATGGACACCGCCACCCCCGCTATGGGCACCGCCTGCTCCACCATGACCCCCGCTCCGCTGAGCAAAGACGAGGGATGGTGCGCTCGCCAACACGATTGCCGCAAACGCGGTGAAGGCGAATCTTCTGGCGTTGAATGATATCGCTTTGGCTGATGTCATCGGTCCCACCTTCAGCACCGACAGCTGCGTGGGCGATCCAGAGGACGGGGATCCTCCGAGCGTCTCAGTAGTAGGATTATTAGCCTACTACTGCATACATATTTAACACTAAGGGAGGAAATAAGTTGCGGTAGTCCGGCCCCGCGGTAAAGCTAAACCGTGTGTCTTTAGTCGCTTACGAGAAACTTAACCTGGTCCTAGAACCGGTAGTAACCTACACATCCGGCGCCTAAACGCTGGGAGCTTACCGCACACTGAAAAACGCTCACTTATACGCAGCAACGTGCGCAACTACGCGGACTTTTCAGGGTTATTTGTAGATGGCCTTCACGTGGTTGCTCGGAGATACGTGACAGCATCCCGTATTTTCCTCTCTTCTCTGGGGTGACCCCTTGGCCACCTCAGGGCGGCTGGGAGGCATCTACTATGTGAGCTTTTTTGTGGACTGTGCCGGGTGATGGCTTTGGACGAACGCAGAAATCGTGAGGGTGCGATAAAGCGACCAAGTGGGATCGGGGGCGGAATCCGGGGTTTGCGGTGGGGATACTTCTGCCTGACGTGTTTGGCGATGGTCCTGTCTAGCGGCCTTCCAGTTCTATCGCAAAATCAGCAGCCCGGCCCCTCCCAGGAATCGGGAACAGGAGCATCGGCCCCAGGAGCATCAACCAGCGATCAACAGCCCGACGAGCAATTATTGGGAAGCATCAACGGAACGGTTCTCGATGGATCGGGAACCGCCGTGATCGGAGCAAGGGTACGGCTTACCCGCGACGCACAATCCCAAGATCCATCCCAGAATGAGGCCCAAAATCGGGCCCGAAATCAGGAGACGCTATCCAGCTCCGATGGAACCTTCTTCTTCGGCGGCGTTGCCCCAGGCAATTTCCAATTAACCGTCGCCTCGGAAGGCTTCGCAACGCGACTGCTGTCCGGAACTCTACATTCGGGAGAGACGGACACTCTCCCGCCGATCACATTAATCCTTGCCGCAGCAAATACTTCGGTGGAAGTTATAGCGCCACAATCGGAAATCGCGGAAGATGAGATCAAAGCGCAAGAGAAACAGCGTTTTCTCGGCGTGATTCCCAATTTCTACGTGAGCTACATTCCCGATGCGGCCCCCCTGGACGCGAAGCAAAAGTTCGAGCTGGCCTGGAAGTCGACGATCGATCCCATTACGTTCGCACTCACCGGGGCGCTGGCGGGAATCGAGCAGGCGGATAATACTTTCAGCGGGTATGGGCAAGGCGCCCAAGGTTATGGAAAGCGCTTTGGGGCCGCTTATGCCGACACGGTGACGGGCACCTTCATCGGCGGCGCCCTACTGCCGTCGCTACTGCGACAAGATCCGCGTTATTTCTACAAGGGTAAGGGCAGCGTTCGATCGCGCGTCTTGTATGCCATCGCCAACTCCGTGATTTGTAAGGGGGACAATCAACGCTGGCAGCCGGATTACTCCGGCGTCCTGGGAAGCCTTGCCGCAGGGGCAATCTCCAATCTTTATTATCCGGCGGGCAGCCGGAGCGGCTTAGCGTTGATGTTTGAAAACACAGGGTTCGGGATCGGAGAGACCGCCGTCGCCAATATCTTTCAGGAATTTGTGGTCCGCAAATTGACGCTTAGTCTCCGCAACAACAATTCGGGCAATAGCGAACCAGCCAAACCCTGACGCCTAGTTTCGCGCGTGGATTTGTTCTTGGCCGGCAGCGGTTCGCCTATCGCCGGACTTGCCGGCGAGCAACTTGTCCGTGGTGATATACCCGACGGTCATGGCCACGACGAGCAGGGCGCCGATCAGTTTCGGCGGGCTCGGAACGGGAACATCAAACCATCGGCAAAACACGCCAATGGACAGCCCTAAGAGCAACGCGATCACCGTCTTCAACATGTTCCGCCTCCGAGAAAACCGCCTGCCATTCTAGCCTCATAGCGCAGGAGAAACGAACACAAGGGCCAGCTCCTCAGATCTCGAATTCCTGTAAAGCGCCAGTTTCCGAGAATCCCGTGTATCAGGCCCTATCTGGCTCAGAGCAGAAAGCTGTGAGGCGCGGCGCATGCGGGGCAACTAACCCCAACCAGGCGAGAAGCGGATTAGAATGGGTGTCGGCTCATCAGACGAATGCCTAAGCCTACGGCCTTTGACCTCCTTTACTGTCCCTTGCATGCTGCGAACGTACGCTATGAGGAAACGCGCCTGATCTGCGAACGGGGGCATGAGATTGCTGTGGAGAATGGCATCCCCATATTCGCTGAAGAGCCCCGTCTGGAACCCAAGGCGTTGAATATGCCTCCGCTCCCGCAGCGAACAGCCCCGGCTGTTGTAGACGGTTTTGTTGACGACTGGATCGTGAACACCAACGGAAACCTGTACTGGCACGTCAGAGGGTGCCTGCCCCGATATCCCATACCACATTGGCCGTCCGCGAGCAGTGATGGTGAGGTTCTCGTTGACCTTGGTTGCAGTTGGGGACGTTGGTCAATTGCGGCAGTACGCGCTGGCTTCTCTGTATGGGGTGTGGATGTGCACCTCGACGCACTCAGAGCCGCCAAACGAGTTGCACGCGAGCTCGACGTTTCTGCCGATTTCGTCTGCTCTGATATCTCGCGGCTTCCCTTCAAGCCCGGAAGCGTCGATTTCGTTTTCTCTTATAGCGTTCTCCAGCATCTCGAAAAGTCGAAGGCAAAACAGGTGTTGAATCGCATAGCGTTCATCCTCCGTCCTGGCGGTATGTGCCTCTTGCAACTCCCGAATGCGTTTGGGTTGGTCGGCATTTGCCGACAACTACGACGCGGTTTTCGTGAGCCCCCACCATCTTCGTTTGCGATGAGATATTGGACGCCCAGAGCCATTACGCGAGCCTTTCGTGAGGCAGGTTTCGGGAGAGTCGCTCTTTCTGCCGAAGGTTTTCTTGTGCAGAACACTCAACGCGAAGACCTCGACCTGCTTTCAAAGCTTGGAGCCGCTGCCGTTCTGTCATCGTGCGCTCTCAGAACGGCTGCTAACTCTATTCCCTCGCTTGCCAGAATCGCCGACAGCCTGTGGATCAAAGCTTGGAAGTAGGTCATTTGAAGCTCTGGGCGCGTTTTTCGCCCACGGCCCAGAGGACGCGACCGAAGGGGAGCCGCAAGGGAGACCAGATAGAACCCAGGAGGCGAACCAGAAGGGCGCGGGAGTTAGCGAACACCTCAGCGCGACTAGCGCGGCGGCGCAGGTAATAAACCAGAGCTCGAATGTCCTCGTCGACCACCCGGCACTCGCGAACTGCGAATCCGGTGTGCTCAAGGGCATAACGCAATTCCGCTCTCGTGTACTCGCGGTGATGGCCAAGATAAACCGGCTGGTCGTCGGAGCTGTCGAAATATGCGCGAAAGGGGTCGTTGATGCTCTTGCCCAACAGCAGCAGCATGCGATTGTAAATCGAAGCGTGATTCGGCGTGGAAACAAAGATCAGCCCGCCGGGATTCAGTACGCGGTGAATTTCACGCAACACTTTCTTAGGCGAAAATGAGTGGTGTTCAATAACATCGTTGTAGGTAACCGCGTCAAAGGTGCCATCCTCGAAAGGGAGCGGATCGGAGCCGACGTCGCAAGCGCGGTAATCGACACCGTAGTCGGCTAGGATCGCAGCGTAAATGCGGGTAAACATCTCCAGATCAACCGCGGCGACCTTACAGCCAGTTCGTGCCGCATATAAGGCGAACGCGCCGATCTGTGCGCCGACATCGAGGACGCGAGGCGCTTCTCCGTATCTCTCCGACGCGTGGCTCCAGATGTATCGCATGATCTTGGCCTTTTCACCGCCGAGCACAACACTCTGACGTATCCAGTCAGGGGAGTGCGGCGATGTGCGGGGATCAACCGCCAACTGCTCGATGACATCGTCGAATAGTTCAAGGCTCGGATTGATTGCGGGCCTCACAGGTACAGCAAAACTGTAGTGCAAAGAGGCAACAAGGGTCGAGGCAAAGAACGTTGAAATATTACACTTAACAACAATCGGTTCGGCCAAGTCCTGAAAAGTCGCATGGTCTGATCAAGAATGATCATGTCAGGTTGTAGACAGACGCAAGGAGGGCGCGCGCGTGGACGCGGCGGGCGGGATTTTGTAACGTATCGTATTGACAATGCGCATGCGCGACGAGTTCAGCCCCGCGATTCGCCCGGAATTCGACCGCTTGCGCGTGGTGCTGGTACGGTCGCGCAATCCGCTGAACATCGGCGCGGCGGCGCGGGCCATGAGCAACTTCGGGTTCGAGCATCTCCGCGTGGTGACTCCCTATGGGCCGGCGTTTCGGGAAGCGCGCTCGGCCGTGGGCGCGGCGGATGTGCTCGAGACCGCCGAAGAGTACGACAGCGTGGCTGAAGCCGTGGGCGACTGCGCGCTGGTGGTAGGCACGACGGCGGTGGGCAAGCGCAGCATAAAGCACGATATCGTGCGGCTTGAGCGCGGCGCGGAGCGGCTTCGCAAAGGGTTCGTCGCGGGGAATGTGGCGCTGCTCTTCGGCTCGGAAAGGACCGGCCTCAGTAACAAAGATTTCAGCCATTGCCACTGGTTGATTCGCATTCCCACCTGCGAAGCGAACATCTCGATGAATCTGGGGCAGGCGGTGGCGGTCTGCCTTTACGAAATCGTTCGCGACGCCCCGGCCGCTTCGCAGCCGGAAGCGCAATCGGCTCCGCCGGGAGAATTGATCGAGCAACTCACTACTGCGCTCTTCGAGGCGCTGCGGGCCAGCGGATATCTCAAAGCGAAGACCTCCGCCTACACGGAAGCGAAAATACGCCGGCGGGTGCGGCGGCTGAAGCTTTCCACCGAAGATGCCGAGGCGTGGATCGGTATGCTGCGGCAGATGAACTGGAAGATGCGGCGGACGTAGCCGCGCCGGCGCGGAACCTGAAACGCGAAAAGCCTCAGGTCTCCCGCAAAAACCGCGGGCGACCTGAGCTACAAGCTCCCTTGTTACGTGCGCTGACGCGCCGGGCGCGGGATGACTTGAGCTGCAAACCGCCCACTTCATAAATCTCCACGCAGTTTGCGCTCCCGGTTCGCGGGTCCGCTCGGTCCGCCGAATAATCTTGAACTCCTCCGCAATGCCTGCCGGCGAGGGTACAGGGTCTAGGTGATTGTACCCAAGGGCGATTGTACACACGGGCGATCGTACACAAGGGCGATCGTACACAAGGGCAACAGAACCCCTGTACCACAAGACCTCTATACATGCTTCGCCGTAGCTGTTATTACCTTCCGTACAGGATTCGCTGTAAGCATCTTCAACCCAGCCCAAGCGCGCCCTGATTGTCAAAACGGGGGTAATCCACTTGGGTAGCAACCGGCTCTGTGGTCAAAGGAGTAATCTCAAGAAAGCGAATTTACACAACACGCACGTAAGCTACCGACTCGCTCCCGTTCTCTTCCCGCTCTTCGCTCTTGTTGCCGCACTCTATCCGGCCAAAGCTTGCGCGCAATCCATTACCGTGGTTCAGAGGGTCACGCTCAACCAGCAGCCCTCTGGATCACCGTGATGGAACTGCTGACGGCCGGTTGCGGTGGCGCTGGCGCGGAAGCGACGCCTATCGTCTCGCTCGCGCTAACTTTGGCATTGGTCGAATCCAGGACCGTGATCGAAGCGGCAAAGGTTCCCGACGCAGTTGGCGTGCCGCTGATCGTTCCCGTGCTGCTTAGGGAGAGGCCGCTCGGCAAACCGCTGGCCGACCAGCTGTACGGCGAAACTCCTCCCGTGACTGCCAGCGTCGCCGAGTATGCCGTTCCCACGGTACCGGCCGGCAGGGTCGTCGTCGAGATCGTCAGCGGCGCCGGTGAGGAAGCCGAAGCGGACCCTGAGCCGGATCCTGTCCCAGACGTTGCGCCTTTGAACGCGACAATCTCCATGCCGTAATTGAAAGCGCTGCTCGGCGTAACCGCTGCCTGGTACGATCCCGCCGCCGAGATCGTTCGATCCAGCAGGCACAGCGTCGCCCCGGAGCTATTCTGCGTTTCCGTCCAGCCGGAAGTGGGATTGGAGCACGAGGGATTGTTCCACTCATCGGCTGCCCAGGAGAAAAGATATTCGTTAGCCGTCGCGGTAGTGAGCGCCGCCGAAGACCACGGGCTGGCGGAACTCAGGGACTCTTTATATGCCGCTGCATCCAGCGGAGCGGAGGGATTGAGCCCGGCGACCTCGGCTACGGCGGCTACCACATACGTGCTGCCGCCGCTGAACTTCAGCGTAATGCTGCTGGCTCCGCCCGCGGTGCTCCTGGCGTAATAGAAGTTGGTGTACATCACGCCTTGGGAGACGTTGTGATAGATCGATGTGGTCAGGC
>Ga0206836_10091_pt1 | contig 24240 bp, 27 predicted proteins | sample Alteio_BWOrgCont_28_FD_152871 | JGI IMG/M metagenome (GOLD analysis project Ga0206836, IMG submission 152871) | Enriched cells from forest soil in Barre Woods Harvard Forest LTER site, Petersham, Massachusetts, United States -... | ecosystem: Environmental > Terrestrial > Soil > Temperate forest >...
TGTGGTCGCCCGCGGGGTCTTCACCTCAGTCAATGACCTGGCGCGCAAGCTCATGCGTTATATCCGTCATCACAACCAACACGCCGCGCCCATCAAATGGGCCTATCGCAACTTCTCTCACAGAATCATCGCCACTTTTGATTCAGCTGTTACAGGCCACTAGTGAGTGTTGACTATGGACATACTGTAATAGGGCACTCGAGTTGCCAGCACCCGTCGTTTAGCGACTAAACCTGGTCATAATCCGATCGGCGTAGCGCTGTCCAGAGAATGGCGCTCACATCGGACCACTCGTCCGCGTTTCGCCAATCCGCTTCCATCCGCGGCTGCGCGGACATGAGAGCGCGGCACTCGCGCTAAGCCGGTTCGACGGCCCAACAATCTGAAGACCAGTTCTTGCGACAGGCACATGTAGACTCATCATCGATATGGGGAATGCGTGTGAGCAGCCTATTTTGGACGGCGTGGCACCAGCAGATTTCCCACCGACACCAATACCGCCTCACGATTCTGATTCAGAGTTGTGATCCGCACCTTGATCAACCCAAGGTCCGGAAGCGACTTCGATGGCCGCACCTCGATAACTTCGCTCTCAATGTTCAGCTCGTCGCCTGGTCGCACAGGACGCGGCCAGCGCAACTCATCGAGGCCGGCCCCGACGATCCCGCCTGCGGGCCTGAGCTCGCTCTCGACCAGGAGACGCATGGTCACGGCAGCAGTATGCCAACCGCTCGCTACCAGACCCTGAAATATCGTGTGCTGCGCTGCCGCGGCGTCAAGATGGAAAGGCTGCGGATCGAATTCCGAAGCAAAGCTCTTGATCCGGTTCTCGTCAATCTGGAACCGGCCGGAGCCATACGTCTGCCCCACCGCAAAGTCCTCGAGATATCGCTCGGTCATTCTCAAATCCTCCGCACCCGGATATAGCGCGAATACACCCGCCCACATCGATTGGAACTGTTGTTTCGATAATCCTAGAATCATCGCCGAGCCAACCGGGGGGCCCTCGGTGGCTGGGCCGGGCGCAACCGATTGATGCAGCACGCATCCGGCGACATTTTTGTCGTTCGTGCTCAGCGGACTCTGTACTAACGGGTTATCGAAAATGCAGTCGGCACCAGAATCGTGTTGGTAATGGTCGCTTCGAGGGGACCGTCTGCCTCGCTCTTCCTCCGGACGTCGAGCCATTCCGGATCCTTCAGGAAAGCTCCAAACTTCTGTTCACGCTCAGCCAAAGATTCCCATTGCAGAATCAGGAACAGATCGTTGTTCGACTCTCCGATCGCGACAGTCCAGAACCCAAGCTGTTTGATTCCATGCTTCTCGAACAGTCGCACCGTATCATTCTCAAAACGTTTCAGCAGCGCTGGCAGGCGGCCGGGAACGCAATGGAAGACTCGTAGCTCATGAATCATTTTTATCCCCGTATCATCGCGAAAGCGAAACTGTCTACCCAGAAACCTTTGTGTCGAAAAACGGTCAGATTGCGATAACGACCATCCCGAAGGGACGGTCCTCGATAAGGTAACGCATAGCGTCGGCCGCTTCCGCCAGCGGGAAGGTCTTTGCCACAATGGGCTTGATAGCGCCGGACTCAAGCAGCGCGACGATCGTACGCCAGGCTTCATCCCAAGCCGCCGGTGGCTGGGGAAACAGGGAGAAGCTCTTAATGGTGGCTCGTTTCCAGATCAGATCTGTGACGTCAATGCTTGCCTTGCGCCCAGCCGAATAACCGAGTGTCGTAAGATTGCCGTTCGGTGCAAGTGCTCCCAGCGCCTCGCCCAGGACCTCGCCGGCGATACTGTCTATCACGATGTCTGCGCCACGACCGCCTGTGATGCGTCGCACTCCATCGCCCAGCTTCTCGCGGGTGAGGTCAATGACCTCGTCGAATCCGAGCGCCTTTGCCTGGTCAGCCTTGTTATGGTTGGTAGTGCTTGAGATGGCGTGTTCTGCACCCAGCGCCCGCGCCAGTTGCGTCACCGCATTGCCGACTGAACCTCCGATTGCCGCCGCCAGCACGGTTTTGCCCGCCTGAAAACCAGCGAGGCTGAGAGACATGTGTGCTGTGAGATAAGCCACCGGAATACCCGCGGCACTCACGTCTTCAATAGCTTCGGGTATCATGCAAAGGTTCTCCTTCCTTACCGCAAGCCATTCACTATAAGCGCCGTCCTCTGAAACGCCATGCGGCCCCGCGAACATCACACGTGAACCGACTGGAAAGTCCGAACCGCCTCCCTCCTCAACCACGGCCGCCCCTTCGCTGCCCAACACTAGCGGCGCCTTCGCGCGGAGGTATTCGCCTGAGAGAATGGTGTGGTCCAGCGGCGTCACACCGGCAGCTGTGATCCGCAACAGTACCCTTCCATCGATTTCGAACTAGACAAGGCGAACTGCGACAACCGGGGAGCTTGACTACGAATTTCACATTTTGAAACGACAGATTGTATAGGCCTCATAATTTAAGGTTGAAAGCTCAACGCTAGCCTAAATGCCGTCGCAACAATAGCTAGTCAGGAGAAATTCGACTGAGATATTTATTGCTCACTTGATTTCGTTTGATGACCTGCCGTCCAGTCGCTATCGGAATGTTCCTTTAAGTATCGGTCCCGTCAACTGACTATTAGTGTGGCAATCAATGCCTGCTAGTTGTGCAATAGAATTCTTATATTTCGAAAATGAGATGGAATTCATTGCAGAGCATGTGAGGCGCGGAAATTGCTTTGCTGCCGCTGGTCCTTCTTCCAATTAATAGTCAAGGAGGAAAACCTATCGATTAGCTATTAGCGGCAGGGGAGTTCGAGTGCGTGGATTTTGAGTGTCCGCCGCACCGCAATAGATTTTATTTCCGACAAGGGGAGGGACTTTCGTGAAGCGTTTTGTGACGAGGGGAGCGCTCGCATTATTGGCCGGGATTGTCCTGGCGGCATCCACCACAGCACATGCTGGTCTGATTAACTTTCCTGTAATTGGAGGCAAGCGTTTTCATCTGGAAGAGGCGAGCATCGACGATATCGAACAAGCTCTAGCCACGCACCAGCTCACCTGCGTCCAACTGGTCACGCTCTATCTTAAACGAATCAAGGCATACAACGGAGAATGCACGAAAGAGCTCGACCCCACCAAAGGGATACTTGGGGCAATCGACGTGATCCCCAATGCAGGGCAGCTCGACGCGTATGAGACGATCAATCTCAGGCCGGCGACGCTCGGGCTTTGGGGCTTCGACGAGCATCATGCGCGCAGCCTCACGGACTTGGCCGACGATGATCCGAATATGCCAGATGCGCTTGAAACCGCAGCGGCGCTGGATCAGCAGTACGCACGAACCGGTAAGAAGGGGCCACTGTTTTGCATTCCATTCGGAATCAAGGACGAGTACGACACCTTTGATATGCGCACGACCGATGCTGCCGACGCCTTTTACGCCAATGATCGTCCGCCCGACGATGCTGCCGCGGTGGCTAAACTCCGCAAGGCGGGCGCGGTACTGCTCGGCAAGACCACTATGGGTGAGTATGCGTCGGCCAGCAGAAGCTCATTTGGTGGTCAACCTTGCAACGCTTACGACACTACGCGCTCTCCAAGTGGATCGAGCGCAGGTTCGGGAATAGCAACCTCCGCGAATCTTGCGGTGTGTTCAATGGCGGAGGAGACAGCAGGTTCGGTTATCGGCCCGTCCGATGCTGATGGCGGAACCGGCCTGGCCCCCACGGAGGAGCTCAACAGCCGGCAAGGGTTGATCCCCGCGACGCTCATGAATGATCGGGTCGGCGTAATCTGCCGGTCGGCGCGCGACGTTTCCGAAGTCGAGGATGTTCTGGCCGGCTATGATCCGAACGATCCGTTGACGGCATTCAATGTTGGTGAGCTCCCGGAAAATCCGTACGCGTTTTATACGAGTCCATCCTCGTTCAAAGGTTCCAAGCCGCTGGCCGGGATACGAATCGGAATTTTGCGTGAAAATATGGTGATCGCAGGCCCGCCGCAGGCGGAATCGGTGCAGCTCGTCCAGAATGCGATCGTCGTGCTGCAAAAGCTGGGTGCCACGATCGTCGATCCCGGAGTGGGCGGATCGATCTTTACCCCTGACATTGCGCAGCAGTTCCCCTATCTCGAACCCCAGGTGTTGATTGCAAAATTTCCGGCCCTTTTCTCGGCAACGCCGATCGATGACCTGGTCAATATGTTTTACGACCCCTCCCTGTTTCCGACCGGCGCTGGGACGCCCGTGATAACGAACCTGGGAGCTGAAACCACTACCGGCGAGCGAAAGTACGTACAAAACCGATGGTTGGCGGGGCGTGGTGACGCCAACATTCACAACATCCAGGACCTTATCAACAAATCGAACTTCTGGAGCGATCCGAACCCAAACATTGGTACGCCGGCGGTTGGTGGCCTCGTAAGTGCCCAGACCGCTACGACGCTGACCAACGAGAATCACGTGCAACGAATCTTTACACTGTCGCAGATTATTCGTGACACATTTGCCAAACAGGGTATTGACCTGATCCTTTCACCGACCACACTAAATCCGCCGAAGGTTTTGACCTATCCTTCGACGCCTGGTGCGGGCGGTAGTACGACGGTGTTGGGTGCGCATGGATTCCCGGAGCTGTCAGTTCCGGTCGGACTGACTTCTGTAGTGTATGACGTCGTGCCCGCCACGCTCGGCGCCACCACCGGAGTGTTGACTGCGACGCCCGCGCGCTTGCCGGTGGGAATGGAACTGCAGGGCCTGCCGTTCAGTGAACCTTTGCTGCTTCATGTGGCGGCCGCTTATCAGGCTGCCGCACCGGGTTCGCGTGTGCCCCCGCCGGCGTTTGGACCCCTTCCGGGGGAGCCCTAATCTCTATGCAGCTGCTCACGCTTGAACCTATCTAAACGAAGCCACCGGCTGGGGCATTATCGACCCCAGCCGGTGGCATTCGGGATCACCGATACCCGGCGAATTGATTCGTCGGTCGATTTATAGCGCGATTTCCTAAATCGTCCTGAAGGTCACACCATTGCATGAGCGGCGCCTTATCTTCCCTCGCCCCGTGCTTTTGACAATGCAGCATGGAATGAACCGCTAAAACTGGACAGGTAGACCAGCCGGGCCGGCTTGGAGGAGATTGAGTCATGGCACGGCATCGAAGATTCAACCTGGAGTTCAAGCGCCAGGTGGTGCTGGACTTTCTGGAGAAGCGGATGGGTCTGCGGGAACTGGCGCGCAAGCATAACTTGTCGCGCAATCTGCTCATTCAGTGGATACGGAAATACGAAACCGGCCAACTTACCGATGAAGTAGTCGACGCCGTCCGCATCGCAGAGTACGAGGGCAAAATCGCCGAGCTGGAGCGCAAGGTCGGCCAATTGACGATGGAAGTCGACCTGCTGAAAAAAGGGGCGCGCTTGGCACGCCAGCCGAACGGCGACAGCTACTCCGTGGTCAGCGGCCCGAAGGTTTTGCCGTCGCGCGAGGATGCCGAACCATGAAGTTGGCACGTTCGACTTACTATTACCGCAGCCGCCGCGCTGCGGCGGCGAAAATTATCGTGCGAGATCGAATCGTGGCGTTGCGCGACGAGTTTCCACGGTACGGCTATCGCCGCGTGACAGCACAATTGAAGGCCGAGGGGACCACGATCAATCACAAGGCGGTATCCCGCATCATGCGTGAAAACGGCCTCCAGGTGCGGCCGTTGTGCCGTTTCGTGCGCACCACCGACAGCGATCATGACAGTCCGATATTTCCCAACCTGGCAGCGGCCTTCCGTCCCACGGGACCCAACGAGTTGTGGATCGCCGATTTAACATACGTGGCGATCGCGGTGGGCTTCGTCTATGTGGGGGTGATTCTCGACGCCTGGTCGCGCCGGGTCGTCGGCTACGCGCTTCTCCCGCCGTCTTGATACACGACTAGCGCTGGCAGCGCTGAATGTCGCGATAGAAACGCGCCGACCTCCGCTAGGTTGCATCCACCACTCCGACCGCGGAACGCAGTATGCCTCGGAGGGCTATCGCGAGATCCTGGCCCAGCATGGTTTTATCGGTTCGATGAGCCGGCGTGGCAATCCCTACGATAATGCCAAGGCCGAGAGTTTTATGAAAACCCTCAAATGTGAGGAAGTCGTGTGCTGTGAAAGCTTTATCGGAGATGGGGGAAGGTACCCCGGAGTCGGCCTGCAGGGGCAGGCTTCAAACCGCCACAAGCTGCGAGGGTAAAGAGCCCATCTGGTGAGCGTTGTGGGAAAAGGCGGAGAAATACTTCGTCAGGTGGGTCTCGAGGAGACGAACGAAAGTAAATCGCTGATGACGTGTCGTAACATACCAGGCGACGTCGAAACCGGGATCCGGACTTCTATCCCGCGAGCAAGGGTTGGGAGGTGCCTGCCTACTGCCCAACCGGCGTCCGGCATGAAGGCGGCCTGACCTTGAGACAGGCTTCGATAAGGAACACAGGAACCTGTCGTCCCGATGCGAAGGGAGAAACCCAAGCGGCTGGCAGCCGTGAGGGTCTGAGTACCGATGCGGGGCACAGGGGCGGAGACGTCCGTAGTAGGGAAGAAGGTCCTGTAATGGGATTGGACTGAAGGGGCGTCGTCATCGGGCTTTATCCAGTGGACAACCCGACTGGGAGGATCCGCATGAATAGAGCCAAGCCGTTTTGTATTGCGAAGCGTGAAGTGTGGGAAGCGTACAAGCAAGTGAAGGCGAACCGACGCGCGGCGGGAATTGACGGACAGTCCATCGAAGATTTCGAGAGGGAGCTGAGTCACAATCTCTATCGAATCTGAAATCGGATGAGTTCCGGCAGCTACTTTCCGCCACCCGTGCGTCGGGTTGACATTCCCAAGGGTGATTCGGGAAAGACGCGTTCGCTCGGGATTCCGGCGGTGTCCGACCGAATCGCCCAAATGGTGGTCAAGCGATACCTGGAACCGATACGGGAGTGGAAGTTTCATAAAGACTCCTACGGATATCGGCCAGGGAAATCAGCCCACGACGCTTTAGCCATGGCTCGACAGCGGTGCTGGAGCCGGGATTGGGTGCTCGATCTGGATATCACGAGTTTCTTCGATCAGATCGATTGGGGACTTTTGATGCGAGCGGTGCGCCGACACACGGACTGCAAATGAGTGCGGCTCTACCTTGAACGGTGGCTTAAGAAGCCTGTGAGCATACCGGATGGAAGTTTGGTCAGCCGAGAAAGAGAGACCCAGCAGGGCTCAGTCGTCAGCCCCGTGTTGGCGAATCTCTTTCTTCATTACGCGTTCGATCGATGGATGCAACGGGAGTATCCGGACATTCCGTTCGAGCGCTATGCCGATGACGCTATCTGCCACTGTCGAAGTGAGGCGCAGGCGCAGAGATTGCGCCAGGCGCTGGCACAGAGGTTTGCGGACTGTGGGCTTCGACTGCATCCGCAAAAGACCAAGGTCATTTATTGCAAAGATACAAATCGCCCCCGGAACCTATCCCGAACGTTCCTTCGACTTTCTGGGCTATAGGTTTAGGCCGAGATCATCGAGAAACCATGATGGGAGACATTTTGTCAGCTTTCTACCAGCGGTCAGCAGGCTGGCCGCCAAGCGAATGCGACAAAGAGTCCGCCGTTGGCGCTTGCATCAGCGCAACGACCTGAAGCTGGAAGATATAGCGACTTGGGTGCGTCCTGCACTCAGTGGATGGGTACTTACTATGGTCGCTTTTATCCCTCGAAACTTCGCAGCGAACTGCGCACGATTGACGAATTTATCGTACGGCGGGCCTCTCGCAAATACAAAAGATTCCACGGCCGCGTGATGGCCAGCTGGAAATGGTTGCGTGCGCTAAAACGCCGCAAGCCCCAACTGTTCGCTCACTGGAGCTTGGAATCTGCGGCTGGATGATGGGAGCCGGATGAATCGAGAGGTTCATGTCCGGTTCTGCGAGAGCGCGGGGCTGAGATGCCCTGCGGTACTCACCTATCTCAGTGACTATCGAACTCATGCCGACGTGATCGCGAAACTTCCGCGCTTCATTGACGAGGTATACAACACGCGGAGACTGCACTCGGCACTCGGTTATCTTTCGCCCGTGCAGTTCTAGGAACAACTCATCAACACCATGGTCCAATCTCCCGCCTAAGAACTGTCCAACCGACGGGGTTCACTCCACCTTAACGCTCAAAAATCCTCCTCGGCCCGTATATGTCTGCGGTGATGGACTCGTTCCTGGCAAGGGATTCGATGGCACAGAAAACGTTCGTTGTTTCTCGCTGGGCCTTTGACCGAGGAGCATCCGCGACGAACTCTGTGGTCGTGGCTGCCGCATTACAATCGCGGCCGACCGCATACTTTCTTAGAACCCGGCCTTCCCGTGCCGCGCCGGCATTGCCCGGTGCAGGTGCAAGGCCAGCGGCATCGCTTTGACCAGCCAGGCCACGTGCTGGCGCACCCCGTCTTGAACGGACTTCACCACGAGTACAGCCTCCTGAACCCGTGCTGCTTGACTCCCGTGGAGTTTTTGCGGACCACACTGCCTCCCTCACTCGTAACTCGGCCATCGTTGTCATGGTTGTAGGTGATCTGCCCGAGAGAGTATTCGGGGTTGAGTTGCGACTCCACTGCGTCGAGTTGGCGACGAACGGCGGTTGGTTCCGTAACGACCGGATACGTTTACGATTACGATTCCCGCTTGACTTCAATTAGCTACAATGGATCTTCGAACGCGTCTCCCGGGTCTCGAAGCCGAGCTTCGTGTACAGACATAGAGAACGATTGTGGTAGGCGGCTTGAACCAGTCGGACGCCGGCGAACTTGCGTTGGGCCGCGCGTTCCAACGGCGCAAGGCGGCGCGACTCTTCGGAATCGCTGTCGTGATAATGACGGGATCGAACTCCGTTAGTCATAAAGCGAGGGCTGCCGGGGCCAAGGCTGTCCTCCACAAACCTTTTATGCCTCAGGATCTTCTACCGCTCTCAGGCAGGTTTCGATGGCTCTTCCGATCGTCATAAACCCTGAACTCCGGGGCTCGGTCGCGCTCAACCTTTCGAGCGACGGTGCGCCGGGCAGAACTCAGGGTTTAGCGCGGCCGCCGAAGCATCGGAGTAACGAGTGGCGCAGCACCTACCCGGATCTCCTTGATCACCTCGAAACCGTGGCGCAGATAGAGCGAGATGTTCCGCGGATTGGTCGACTCGAGGTAGGCTAGCGTCCTTTCCCGATCGCAGCGGAGGACAGCATGACGCATCAGCGCTTCTCCGAGGCCCTTCCCCTGAGCGTTCGGCTCAACACCTATTAACGGCAGATACCAGTGAGGCTCTTCCGGATGCGACTCCCCCATCTTCTCGAAGGTAGCAAGCAGATCGTCCAGGTGCTCGGGCTTTGCCGTATCGCGGAATATCTTTTCGAGGGCCTCATCATCCGGATGCTCTCTAGGAGGCAACCAAAGCGCGGCGCCGCAGAAGTTGGTGGACACATAAGCGGAGTGATGTGCGAAGCTGCCCCCCGCGAACTCACGAGTAGCCGGACCCATGGCGCCGAGGTATTCGTGCGGAGATGGCCACGCGAATCGCGCGATGGGGTCCGTGAGAAACGCCGCTACTATAGCTGCGATAGTGTATTGCATCTCATCGGGTGTCGCGCTTCGTATCTCGATCGGCGGACTGGTCATCTCTTCCTCCCGGAGCCCAAGAACTTCAACGTTCGTTCTTCCCGAGTAATACTCCCGCACTGCTCTCGCGAGCAAACGGACCAGGGCCGTCAAGTGGATCCAGGCCGCGCCAGCGTTCTACTACCCAAAGACCGAGCAACGTCCATCCCGGAGTTCCGAGGTGTGGCCGGACCGCCACCACCGAGATGTCGCGGTAACACGGTATATTGCCCGTCTGCTAAGACCGGACAAATGGCGAAAGGCGGCTGAAAGACAAGGGCCGGAAGCGCCCACGATCGCGAACCGACCGTCCCATTGGAACAACTAAGGTGCGATCGTACCAAATCAATGCACCGCCGTTGTTCTTTTGGCACGCGGGTCGTTGCGTTTGAGCAGCGGGAAGATTGGCAACAGGCAAAGACAGATGATCGCGAGAATCCTGAGCGTGTCGAGATAGGCTTCGGTGCTCGCCTGCGTCTGCACCGTCAGGTACATTCGCCCCAGAGCTTGATGACTGGCGTCCGCGGCACTCATCCCCGCGTGGAACAAATTATTAGTGAGTCCGGAGAGCTGGTCGCGTAAGGCTGGGTTGTAAGTATTCAGATGCATGCTGAAGGTGTCCTGGTGTATCTGTGCCCTTCGCTGGGTCAAAGTCGCCACCATTGAGATGCCGGCACTGGCCCCAAGGTTACGGAACATGTTGATCATGCTTGAGATTTGGTTGTTCTTTCCTGGTGGCGCGTCGAGATAAGCCAGCGTGTTGATCGGGATGAACATGAAAGCCACGCCCAAACGTTGGTAGACGTAGTCGAGCATGTAGGTATTAAAATTGGCCTGGAGGTCGAGCCGAGTCATGTGCCACAGCGCAAGCCCGGTGAGCAAGAATCCCGCGGCAGCGAGCCAGCGTGCCTGCACGCGCGACGACAGTCGTCCGGCGATCGGCATCGTCACTATCATCAGCAGACCGCCGGGAGACAGCACCAGACCCGCTAACTCAGCGGTATATCCGGCCAGTGATTGTACAAACAGGGGCACTAACGCGGTGGCCGCATAGAGTGCTACTCCCAGCACGAACATCATCAGGCTGGCCGCCGCAAAGTTGAAATTCTTCAGCAAACGCAGTTCGATCACTGGCGACTTTTGCCGGAGCTCCCAGATGACGAGCACTACAATCGAGATGAGCGAGACCGCCGAGAGGATCGCGATGAAGTGCGATGCGAACCAGTCATCCTCCTGACCTTTGTCGAGCACGACCTGCAGGCAGCCGATACCGAGCGCGATCAGACCTATCCCGATGTAGTCGATGTTAAGTCCGCGAGGGCTGCGGCGCCGTTCCTCCATGCGCTCCTTCAGATAGGGCGGATCCTGGACGAAATGATTGGTGAGCAGTAGCGAGACAATTCCGATCGGAACGTTGATATAGAAAATCCAGCGCCAGCTGTAGTTGTCGGTTATCCAACCGCCGAGGGTCGGTCCGATAGACGGGGCAAGCACCACCGCCATCCCATAGATGGCGAACGCCATGCCCAGGCGTGCCGGCGGAAAGGTATCTGCGAGAATGCTCTGCTCGCTGGGCTGCAATCCGCCGCCGCCAACTCCCTGCAGGACGCGAAACAGGATGAGCATGCCAAGCGAGGGAGCAATTCCGCATAGAAATGAACAGGCCGTGAAGAGTGCCACGCAGGTCATATAGAAGCGCTTGCGTCCCATAACTTCCGACAGCCATGCGCCCAGCGGCAGAATGATACCGTTGGAGACCAGGTACGAGGTCAGCACCCAAGTGGCCTCGTCGTTGCTCGCCGACAGGCTGCCCGCAATATGCGGCAGCGCGACGTTGGCAATGCTCGAGTCGAGCGCCTCCATGAAGGTTGCGATGGTCACGGTGAACGCGATCGGCCACGGATTGATCGCGTACGTGGGTCTGGTGGCCGGCGCGGACTGGCCGCCGACTGAAGCCGTGCTCACTTCAACCACACGGTGGGTTCAACGGACATGCCAGGGACGAGACGATGGTCGACGTTCTGCCCTGGTGCGAGATCGATACGAACGGGAATCCGCTGCACCACTTTTACGTAGTTGCCTGTCGCGTTTTCGGGTGGGAGCAGGCTGAAGCGTTCACCCGACGCAGAGCCCAAACCATCTACATACCCTTTAAAGGTGCGGCCCAGGGCCTCAACGTCGATGTCGACCGGTTGGCCGGGACGCATGTGCCGTAGCTGATTTTCCTTGAAATTGGCGGTGACCCATACGTCGTCGAGCGGTACCACCGCCAGCAACGATTCGCCCGGCTGCACGCGCTGACCCGGTTCGATGCTTTTCTTACCGACTACGCCACTCATGGGCGCGGTAATCCTCGTGTAGCCGTAGTTGAGCAAGGCTTGATCGAGTTCGGCCTGGGCCTCCTTAACCTCCGCTTCGCGGGAAGCAATGTTCTTCAGGGCTGCATTGGCGCCTGCGCGATCCGCATCGACCGTGGCCCGAGCTACTTTCGCAATACGCAGGCTCTCCTCGTAGTCCTCGCGTCGGGCGGCGCCCTTGGCCGCAAGGGCTTGCAGCCTGGGTTCGTCATATTCGGCCTTAGCTCTGGTCGCTTCGTCCGCGTTGACTTTGCTCAACGCCGTTTGGTAGTCCGCCTCAGCCGATTCCACCTGCGCCTTGCTCTGGGCTAGCCTGGCGCGAGCACCCTCGACCGCAACCACGTAGTCGGAGGGCTCGATCTCCGCCAGAAGCTGTCCTTCGCGGACCGCCTGGGTATCGACCACATAGACCTGTGCGATCGTACCATTAATGTGGGAGCTGACCGCGATGATGTGTCCGTCGATCTGCGCATCATCGGTCTCTTCATAAGAAGACAGATATCTCCACCCTGGTACTGAAACGGCCGCCGCGCCGAGAAGGAACAAAATCACCAGGACAATATTTCGGCGGCGACCAAATTTTGACGATGTGGATTTTCTCAATTCAGTTGATGATGAACGATCGGCATTCTCCAGATCCGCGATGCGAGGTTCATGGTCGCGCCCATCCGCAAGGCGGCCGACCCGGTCATCATGAGCCTGGTTGTGATCGGAGGGTTTCGTATTATCGGTGTGGTCTTCCATTATTTTCGCCTCCTAGACAAAAGAGGATCCCCCGGTAGAACCGCCGCGCGCGGCGGGATGGGAGGCTCGACCTACGCGCGGCGGACACCGGAGGAATGTTGATCCGATGCATCAGCGGTGGCTGCTCGAAGACGTCGCTTATTCCGCGTCGAGCTGCTCGGCTTCACTACCCTGCCGTTGCATCCGGTTCTGAAGCCGCGCGGATTTGCGTATCGCTTCCCCAACCGCCACCTAACGCTTTGTAGATAGCGATCAGATCGTCGATTAGTTGCTGGTCGCTCTGTGCCAATGAGTCTTGTGCTGCGTAAAGCGATCGCTGCGCGTCAACCACGTCGAGATAGCCGTCATAACCCTCCTCGTAACGTTCTTGCGCGAGCATTTCGGAAAGCTTGAAATCCTGCGCGGAAGCCGCCAGCGCTTGATGCCTGGTACGCTCCTTGGCGTAGCCGACGAGCGCGTCTTCAACTTCGGCCAGCGCGTTCAGCACGGTCTTTCGATAGTTGAGGAGCGCCTGTTCCTCCTGGGCGTTTCGGACCTCGATATTGGCGCGAATCCGGCCCGCCTCGAAGATTGGCCAAGTCATCGCAGGACCGACCGACCACATCCGGCTAGAGCCGAACAGGAAATCACTGGTGCTTATCGATTCGAGCCCGGCAATGCCGGTGATGGTGAATTTAGGAAACAGATCCGCGGTCGCCACGCCGACGCGCGCGGTGGCTGCCGCGATTTCGCGCTCGGCACGGCGAATATCAGGTCGCCGCCGGAGCAGATCCGAAGGCAGGCCGGCGGGAATCTGCACCGCGATCGAATCGGGATCCGCGATGCCCGGAATTGGTGCCATATCGGACAGCTGAGCGCTGAGTGCATCGGGCTCGCGACCGAGCAAAACGCCGATGCGATGGACGGTCTGGGCAAGCTCGCTTTCCAGTTCCGGTACCTGCGCTCGTGTGTTCTCCAAAAGAGAACGGGCTTGAAAGACATCGAGCTCGGGCGCGTATCCTAAATCAAATCGAGCTTGGGTCAGCTTTAACGAATCACTCTGATCGCTCAAGTTTTCTCTGGCGATTTGGAGGCGGCGCTCAAGCGCGCGAACGGCGACGTAGTCACGCGCTGCCTCCGCCAGTAGCGTTACCTGCACGTCGCGTAAGTTCTCGATCGACGCGTCGAGCTCGGCTTGCGAGGCTTCCACTCCCCGCCGGATACCGCCAAATACGTCCAGTTCCCAGCTCGCGTCGAAACCGGCTTCATACATGTTTTCTTCCCTAGGAATCACTTGAGGAAACTCTCCGAAGGGTGTGTTTGCACTGTACCGCTGACGAGTGTACGAACCGTCGAGGTCGAGCGTTGGAAACAGTCCTGCGTGGCTGATGACTAACGAAGCCCGTTCTTCGTGGACGCGACTCAGAGCGATCTTCTCGTCGAGATTGGAGGAAAGCGCCTGAGCTATGACCTCGTTAAGTAGCGGATCGTCAAAAGAGCGCCACCATTGGGCGAGATCTATTCTGGTCCCATCGGTCGTGCCCTGCTCGCCGAGGCTGCTCCAATGCGAAGGCAACTCGATAGTAGGTGTTTTATAGTTAGGCCCTACCATACACCCGGCGAGCGTCAGGAGGACACTCATCGCGACCACGCGCAACTGTGTACGGTGCCGCAGCACTGCTCTTCTCTCGACGATCGGGTCCGATGTCACTTTCTGTTCCTTCATAGGCCAAACTACTGCTTGGTTGGGCTCATATACCGAGAGTCGGAAAGTCGATTGTAGGGGACAACGTGATAACGATTCTTCTCTTGAGCTCTGGAGAGGGGGTGGGAGTCAAACCGCACCTGCGACCGAACCATGCTCGGGGACCAGAGCAACGTGGGTCGTACCGATCGGGCCCTCATGCTAATGGACTGTTACCTTCGCGGGGGGAGGCGCCTGCGGCGCGACCTCTTGTTCGCAACCCGGAAGAAGTGCCAACACCAATGCTACGATCACCGTCGCTGATCGAGCGTGCCGCAACCGAATTTGATTCATTCAACTACCTCTGATCGCTCATGTCCCGAAAGTTGTGATCCTCGTTACCGGCCGCTGCCGGCTACCGCGCGCGGCGGTTTTCTGACCTTCACCGGACCGTCCGCCTCTCGAGCCAGATCATCGGCGCTCTTATTATCCGGAGCGAAGAGCCGCCTCCCGATGCATTCCAGGCATGCAGTCCACCTCTGTCGAAACTCGGGATCGAGCGGGTCCATCCCGGTAACCAGCGAGACGACCTGGGGCAGGATTAGGGGAAACACACGTAAGGCCGAGCTGACGAGCAGCAACATTTCTTCGTCGGCGTCGGGAGGTAACTTTCCGTTGGCTTTCGCTCGCCGCCACCGGGCAACCTCGGATTGCAGAAAGGTTCGCCGCTCCTCTTTCGCGAGCAGTTTGCGGTTACTCTTGTCGAGCGCCTCCCACTGCCACATCCGAAGCGAGTCGGTGTCGTCACAACACTCGTCAAACCCGCGCACCATGCTGCTGGCGAAATCTTCGTCCGGCAGCGACTCAATCAAGGCTGCCTTGGCCGACAGATGTTTCGCGAGCACGGCTCGGTAGAGCCCCTCTTTAGATTGGAAACAATAGAAGATCATGCGCTCATTAACGCGCGCGCCGCGGGCGATCGCGTCAGTCCGCGCGCCGGCAAATCCATTCGCCGCGAACTCCTTCTGCGCCGCCGTCATGATCCGTTCCCTGGTGCGATTTAAATCGCGGTGCTGGTGCATTGTTGTTTGGGGTCCTATTAGGCAGATGCTTAATTATATTAAGCGGTTACTTATCAAGCAAGCGGTGGTCCCTCCACTGCAAGGTATCTTTTGATCTAAGGTGCAGATCGTTCATATGATGCACGAGGCAAATGCAGAACATTCGAAACTGTTCTGTCCCGCTAGTTGATTGGCTTGTTCGGTTGCCGTTTGCACTCACGGCCGCATCATATGACGCTCTATCTCCCACGTATTAAGTGGCTGCGTCGAATAATCGTCAAGCCGGGTATTGATGCACGTACTTTCCCGGACACAACCCCTAATTTTTATGTTGATGCTTAATTACATTAAGCAGTTGCTTAAATGAAGCAGCAAGTGGCGTGCCGAAACCATCGCATCAAAAAGGTTGGCAATTTCTGCCGGCGAGGACCCGCCAAATTCGCGAAGGTCGAAATCTATCGCGAAATGCGCATGAGCGACGGAGTCGGTCCTTGTCCTGGCAGCAGCGCGGAAAGCGGCCGGGCCGCCTTCATCTGGAGTTGGATCGTTCGGCACCGCTACTGATATGTGCGGTTCTTCTCTATTCCATAACCCCAGTAGCCGGTTTACGCGCTATCACCTCTCGGAGTGCTGGTTGGTCGATTCTAAGTCGGGCCCCGGAGTATTCGACCTATGCGCATCTCGCGACGCATTTTGCCTTTCGCGATGCGGCGCGTATTCAAGGCAGAGGGACTTTCCAGCCTGCTTTGGGGGGATTCTCAGGCACGCCTTTTGCGCTTCGATTAAGTGACTACTTAAAGGTATTAGCACTTCAGCAGGGACCAAGTTTGATCGGTGCCTCGCTTCCCGGTGCTCTAAGAAGGGAGCGGATGATAATGCACCGTGGCGCAGAACAAGTAGAGATACACTCGGGTGAATTCTCGTAATTTATTGCAGAATATATTACGCGGTCAGATAATTGGTAGTTTCGTCATGACTGCGCCGATTATAATTGCATTCGCGGCGCTCACAATGGCCGCACCGGTTTTCGCACAATCCTCTCTCGATTCGTCATCCGCACCGGCTACCGATTACGCGTTGCCGCCGCCAGGAGGTTCGCTGATCGAACCTGCGATGCCCTACGATCCGTCCACGGAAGAGGCGGCGCATGACGAAAACACACCGAGTGACGCGACTCCGAGCGCTCCAGTGCCAAGCAAGCCGACGGCGGTGGCTAAAACCCGCGTCACGACGGCCGACAATGATTCCGCGAGAGATGAGGCGCATTCTGAATGGGATCGGGTCGGAGATGTTGATGCCGACATCGACGACGATGATCAAGCCGACAAGGTGCTTGAGGTTCCACAGGCGCTGCCATCGGCCGATCCGCAGCCCCCCGATGACTCGGACCAAACAGCGCAGCAAGACGGCAGTCAATCTCCGGATGATCAAGAGCCAACGCCGGATCAAGTAGGAAGCATCGGAGATTATCAGGACGAGGAGGAAGGCGCCCTTATGGGTGTCTATGGCGTTCCTGTACTGATCGCACCCATAGGGGTGAGTCCTTTTCACCCATCGCCGTACCGCCGGGGCGGTTTTGGGCACCGCTTTCAACGTGGTTTCGTGCCTAGCGTACCACGACCATTTGTGGGGACGAATTCCGGTATTCTGCCGACCAGCCCAATGTTCCCGAGCGGTTCGGTGCGATTTTCGGGTGCAATGCCGTTTCCCCACGGAATAGGGTTTTCCGGCGGAATGCGAGGGGGTCGCCGCTAAGCGGGTACGTGTCGATTCCTGATGATCCCGCGCACGCTGCGGGTTTTGGCGGCTATGCTCCTTCTTCCTTTATCCCCCAACACCGTCAACGAAAGCAGGTCAAATCCAACAATTTCCCGTTTTGCCAGGCCTGAGCAATTCGTTGTTAGGGCGAATAAATGAGTGATGGGCGTCGAGGTGACACCCCATCAAACCTTCCTAAAAGTTGGCGGTTAAGCAGCGCGGGAAGGGAGACGGACGGTGCCGGTCGCAAGAACCGAAAGTTCGCCATCCTGTTGCACCGCTTTTTGCGTGATGGTGGCGTAATGCGCACCATCTTCGGTGTAAGTCCGCGTGACCTCGCCGTCGATGTAAAGGGTATCCCCAACCGGATTGTGGCGGCGGATTTTTACTTCAATATGACGCAAGAAGCTGCTGTCGCCACCCCAATTAGTTAGATGATGGGTCATCCAGGAGCAGCGCTCCGGACCGTAGTCGTAAGCGGCGGGCGTGCCGACGAGGGTTGCGAGATCGTCTTCCCAATGGACGCGCTCGGGAACGTCGGGGATGCCGAATTTATTAGCGATGCCGAGGCCGGGGTGCTTCTGCATCTGCTTCCAGGCGAGTTTGTTGGCGCGAATATAAAGACCGCCCCAGCCTTGCGCGAAGGCGATGAATCCGGTGACTGTCATGGGGCCTTTGACCATAGTCTTGAGCTTGTCGCCGACCTTGACGTCTTCGATATAACGCGGAGTTGCACCGCGGACTTCTTCACCTTCGTAGAGAGCAAAGATTTTTGCGAGGTCCTCGCGGGAATACTTAACCGGTGGCCTTTGCTTGGTCTCAGCGTACTTGGTGCCGCGCTCGCGCGCGGTATCGCGCTCGGTGCGAAAACACCAGCTATCGCCTTCTGCGACCGATTCGCCGCGCTGGTTGAGGAACTCACAATGGTAAATTTGCTGGATCGAGCGGCCAGCGAAGCGCGTGTCGTGCTCTACCAAATCCTTGAGCCAGACTTTGGTGGTGAATTCGTCACCCAGAAGCATCGGGCGGTGCCAGACAACGTCGATACCGGCAAACATCGCATGGACGCCAGCGAGGCCGCCCACATAGCCACTAAATGAACGGTTGAGAGGGAAGATAAACGATGGCGGCGCTACCAACCGCCCATGAGGGCCCTTGGTAGCATAGTCGGGATCACACCATAGAGGATTGTCGTCGCCGATACCGTGGGCCCAATGGCGGATGTTGTCGCGGCTGGCCTCGTGGCACCAGGGCTCAAGCGATTCCTCGATGGGAACGTTGATCAGCTTTCGAAGGTCGTTGAGATTCCTATCACCGATGACGGAAAAGCGTTGCTGAGTGGCGGCCATGAAGAACTCCTTGTGAGCCAGGCGGTACCGGTTCCCGCTAGGCGGCGGATACAGTCCGCTTAGGTTAAGCGCGGTGGAAAATATACCTACGCGTGTTGATAATTTGCCTATCGGCCATTCAAGCTACGAAGCCGAGACCTGGAAATGGCGTGGGACGAATAGTTTCGTCGATAAGAAGTATCTGTGGCAGCGCGCATATTGTCGAATGAACTAAATAGAGATTTGCCAGCGCGATCATTAGATGCTGGCAAGACGGGCGATTGTGTCAGTTCGCGCGCATGCAAATCCATTCGCTGCAAATTCCTTGTTTAGCCTCCGCGACAATCCGTTCCCGCGTACGATTTAAATCGCATTGCTGAACCATTGTCTTTTGCATCGGCCCCTCCTGTCGGCCGAGTCATCGACTTTCATATTGGGGAAGACGCTTCGAGACGAGCATCGATATTCTAAAATCGTCCATCCTTATGTAGCTGCTGAATTATCTTAAGCGTTAGCTTAACGCAAGAGATTCCATGCCGTCACCGGTTCGGGGCCATCGAAATTGTCAGCGAGCAAGAAGTTTACGACCCAGGCGGTGCTATCCATGATGCGGGCGCAGCATTTTGGCCGCATTAACGGATTTCCTCCGTGGTCGATGTTTGGGGGTGCCAACGTTGGCTCTACAATGCTCCAAATGGGGCTCAAGGCTTTCTGCCATGCGAGTTGCTGGCGCTTGGCATAAAGGTAAAATCACTATCGTCGAGCCCACGGTTTTCTGACCAGATAGGGCGTGATGTCTGAGCTTCGCGCTCGACAGCCGTCCGGCGTATGACACTGTGCGCGTCACTCGCCGAGGTCCGCGTTGCGTCCGTGCCCGGCGAATCCCGGGCGACTGCGGCCACCTGTTCCGAATCGTCGACACCGCCGACGCTTGTGTCCTTGGGCGACGCAGGCGTCCCCTATGATCCTGAGTGAATATTGGCCAATCGTTGAGGCAGCAGTTCAACCAAGGAAACGGAATACTATTGGAGCGCATCCCACATAATGCAACATGCAACATTCGGTAATACAGCGTTGGCCCGCGCGCGGCCGATGAACTAGTCATGACCTCGTTATTACCGGTATCATCTTCTTGGATGCAGCGGACAATTGCACGGAGGGTCGGAGCGAAAGATTCCCAGTCAATCGCTGAAAACCATTAAAATCGCCGCGCGAGATGTCGTAATCATACAAACGTCTGTAGCCATATCCGCGCGAACGAATCGCTTGCGTTGATCTAACGCCTAAGATAATTAAGTATCTACATAAGGGCCCGATCGGGTTCCCAAACATTTACTATCGTTTCGGATCCTTCTCCCTCGATCTGGAAGTCAATGGCTCGGTCAACACGACCAGGCCGATGAGAAACGACCATGCCTCACCATCGCGATTTGAATCGCACACGCGAACGTATTATTGCGGCGGCGCAAAAAGAATTTGCTGCGAATGGGTTTGCCGGCGCGCGAACTGACGCAATCGCCCGCCGCGCGAGCATCAATGAGCGGATGATCTTTTATTGCTTCAACTCCAAAGAGGGGCTTTATCGGGCTGTGCTCGCACAAAAGCTCTCCGCCAGAGCGCGCATCATCGAATCCATGCCGGATGAAGATTTCACCAGCAACCTTGTTAACGGATTTGCGGCAACCTGCGCCAGTATCGACGCTCTTCGAATGTGGCAGTGGGAGGCGCTCGATAAGAGGAATCGCAAACTGGTCGCAGAAGATGAGCGGCGCGCATATTTTCAAGCCGAGGTCGCGCGCTGGAGGCGAGCAAAGACAAACGGAGCCTTACCTCCCGACGCCGATGAAGTGATGTTGCTGCTCGTCAGTGCGGCGTTGCGCACTTTTCCCTTGGCCCTGCCTCAAGTCATCTCGCTTGTCACCGGCATGGATCCGCTTGATCCTGAGTTCCGGCGGAAATGGACCGCATGCCTGGAATGGATAGGGCAGCGACTTCTCACTCCCGCTCTGACACTCAAAGCCGAACTCCAACGTGAGAAAATAGACGACTCCGCCAGGGAGCCCAAAGCGCCGCTCAAGACACTCCGACAATCTGCCGCGACAAGGAGATCCAAGAGTTTCGTCAAGGTTACGTGAGCAGCACTCCCCGCGCTGTTACGAGGGATCGCAAAAGCGACTGTTCTCCAATTCTAAAACGGCTCGGCTACGGAGTCGGCGGGCGATAACGGCGACGATGGACCGCGCGTGCTTATGCATGCCGATAACATTAGGGCTCGGAGCCCCAAAACTCCAGACTTTCAGCCGGTTTCGGAGTTTTTGGTTGGCACAACTTTAGCCGAACCTCAGAAACGGGCAAGTCGTGATACTGGGGATGCCGGTGAACAATTTATGACTAAGTCAGGATGCGATTTATGATTGGTACTGTGACAAGACTTGCCACGGTCATGAAGGCGACTGCACTCGCAAGCGCTTCAACGTCAAAGCCGAAGCGGTCAGCCACAATGAAAGTGAATAGTTGCGGCGGCATTGCAGCCTCGATCATGACCGCATGCAAATTGGAATGAGTGAGGCCGATCTTCGCGCCCGCGAATCCTATCACCAACGGCGAAAGCCCGAGCTTGATGATCAGTAACGGCCACCATTGGCGAAAGTCATGCAAGGATCTTTTCAGCACGCTGGGTTTCAGGGCCATCCCGAGAATTAGCAACATCAACCCAGAGGTGCATTGCCCCAGCAGGTGGAGTGCCGACAAAAGGAATTCGGGCAACGGAATGCCAATCACTCTAATAATGATTGCCACTATTGCCGACAATATAAGGGGAAATCTCGCTATTTGGCTGAATGCCGCTTTAATCGAAGGCTTGCGCTCGTCCTCATAGAGCGTCGCGAGCAAAGAACCGGTGATCAGGTCCGAAGAGGTAACGGTGATCTCGCACAGGATCGCGATCTCAGTCACGAGCAGAAACTGCTCCGGGAAGAGTCCCTGTAATAGGGGCATTCCCAGGTAAGTTACATTGCCGAAAGCGCTACCGATTATGAGTGATCCCTTTTGTTTCGGTGTCAGCGCAAAAGCGTGGAATACCAGTAGCGCGCTAGCGACACATACCAAAAGTCCGATCAGCATTACGAGCGGAACCTGCCACAGGGTGCTGCTGATCGTCGCCCCATAGATTACTTGGACGTTCAAAGCGGGCAACAGCACGTTGAGCACCAGGGTGCCGCATTGCCGTCGAGTGGAATCAATATCTAGGTCGGGTAGCAGTCGATGGAGCGAGGATCCAACACAAGCGATTGCTGCTAGCGTAAGGAATACGTTCAGCATGAATGGGACCAAGCCTCATCGCGGGCTTCGTGGGCAGACGGCGGAATGAGAACCAGCACCTTTCCCTCCGCTAAAGACCGGAGGACACGCAACATCAAAGTGGTGCGCTAGGCTTAAGAAATTATCTCCGCATCCGACCAATTATGAGGGCATCGAGCCCAAATAGTCGCGCTTGCCAATTTTTACGCCGACCTGGCGGAGGATGTCGTACGCGGTCGTGGTATGGAAGCCGACTTGCGGAATTTCGAAGTGATACAAATAGCTCTGCGCTTTCATCGTACGCTGCTGGCCACCCATCGGAACGGTGACGTCCGAATCGTCTTTGCCGTCGAGCTGATCGGGCTGCAGACCCTTCAGGAAATCGACAGTCTTATCTATGCGCGCTTGCATCTCGGCCCAGCTATTGTCCTGGTCCGGCAGACTTGGCAGAGCAACGCCGGCGACGCGACCGACGCCGAGCGAGTGATTGCACGCTTGGCGCACCTGCCGCTCCAGCGTGAACATGTCCGGATAGAGGCGCAGATTGAGTACCGTGGCGGTGTCCCATTTCTGCGCAGTGACGTGTTCCTCGCCTTTTTGCAGCACGGTCTTGAGGCCGCCGAGCAGCTGGAGGCATACGGGCACAAAGCCGGAATATAGCGATATGGCCATTGGAGCTTCTCCCTCGTGATGCGGCTCACTTTCTCAGTCGTTTATTTTCCATAGGCTTGGGCGATTTCACCAACAAGCTTGGCCCAAGCCATGTCCATGGCTCCATAGACCTCGCCGGCCTCGGGCCGCGAATTGTCTCCGAGGATTTCTACCATCAAGGTTGCGTAGTCGGACAGGATGACGCCAGCCTGCATCATTCGCAGCAGTCCGACCTGACGCTTGGTTTCGCTGAAAGTTCCCGAGGCATCAACTGCAACATAGGCGTCCAGCCCCTTCCCAACGGCAGTGATGGCGGGAAAAGCCGCACAGACTTCGAGCGAGATACCAGCGAATATTAGCTTTTTTCGCCCAGTCGCCTCGATGGCATGAGCCACCCGTGCATCATCAAGAGCATTGACCGACGAACGGTCGATGATCTCGATGCCCGGCAGCGCTTCGACGAGTTCTGGGAAAGTCGGCCCCCACATACTGTCTCGCGCCGTCGTTGTAGCAATAATGGGTAGTTTCAATGCTCTCGCAGCTTTCGCCAGAGCCACCACATTGTGTTTCAGTTCGCCGGTTGAATAGTCGCGAACACCAGTCATAAGGCCGACCTGATGATCGATGAGGATGAGCGCGGCGTTTTCGGAAGTTAGAGGCTCATACTGGCGGATTTGATTAGGCATGACATTCTCCTTGCTCTTGAGGTTAATGATTTTTTTTGCGACTTGGTGTCCGACAGAAAGGTGGGCACACTTCAGCGGCCGCGCGATATTCCGAAACTGTGCGGTGCAGTGTCGCCGCCCTGAAAGAAAACCACGATGGAGACCGGGTGAATACAGGACTCGGCCAACACTAAACCGCGCTCGGTGCCGGAGCAGCGGAAAACAACTGTGCATTTTCTTGAAAACCCACCTACGGTTTCAAGAGTTGCTTACTCACGCGGACTTGTGAAACGAAACGCATCGCTAAGGATTGTCCCCGTCTAGCTCCATCCATCTTGGTGCCAGATACTGGTCTGTGGCCCGCAACGAAGAGGAGACACCTTCCATGACGTTTAATGAACGGGATGTCAATTCCATCGGCGTGACGGCGTACTTGTACTTTTACCCGCTGATGACGATGGACATCACGCGTAAGCAGCTGACCAATGTCGCCAAGCCTAAAGGCATTCATTCGCCGATGAATACGTTCGTCAGCTTGGCGGAATTCCCGTCGGCAGACATGAAGGCCGTGGTCCGGCCGAACTTTGACACACTGTATTCGAGTGCCTGGCTCGACCTGATCAAGGGGCCGATGATCGTGTCAGTCCATGATACAGCAGGGCGCTATTACCTGCTGCCGATGCTTTTCGCCTCTCTGGGCTGGCGCACGACAGAGACTCAGGATCTGGATACAAGATGGTAATATCTATACCTCTGCCGGAATCACGGCTGGCATTGATCTCGCTCTGGCGATGGTAGAAGAGGACCACGGTGCGTCTGTGGCATTGGATGTAGCGCGCAACCTTATCATGTTTCTGCGCAGACCTGGTGGTCAGCCGCAGTTCAGCGTTTCCCTATCGACGCAAGCTTCGGTACGTAAGGCTCTGCAGGACCTTCAGGTGTGGATGGCAGAAACCCTGAAACAAGAATCTCTCTGTTGATGTACTCGCCAGGTGTGCTGATATGAACCCGCGGAATTTCAGTCGCGTCTTCAGGAAGGAAACCGGCATTACACCTGCTAAATTCGCGGAACGTTTGCGCGTGGAG
>Ga0206836_10092_pt1 | contig 24176 bp, 18 predicted proteins | sample Alteio_BWOrgCont_28_FD_152871 | JGI IMG/M metagenome (GOLD analysis project Ga0206836, IMG submission 152871) | Enriched cells from forest soil in Barre Woods Harvard Forest LTER site, Petersham, Massachusetts, United States -... | ecosystem: Environmental > Terrestrial > Soil > Temperate forest >...
ACCCCGCTGATCAACACATAATCCCATTGCCGCCGAGGGGGATCTAACAAAATGTTTCTTTTCTCAAAAACCGCTTCAGGAAAACGACGGCGCGCACCGTTGACCATTACATCCAGAACATCAATACCTGTGTATTCGCCCTTCCAGCCCAGCTCTCGCAAATAACCGTAGAGACACCCCAAACCGCAGCCAAAATCCAAAATACTTTTACCTTGGATATCTCCCGCGGCCAAAAGAGCGGCAAAGCGGGCTTCCTGTGTTTCCTGGGATTTCCAACCCACCTTGTGGCAAGAAGCTTTGTGTCCAATGAGTTTGGCCATATAAAACAAACGCATGGTTAAAAGGTCTTGCAGAGAAAGCCCGGTACGAGACTGAAAGAGAGGCATGATTAGAGCAGTATGGTCATATCGGCGCCGATAATAACGCCGCTCAAGTCTAAAGTTAAAGGGGAAGGCGCGTTACCCGGCGGGGTAACTCCCGTAGGCACGAAAATAATTCTAGTTCCGTTGGGCCCTTGCTGGGTCATTAATTGTCCGTTCATATTGACGGGTGATCCATTGGGAACACCTGAATAGCCGCCGGCCGCGGAGCCACTGCCGGTAAATCCCTGAATTTGCGCCAATTGATATCCCAGAAACCCGGAAATAATAGAATTCGGAATAGGCTTCCAGTCCACTCCCAGCTTCAATCTCCCGCCAAATCCCGAACTGGAAAAATTACCCGTCACCATGGGGAAATCAAATCCTGTCGTATTAGGCGTAGTGGTTGTAATTTCGGAATTAGCCGTTGAAAGACTGGTCAGGTATAAGGCCGGATTAGCTTCGATAAAAAATTTAACTTTCTTTTTATAAAGCTGAATGAGCTCATAACGAATACTCATACCAGCCTCAATAACCGAATAGCTAATCGCTCCATCAGCAGACGTGTCAGTAGTGCTATTGGGGTCGGTAAAAGAAGCTGTCATTTGCCCTATGAACAGAGTGCCAAAGGTTAATCCCACTTCAAAATCCTCCGCCACTTGAAGATAAGGATTCAGATCGATTCCCAACCCTCCCGGAGCCGCTTGGGCGGTAAATGTAAAAGAAGAATCCTGAACGGAGTTATTGGCTGTTTGCGTCATGGCGCTAACCGCGTTATTGAAATCTTTGAGAGAAGTTAATTGAAATGTGGGCTCGAAACGGATTCCAATACCCGAATAGCGAAAAGGCTGCGAGAAAGGAGGGCCTATTTGAACTTGATCGTTGAGCCAGTCCCGGTCATCCTCTGATAATTGACCTTTCATTTTGGCGACCAAAGCGGTGACCGCCGAATCATTCGTTTTATTTTCATAATAAGCGAAATTGAGCGCCGCTTGCGGTTTCTGGCCCAGTTGGTAGTAACAATAACCCATGTCGTAAAAAGCTTTCAAATTGAGCGTTTCATATTGCTCTACTTCTTTTAAAAGAGGGATGGCTTCTTTATATTTTTGATCCCTCAATAAATTCTCAGCCTTAACAAACAAGGGCGTTTTAGGCGGGGGAATCGTGCTTTTCACTTTCGCGATAAAGGCTTCAACTTTCGCGTCTTTATGAAGATCATCCGATTTTTGAAGATACTCCACCGCTTTAACTTTATCGTTTAAAAAATACTCGCTGTTACCCATCCCCAGGTAAGCCCGGTAGGGGTTTGTGTCATAAGGGATAGCTCCTTGGTAAGAATCAAAGGCGCGTTGATAGTCTTTATTGGTAAAAAACGAATTGGCCGCGCGGTAATAATCATCGGCCGAATCCGCCCAAAGTGAGGTCGAAATGGCATAAACGCCTAAAGCCGCTAAAAACGCGGCGAATAACTTTCGGCTCATATTCAAATTCCTTCTTTCAAATCAGTGACTGGACTGGCCCAAGTGTAGCCGTCGCGGAAACCCTCTACCTGAACCCATATTTCTTTACCCAACGACCCCGATTGTTCAGGGAAAACAACCCGCAAACCCTCATCCGTCAAACCCGCTTGCTGCCCCGCATTATATCGCTCCACGATAACCCGGTATCTATTTCCTTTCGCCTTTTGTGCCGAAGACTCTAAGCATTCCTTTTTTAACTTCCAAAGACGATTCATTCTTTCCCGTATAACCGCCGGATTTACCTTAGGAAAAAGGCTTTCTCCCGGAGTTCGGGACCTATCCGAATATGGAAAAGGATGAAAGTCCACAAAACCTAGTTCTTTGATTTGATTGAGTGTATTTTCAAAAGCTTCGTCACTTTCGCCCGGAAACCCCGCGATCACATCCGCCGTCAATCCCAAACGAGGCGCGCTCTCCCTTATTTTCACGACCATAGCCCGATAACCTTCCAGGGTGTAAGGTCTCCTCATGGCTTTTAAAATATTGGCGTCACCGCTTTGAAGCGGCAAATGTAAATGAGCGCAAAGCCCTGAATGGGATTTCCACAAAGGTAAAAGCGCGTCCTCAAAATCAACTACGGCGTATGACGATAACCGTACCCGGTGAATACCCGGAATGGCCAAAAGTTTTTCAATCACCGGTGCCAGACGAGGCTCCGAAGCTTTCAATCCCCAATCCCGGCCATAGGAGGAAAGCTGTATACCGGCCAAAACTAATTCTTTAACCCCATTAGCCGCTAATCTTTTACCTTCCTCTACAATTTCCAGCCCCGGTCTTGAAATCATTTCGCCGCGGACCCGGGGAATCAAACAAAAGGAACAGCCAAAGTTACAACCGTCTTGAACTTTAATCGTAGCCCGTTGGTGTCCATCAAACCGGGAAATACCGCCGCCCCAGGGAGACAAAGCGTCAAAATGAATGTCGTCCGCCATCGGTTGAAGAGGTTCATATTGGGAAACGATTTTCTGAAGCAAGGCTGATTTTTCCGTGTTACCCACTATCATGTTCACGCCCGACAAAGCGGCCACTTCTTCCGGTCGGTCTTGAGCCAGACAACCGGTAACTACCACAAAAGAATCGGGATTCTTAGCTTTAGCCCGGCGAACCAACTGACGGCCTTCTGAATCAGCCCCGGAAGTCACCGTGCAGGTATTAATCACATAAATATCCGCTACCTCATCAAACCCCACGGTTTGAAGTAAGGCCTTTTCCACCTGTTCTTTCATCGCCTGAGTGTCATATTGATTAACTCGACAGCCTAAAGTTGTAAAGGCTATCTTGGTTTGAATTTTTGATTCGGTCGGCAAAAGACTCATAGCACTCCAGCTTTTATTCGTTTTAATTCGTTTTTTCTTTTGGCTTATCGACCGTTACATCAAAAGGTACAAAAGCCATAATGCGGAATGAATTAGCCCAGGAAGCGTCAATCCAGTGAGAACGCAGTTCAAAGTCAAAGGTAGCCCCATTTTCAATTTCCACAAAGCGTCGCACTCCTAATTCTTCATAAGTCCGACTAGGTTCGTAAGTCACGCCATCCGTACCCACGGAGTTATAATTCCCGTCACCTTCTTGGGACATAAAATCCTGTCCAACCCAGGAAATACCAAAGAACTGCCATTGATGATCGGGGCAGACAAGCAATTTAGTGTAAAGCCCACAGCCATAAGTCGCTCCCGGATATCCCACCAAATCTGTGGTTTTACTTCCCAAACCATAAACCTCTAAAGTACTGGCTCCTAAAATATTTCCATCGACTTCCAACCCCATGCCTCCCGCCAGGTTGTTCCATACAGCGCCGTTATATTGTTCCCCACCCACATGGTAGCCATGTAATTGGCCTAAAACCGTAATGTCGTTCCAAATGGGAAGTCTGGCGGATCCTCCATAATCAAAAATTTCCCGGTTCACGTCAGTTAAAATCTGCTGCCAATCCAAAAACGAGTCCAAATTAATAAAATTATCTTTTTGGATAAATTCCATGCCGTATTCAATGGGACGAGTTATTTCCAGCGCCGTTGATTCCATGGGTTCAATCAGGCCATGGCGGTAGATGGGCAACAGCGTTCCAAATACAAACTGGCTTCCACCCTCATGATAAACAAAAGAGAAGATAGGTTGAACATTAGTCGTCACCGCTTGAGCGCTTTGATGATCCGCGAAAGCTCCCGCCCAAAAATCCACGTCTTTATTGACCGAGGCATCCAAAAAGCTGTTGAACTGCTGGCCCAACAAGGTTTCACGAACCCGGAAGGGCTCGAAGAACTCATTGTTATCACCGTAAAAAGTAAACTGATTTTTCCATTCCACCGCGCCTTTATCCGCGATTGGAGCCAAGGTGGTCTGCCCCATCCAATCGATTGACTGGGCTTGGGCCATAACTGTCACACCCACAGCGAAAAGAATGAGAAGACAACTTTTATAGATTCGCATTGCCGCTACCATCCTTTTTCTTTTCTTTAATGGGAATATCCAAATCAAAGGGCACTGTGCCGACTAACTTGCCCGACAGGGCCCAAGTCGAATCCGCCCATTCCGATTTGATTTCAGCGTCAAACAAGAAACCTTTATCACCTGTAATTAATTTTTTGAGCCCTACTTCCTCATAGGTTCGGTTGGCTTGATAGTAAGTGGGATTTAAGCCTTGAGAGTTGTAATTAGGATCACCTTCCTGCGAAAAAAAGTTTTGTGCGTTCCACATAATGGCGTAAAGTTCGCATAACCCCCAGGGCGTCACTCCCACCCGGGCATAAAGGCCGTTGCCCCAATCAGGTCCAGTAACGTATTGACCCACAAAGTCGCAGCTGACGACTCCAAAAACCGCCAAGGAACTCTCCCCCAAAATCGGCAGGGGACCATGCAGCCTGAAACCAATGGCCGGCACATAGTTATTGAAAACAAGCACAAAGAAAATACGGCCGCCCTCGTGATAACCGTGAAACTGCGCTTCCAAGCTGAAATGCTCATCCACATCAACCTTCGTCACACCACCGTAATCAAATACTTCGGGTTGATCCACCACATTAATAAACTGCCAATCCAAAAACCAATCGCTATGAAAGCCGTCGGCCGCTTCTTTCCACTGTAACCCGTACTCAATCGGCCTTGTAAATTCTAAAAGCGTATCTTCCAAGGGTTCCAGATATCCATGTTGGTTTTGATTTTCAATATTGCCCAAAATGAACTGGGTGGTATCGGTGTAATACTTAAAAGAAATAATTGGATTCACGTTAAATTGGTTATTTTTCTGTTCTTGATCGGCGGCAAAGAATCCCGCACCAAGCGAGACATGATTCCCTTTTGAGATATTGAAAAAACTTTGAAATTCTTGACCTAAGAGGGTTGTACTTTGGCGGTATGGCCCATTAAATCCTTCTACATCACCATAAAGAGTAAACTTGTTTTCCAACTCAAAATCGTTCGCCAAAACCAATACAGGTAAGAGAAAAATGGAACAAAAGTAGGCAACTACCAAGAACACTTTACGAGTCACAAAAACCCCAATTCAAAAACGATGAAAAGTACCCAAAATAAAAACGGGCCCCTAAATAAGGGCCCGTTCATTTAAAACTATAAAACTTAAATTAGAACGAGAACTTCATTTCCGCGCCAAAGTTGACATTGCTGTAATCCAAAGTCAGAGGAGTCGTATTGGTAACTCCAGCAAAACCGCCAACACCGGCCACGCCTACATCACCATTGTTTTGGTTGACGACCAAAGTTTTACTGCCGCTCTGGAAATTCGTGGCAGTGAGAACTTGAATGCCCACATAAGGCCCTAAAGACAAGTTTTTTGATAAACCAAAATCCACTCCAAATCGGGCATATCCACCAAAAGCCACGGTATTGTAAGTACCACTGCTAGGATCATTCGTTCCTATAAGATTGGTACCAGTAGCATCTGTCGGTTGCTTAGTAAAAGTAGTACTCACCGGAGCGATATCCATACCTAATCCAATATAGGGGTTAACTTGAGCATCACCAAATTTAATCTTCAGCCCTAAGTTGGCTATAACCATGCTATTTTCAAAAGTATTTTGATATCCATAAACAGGAACTGTAGTAGTTCCATTACTAGTCGTTATTACATTCCCATTGCCATCGATGACCGGCGTATAGGGACTCAACCAGGTATAGGCTAAATTGGCGACAGGAACATAGGAGACACCTAAGTCGAGCTCAAAGCTTTTACCAAACGCTAAATAAGGTTCTATTCCAATTTCAGCCAGCACATTGGGTGTCGTACCATTCAAGCTGATTTGATCATTAGTCGACTGGGCTTGTTCAACCCCGTTGATGATCTGACTGGGGTTCGAGAAAATATAAGTAGAGCCGCCCAAAAAGTTGAAACCAAACTCAACCTTGCTGCTGCCGGCGTAGCTGCCGCCCGTGGAAGCGCTGTACTTAGAAAGTTGATCATCTACCCACTGTTGATCATCAGGAGATAATGAGGATTTCACTCTATCCGCATAGGCTTGAATCGACGCGTTTGGTTGTTTCATGTTAGCGACAGCAAAGTAAAGCGCGGCAAAACGAGTATTGCCTGTCATGTAATAGGCATAACCAGCATAGTAAAAGGCTCGATAATCATTAGGGTTTTGTTGAGCGGCTCTTTGGAAATAAGGAATTGAAGCCGCGTATTGTTTTTGCTGAAAAAGTGTTGAACCTTGAGTCAAAGGATCAGCCGCAAACCCCATCGTACCAGGAGTGCCCATACCAGGATTTAATTGAGATTGTAACCCTTGAACAAACTGGGCCAATTGCGCGTTGCTCGGCTGAAGTGATAAGGCTCTTTGATAAAAGGTAAGCGCGTCTGCCTTACGGCCAGACATATAGTAGCAAGTGCCCAATCCTTGATAAGCGGCGGCGTTGTTGGGATCGAGTTTAACGGCCGCGTAATAATATTGGGCAGCTTGAGTATAATTGTGCTGATTTAAAAGTTGTTGACCGGCAGCTACATATTGGTCGGCTGAAGTTCCCTGGGCTTGAACCTTATCAGTTACCAAACTCGTCACAGTTATTAAAATCGTTATCGCCAATAACCAGCCATTTTTTGATAGACGCATCACAGCCTCCAAAACTATTTTTTCATTCGACGCGAGGACCCAGCTTCAAGAGGCAACCGAGGCAGTCATTATAATTAGGTAAACGCGATTGGAAACCAAAAAACAGCCTTTTTCGCCCAATCCTTTAACCTGAAAATCACGAAAAAACATGATTTTCAGCCATCATTCGCCCTTAAAGACCCGCATTAACTCCCAATGAAACCGCCGGCTCCACTTCACGAACTCCATCTTGGGGTTCATTCACAAATATTTGGGTATTCATATTGACCCGTTTTTTAAAGTCTCCTTTGACCCGATCCACAAAAATCGGCACATCCGCCGCTTTGACCAGGCAAACCAAAGACCCGCCCCAACCAATTCCCATCATGCGCGAACCCAAACATCCAGTTTGCTGACGAACCACTTCCGTCAAAATATCCACTTCCTCACAGCTCACTTTAAGCTTATCCACCAATGAGTCATGGGATTCGCTCAATAATTGGCCGAACCCCTCGTAATCACCCCGGCCCAGAATGTCTTTAGCTCTTTTCACGCGGCTATTTTCATAAATGACATGATCCAAACGCTTGCGAGTAACAATGTCGATTTTTTTACGGGCCATTTCGTAAGATTCCGAATCCACGTCCCGCAAAGAAATCACCTTGGGCACATGTTTGCGGACTTCTTTCAATAATTCTTGAAAAAGTTCAAGACGCTTTTTGAACTCTTCTTCTCTTTCTTTTTTTCTCGCCATACTGTCGACAACCACCAATTTATAGTTTTTGGAATCAAAAGGAATGTAGTCCGCTTTAAAAGTACGGGCATCAAATATGACCAGGTTATCTTTTTTGGCGAAGCAAACCGCGAAGGGTGAAAAATAATCGCCCCTACCGTTAAAAAATTGGCTTTCAACGCGATGACACAACTTCGTTAAAGTTGCGTTATCCAGCGGGTTCGCTCCTAAAAGATTACAAGCACCGCCGGTTGCCGCCGTAATGGAAGCCGAAACACCTAGCCCCACGCCTTCCGGCAGATCACCCGTGATAACCATTTGAATACCTTCCAGTTTGCGTCCCGTGCGTTCATAAAAATAAAGAACACCTTTAGAATAATTGGCCCATCCATCCGCGCGGTCAAATTTAAGCGTGGGTAAATTGACTTTTATTTTCTCGTCGTATTTAAGGGAATAAATGACCGCTTGTTTGTCGCTTCGGCGTTGGGCGCCCACCACGACAGTGTGGTTACCGCCTGCCAGCAAGCTGAATCCATCGATCGCTTCGGTATATTCGCCGCCTAAAAGCGTAAGTCGGCTGGGTGCGGCCACATAGGTGACCTTGCGGCTGGGGTCTCCCCCAAATTGATGAAAAAAAGTGGACTGGGCTTTCTTGACGATTTCTTCGAGCGACATAGCTTCCTCCAGAAGGATTTAGCCTTGGCGCCTGAAACCCGCCAAGGAATTAAACTTGAATATGTTTGAACAGCACTAAATAAAAATAAAAAACCGGAGCGTTGAATAACAAACTGTCAATTCGGTCAAAAACCCCGCCGTGGCCGGGAAAAAACGATCCCGAATCCTTCGCGGACAAACTACGTTTCATGACAGATTCCACCAAATCCCCTATTTGCCCAAAAAAAGAAAGAAGCAGCGCGAGAATCACAACGTCTGTAAGATTAAAGATTTGCGAGTAGGGTGGAACGAATTGCCATAATAAATAGAGCCCAATTAGTGAAAGCGCAAACCCGCCAATACATCCTTCCCAAGATTTTTTCGGTGAAACCTCCGGGGCCAGCTTATGTTTTCCCCACAACCCGCCCGCGAAATAGCCGCCCGTATCATAAGCCCAGGTAGAAATATAAAGCCAAAGCAAAAGCCAGGCACCGTTTGGCAATTCACGCAAGTGGAAAAAATAACGGCCAAAAAAGCCGAAATAGGCCACTCCGAAAAAGGTAACGCTGACGGTAACAATCATCCGTTTGATCGTGCGTTGGGACCATAAAAATGAAAGATTCAAGAAAAACAAAACCGCCAACAATCCTGTCTCTTCAGTCCATGTGAATACCGATTTATAAATTAGGGGCAGCAATATAAAAAGAAGCGAAACGATTCCCTCAGTCCTTTGGGGTTTGATTCGATCCTCATAGGCCAATTGCAAATATTCCAACAAAGCCAGGATTAAACTGGCTACCACAACCAATTTGAACGGCAAAACCACATTCCAAAAAGTAAGAAATAAAAGAACTGGAATAGCCAGAGCCGCCACTAAGATCCGTTTCATTAGCGCGCCCATGAGGTAAAGCTCCCAATAATATTGGTCACACCGCCAAAACGTCTTTGGCGACTCTGAAAATCTTTCAAAGCTGCGATAAAATCCTTCGTTTTAAAATCCGGCCAAAGAGTTTTAGTAATGTAAAATTCGGAATAAGCCAATTCCCAAAGAAGAAAATTAGAAACTCGCATTTCACCGCTGGTTCGAATCAAAAAGTCGACTTCGGGCAATTGAGCGGTAGAAAGGGCTTGAGTGATCGTTTTTTCGCTGATGGAGTTAGGATTTAATTTCCCATTTTTCACTTCACCTGCGATTTTCTTGATTGCGGTCGTGATATCGGCCCTGCCGCTGTAGGACAAAGCCAAAACCAGGGTTAATCCAGTGCAATGGGCTGTGGCCTTAATCGATTGTTTTAACTCTTGCTGAATTTCAGCGGGTAAATCTTCGGCACGGCCGATGGTTTGAAGCCGAACATTATTTTGTAAAAGCTCTTTCACTTCTTGCCGCAAGTATTGTTTTAAGAGCTGCATGAGAAGACGGACTTCCTGACGGGGGCGTTTCCAGTTTTCGGTTGAAAAAGCGTAAAGGGTAAGCGCTTCGATGCCTAATTCACCAGCCAGCCGGACTAATTCTCGAATAGAGTGAGCTCCTGCCCGGTGACCCGCGATACGGGGCAAATGACGTTTTTTCGCCCAACGGCCGTTCCCGTCCATGATGATCGCCACATGTTGAGGAAGACAAGGCTTTAAGTGGTATCGTTTGAGAAGAGCATTTTTTTTAACTGTTTGCAAGTTGGCTTTAAAACTCCATGATTTCTTTTTCTTTATGCTCGCTCAGTTTGGCGATTTCTTGAGTATTGACGTCGGTTATTTTTTGGATTCGTTCATGAAATTTTTTGAACTCGTCTTCAGAGATGTCTTTTTTAAGCTGGTCTAGCGATTTGTTGGCATCCTGACGGATATTGCGGATAGCGACTTTGCCGTCTTCAGCATGTTTTTTAACCATTTTCACGAAATCTTTACGGCGGTCTTCAGTTAAAGGGGGCATGCTTAAGCGAATCACTTTACCGTCGTTATTGGGCGTGATACCGATGTCGCTTTTGAAAAGAGCTTTTTCAATTTCTTGCAGCGCAGCCGGGTCCCAGGGCTTTATTTCTAGCGTTCGCGCGTCAGGAACCGTGATGTTAGCCACCTGGCTTAACGGCGTCAGAGTTTCGTAATACAAAACCTTAATGTGTTCCACCAAGCCCGAGGAAGCACGGCCCGTGCGAACCAAAGAGAAATCATGTTTGGTCGATTCAATTGCTTTTTTCATTTTCGCTTCGGTTTCGGTCAGAATTTGATTCGCGTCGGCCATGGCAGACTCCCCCAATTGAATGTTGTTAATTCTTAACTAGCGTCCCGATAGCTTCGCCCGCCACCGCCCGGCGGATATTGCCAGACTTGTGCAGGTCAAAAACCACGATCGGCAATTTATTTTCCATGCAAAGCGTTAAAGCGGTGGTATCCATCACTTTGAGACGCTTATTGATAGCGTCAATGTAGGTGATTTCTTTAAACTTTTTGGCTTGAGGGTCTTTTTTCGGATCAGCGGTGTAAATACCGTCCACGTTGGTGGCTTTGAAAATGGCGTCCGCGCCAATTTCAATGGCTCTCAGCGCCGCAGCCGTATCCGTGGTGAAATAAGGATTCCCAGTACCAGCGGCGAAAATAACAATTCGGCCTTTTTCTAAATGCCGAAGCGCCTTACGACGGATATAGGGTTCGGCAACCTTGGACATCTCAATCGAACTTTGAACACGGGTGATAGCCCCTAATTTTTCCAACCCATTTTGAAGAGCTAAGGCATTAATCACGGTCGCCAACATCCCCATGTAATCGCTGGTGACTCGGTCCATCCCCATGCGCTCACCATCAGCCCCGCGGTAAATATTACCGCCGCCAATAACGAGAGCGACCTGAACCCCGGTCTTGCTGACTTCGAAAACAGCCTGAGCAATGGAATGAACTACTTTTTCATCAATACGGTGGGTGTTATCCCCGGCGAGAGCCTCGCCGGAAAGTTTGAGAAGAATTCGTTTATAAGCGGATTTGGACTTAGACAATTTAGAAGCGGCCATGGGTTCCCCGAACTTTCAGCGCGGAAACACCGCAACAGTTGTGGGTTTCCGCGGGACTAGAGGCTTACTCGCCTAATTGTAACCGAGCGAAGCGTTTCACAACCACGTTTTCGCCAACTTTAGCGGCGACTTCGGTGACATATTGCTTCACGGACTTCTTCGGTTCACGAATATAGGGCTGATCTAACAAGCAAACTTGTTTGTAGTAGCTCTCAATTTTACCTTCAGCGATCTTAGCCTGAACCGCCTCGGGCTTGCCTGATTGCTTGGCTTCATTCAAATAAACGATTCTTTCTTGTTCTAACTCAGCGGCCGGAACTTCTTCACGACCAACATATTTAGGAACGGATGCGGCTACTTGCATAGCCAATTCCTTCGCCAGGTTTTGAAAGTCGTCGGTCTTTGCCACAAAGTCCGTCTCGCAATTAACTTCGATCAAAACCCCAACCTTGCCACCATGCACATAATTACCGATGACGCCTTGGTTAGCACTGCGGCCTGAACGTTTGGCCACTTGGGACATGCCTTTTTCACGCAGCCAAAGAACCGCCTTTTCAAAATCGCCTTGGGTTTCCGACAAGGCTTTTTTGCAATCCATCATGCCAGCGCCGGTTTTTTCCCGTAAGTCGCCGACCATTTTCGCCGTGATTTCCATTTTTAAACCCCTCCAAGTGTTAGAAATATATTTTCGTTTTAAAGTCGTTATTACTTGGCTTTGTCATCACGAACATGTTTGGTCTTGATCCGTTCGACTTTTTCGTCAGCCAATTCGTCCGCCAAGGCGGCTACGGTTTTGGCGTCACCCGCCAAAGTTTCAACGCTGCTGATGAGCAATTCAGCACCCACCGGCGCGCCTGTTTCCGTGGCAATTTCAGCAACAGTTTCACCTTCGGATTCAGTGGCCACTTCTTGAGCGGCAGCGGCTAACATTTCTTCGCCCACTCCACCCACAGCGACAACGCCGTCAGCGGAAATTTCTTTGCCTTCTAGTTCCTTCGAACGGCCTTCCAGAATGGCGCTGGCCATCACCGAAGCCATTAACTTCACGGCGCGGATAGCGTCGTCGTTACCCGGAACCACCACGTCGATTTCGCTGGGATCGCAATTGGTATCCACCACCGCGATAACCGGAATACCCAACTTGCGGGCTTCTTGAACCGCGATATGTTCTTTTTTAGTGTCGATGACAAAAATCGCGCCCGGCAGTTTCGGCATGTTCTTGATACCGCCCAAAGAACGAACCAGCTTTTCTTTGTCTTTCTTCAACATGGATTGTTCTTTTTTCGAACGCTCAGACATTTCTTTTTCAGAAATGCTTTCGAGTTCTTTTAAATAGCTGATGGATTTCTTAACGGTAGCGAAATTGGTCAACATACCGCCCAACCAGCGGTAATTAACGTAAGGCATACCGCAACGGTCCGCTTCTTCACGAATCGCGTCTTGAGCTTGTTTCTTGGTGCCGACGAACACAATGGTTTCGCCAGTGGCCGCCAAGTCTTTGGTGAACTGGTAGGCTTCTTTGAGTTTTTTAACGGTTTTTTGCAAGTCAATAATGTGGATCCCGTTACGTTCTCCGAAAATATAGAGAGACATCTTGGGATTCCAACGGCGGGTCTGGTGACCGAAATGCACACCAGCTTCCAACAACTGCTTCATTGATACAGACATCATAGTACGGCTCCTTTAGTTGTTCCACCGCTAGTGCTTTCCACCCGAAGGTGAATTCCTTTCAAACCCCGAAGGGCCACTTAAAGGAACAGCGAAAAGCGTGAGAATTGAGCGCCCGAAGGCTGCCCACTTTGGCTGGGCTAAAAGCCTGCCAAAGCCGTATGGTTATAGCACAAGGGGCTTGGGTGTCACAAGATTTCTATGGCAAAAAGTCAGTGTCTTTGAGGCGAAATGCTCGTTATTGGCTTATCCAGTGGCTCCGAATCCATCTTAAAAACAATGGTATCCCCGCTCACCAAGGTTTCGTGTTTAAGACGGCTACTTTTATAGTCTTCACCGTTCACTAAAATTGACCGAATGTAACAATTTCTATCTGAGTTATTAATGGATTTTAAGGTTAGTACCCCGCCCGGATAGAAGGATTTATTGGTATGAATTTGAACCAATTTAAAGATCGGACTACCAATGGCGTAACTATTACTGGCGGGGCATACCGGATAAAAGCCCAGCGCCGACCATAAATACCAGGCGGATAAAGTGCCGCCATCGTCATTACCGGGCAGCCCATCCGGCGTCGTGTTGTAATATTTTTCCATAATTTCACGGACTTGTTTTTGGGTTCTCCAGCTTTCGTGTGGAACTTCATCAAACAAATAAGGCCAGGCGATATCCGGCTCATTTGTCGCGTCATAATGACCGCCGTCAAAGCATTCCTGCAAGCGGTCCACAAAAATTGAGTCACCGCCCAAAAGCATTTTGAGGCCATCCATATCTTGAGGGACTTCAAACAAATACTGCCAGGCGCTTCCCTCCACATAACCCGGTCCGCCGCTGCCTTTCCAACTTTGATCACCGTTGGTGGCCAACGGATCAAATGGCGAAAACCAGGACCCATCTCTATTTTTAGGTCTTAAAAAATTAGTCGAGGGATCATAAAAATTCCGATAAACACCGGATAAATGAATGTACTTTTTATAGTCATCGTCTTTTTTAAGTTTTTTGGCCAGCTGAGCCAAACACCAATAATCGTAGGCATATTCCAAACTGGTGGAAACCGTTCCCCATAACCGGTCTTTGCTATTGTCATTCTTGGGAATATAGCCGTATTGCAAAAGGGATTTCAGACCGCCGTAAACCGAATTATCGTTAGGATCCAAACTCTTCGCCAAAGAGTCATAAGCCGAAGCCACATCAAAACCTTCGACTCCCTGCAAATAGCTATCCACTATCACCGGCACCGCCGGATCGCCTACCATCACCTGCGTGTCATTACCCGCCACTTCAAAGCGGGGCATCCAGCCGCTTTCCTTCGCCATCTCGGTCAAACTCTTCACCATATCCAATTCTCTTTCTGGATAAAACAAAGCCAAAAAGGGATGAAGGTTACGATAGGTATTCCAAAGTGAAAAAACACTGTAACGCGTGTAGTCAGTCGCGGTTTTGATGCCCGAATGGTTCATGCCTTGATATTCCCCATTCACGTCGCTAAAAACACTCGGGTGAATCATCATGTGGTAGAGAGCCGTATAAAAAATTTTTAGTTTTTCTTCCCGGCCCTCCACATAGATGCGGGAAAACTCCGCCTGCCAAATCTTTTTTGCCTCAGCTCGAAGTGCGTCAAAATCCCATCCCTTAACTTCTTTCTGCAAGTTAAGCCGGGCATTCTCCACACTCACATAAGAAATACCCACCTTGACCACAATGGGCTCAATGCCGGCGGTCGAGAAAGATAAAAAGGCTCCAATGCCGCGGCCTGATTGTTCATCGCCGTTATCGACCTTTCCGTCTTTCCAAGTGCCCATCGACATAGCGGGTTTGCTGAACTGGGCGACAAAATAAACTGTTTCTTTATTACCGGCATAACTCGAGCAAAAATCCCCGCTTTGGGAATAGCCTTCTACTTCCTGTTTGTTGTTAATTTTTACGTGAGACTCAAAAGAAGTAACCGTCACCGGGTCATCCGTCAGCCGGTGCCCCAGGTCGATCAAAATGTTGGCGTCACCCTTTCGGGCCGGAAATACAAAACGGCTTACGCCTACCCGGGTAGTGGCTGTCATTTCAGCCGTAATACCGTAAGTTTTCAGATTCACCTTATAAAAACCAGGGCTGGCGACTTCCCCGTCGTACTGCGACTGCCACTTTTCCAGCTGGGGTTCTATTTTGCCTACGGTGGGCATCAGCATCACATTGCCCAACTCGGGACAATCAGCTCCGCTAATATGGGTTTGACCAAAGCCAAAAAGCGCGGGAGCGCCGCATTTGTAGCCTGAAGGAGCCTTCAGATCGTTATGTGGGCTGACCGAAACCATCCCCCAGGGCACCAAAGCCCCCGGAAAAGTGTTGCCGCTTTTACCCGTACCCACAAAGGGATTCACATAATGAGTCAGGTCTGATGCCGAGGCTGTCAGCGTCAAAAAACAGACAATTAAAAACAGAAAAACTGAAATAAGAGTTTTAATAGAATTCATGCTTCCTTCAAGTATCGCCGAAAGGCAAAAAGATTTAGAATAGCCGCAACCTAGTTCTTCGGAGGCACTGATGCACCTGTTGCCCCAATTATCATCCATCCGCACCCGTTTCGGATACCCCTATCATCCCTGGATGAATCAGGAATTTGACAAAAAAGGCTGGGCCCTTGTTCAGAAAAGTGTCCACGAAAACCGATACCACGATGTCACGATGCTCATTGAGGGAGTCGACGGCCGCTTCGCGCTCATGTCCAAACACAGCTACCCGCCCGGCGTTTTTCGATCGCCCTCCGGCGGAGTCAATCCTGGCGAGGATATCGCCGCGGGCGCCTTGAGGGAAGCCCGTGAAGAAACAGGCCTCAAAATTGAGCTAAAAAAATTTATCGCTAATATTACCTTAGACATCACTTTTGAAGAAGACGTTGTCACCTGGAACTCTTATATTTTTCACGCCACAACCCAAAACATGCGTTTGAAACCGACCGATCTTAAAGAAGTCAAAGCCACCACTTGGGCGACACCCGTACAAGTCCATCAAATGGTTGAAAAGCTCCGGGAGACAGGCAACGGAGGTCTGATTTATCGGGCTAATTTGACAGAACTTTCCATGTGGGCGCTCGATAAAAAATTAACGATAAGACCCGTTCGAAAACTGGACCTGGTCTTTGTGGGACAATTTCTCCGTAAAAGTAAAATAGGGATCGAAGATTTCGAAAAAGCCCATTGGTGGATTGCCGAGATAAACTCCGTGCCGGTAGCGACTTTAGGTTTGGTAGCCCGGCCCGACTGCGTGGAAGTCATCGGTCCGGCGGTGGACCTACCATATCAGGGCCAGGGTGTGGGCCAAGCCCTCATTGACTATATCTGCGATCAATGGAAAAATCCGAAAGACAAACCAATTCTGGACGCGATTAAACATCTGCGCCCGAACGAGCCCTTATGGCTGGTCACCAACACGCCCGGTTATTATTTAAATGTCGATTTTGAGATTGTGAATCACAAGCAAGCACCGAAAACATTAAAGAATAAAATGACCGGCACCCACGCGAACGATAGTTCCATGAGACATAAAATCTATCGGTCTAGTTTCACATCGGTAAAAAAATAAAACTGTAAAAAGAATTGTCTTTCAGTTCCACCCTAAAAAGGTTTTACCACGAATGGGGAATTATCGCCGGATGGGCCATTATAGGAACAATTGGAGTCGCGTTAGAAACCGTCACGGGCGTAGGGGTTATTAGTGGCGAAACCACGGCAGAAGGTGTTGCCACCGGGCTAGCGGTTGTTTGAACTGTCGGAATATGAGCTGGAATAGTCCCCTGTGCTGTCGGTGGGAATACTAAGTTGGGAAGGGTGGCTACAGGCGTAACGACTGCGGATGGCGTCATCAGCGGACTGGCCGTCGCCGCCACATTTGAGGTTCTGGTTTGGTCGCCATACACTTTTTCTCCTGAACCGCCAAAAAACAGATTGATCCCCCCCGTAAAGCTTTGCGATGTGTAATTCGTCATGCCCATTTTGCCCAGATATTCGACATAAACGCTAAAGTCCCTGGAAAACTCGGCGTTCAACCCGCCCCCTACAACCGCCGCGTCCGTTCCCGTGGCAGAACCATCCACCGTAAAGTTGCTACCTGTGCCAAAATTCGCCGTCAGGCTATCGACATTTCCTTGATACACATGCTCCCAGGCCCCGCTGACGTTGGGTAATAAGTGCATGCCGCCTATCTTCAAGTCGAAACTGAATTGCGACCCCAGGTCGCTGCTGAGATAACCTTCACCCTGATTGCCGTAAGTTAAAGGCGCTAAAGAACCGGTTTCACTAAATCCGTTTACGTCAATCTCCGTGTACTGGCCAGCCGCGAAAGGGCTCATTTTGAAACTATCCATTTTAAAATCAAACTCCATATTCAACTGACCCGTATATTCCATGCCCGAAGCATTGCCCGTTGCCGTCCCGCCGAAACTATTCCGTTGAGTCGAGTAACTATCCAAACCGCCATCTAGCAAAGCCTCAATATGAAACTGACCCACCTTCAAACCAGTGTACAGACCCACTTGGCCGCCGGTCGCATTTACCGTCCCAGTCGATTGGCTGGTTCCAGACTGGTCATAACCCAATAACAATCCACCTACGAAATCTTTGGAGAAGCGGTAATCCAACCCCGCTGTGGTGCCACCGGTCGAGAATTGGTAGCCCGCCCCGTTACCATCCGACGTGACAGTCCCAAAGGTTCCCAGACCGGAGGCAAATGCACCCCAACGGTCAGATGGTGAACTTTGAGCGATCTGAGCTTCCTGCGCCGCGGACATATTGCTGGCAAACATCGGACTTTCGCCATCCAAGACAGCATAAGGCGAGTTTGAACTTCCATTACCCCAGTATTGAGAAAGTCTGTGCCAAATGAACCCACCCTGAACCTGCGCGGCCATAAAACCCATTTTGAAAAGAGGTGTTAAGTTTGACGGTGAAATTTTATCGTAAGCCGCTGGTAAAGCCGATGTCGACAAACTGTCTAAGGCATTGAGCAAAGCGGGGTTCGCTGAAAGAGAAGTAAGACTATCCAAAGTGCCAGCCACAGCCGTTTGATTAGGGGTTAAAGCAAATTGAGAAAAAGTCAAAGTCTCTATAAGCACTTCGTTCGGGGTATAAACAATAGAGACAGGTTCTAAAAGAAAATCGGTAACTGTTCCAAAGTCACCACTTAAACCGCCTGTCGAATCCAACAGCTCGAAAGTCTCGCCGCCATGTGTCTGAAAGCCGTTATAAGAAACCAGCTTCAGATTTCCATTTAAGGTCGCAGACCCTGTGATGTCCAAGCCCGTGAATGTAGTTCCACCCAGACCCAGTTGTAAAGTTCCTGAAGAAGCTTGTGTATAACTGCCGCCTATATTTAACAATAGCGGACCGCTAAGGCTTAAAGTACCGCCGTTTACATTCACCGACCCAGTACCCAAAGCGCTACTATTAGCCGCTACCAACGTACCGCCATCAATGGCCGTACCGCCCGTGTAACTATTAGTGCCGAATAAAGTAAATATTCCAGTACCGATTTTGGTTAAGGAACCACCTGAATTATTGACGTTACCGCCATCGGCCACAATTCCCGAGAAAGTCGTGTTCAGATTATTCGCGCCCGCAGTAAGATTATTTCCACCCAAACTAACAGCGCCAGAACCTTCGATGGAACCAATCGTTACGGGTGTTCCAGTCGTTTCGTTGCTGATATCTAAATAACCATTCCCGCCAAAAATAAACCGAGCGGTTCCACCGGAAGCTGTCGTTCCAAAAAAGACAACACCCGAATTGTTGGTGGTAATTGTTGCGTTTCCAGCAGTTGAGCTTGCTGAAAAAAAGATAGTACTATTGTTAGCGATAAGCGCGTTACCAGCCGTCGAGTTATCAGAGAAATTAAGAGATTGGTTATTAGTAATATTTGAGTTTCCCGCGGTTGAGCTGTCTTGAAAAGCAGCAGAGTGATTATTAACTAAGTTGGCGGATCCAGCGGTTGAATTATCGTTGAAATCAATAACGTAGCTATTAGTGATAGTGGCGTTACCCGCCGTGGAATAATCATTGAAATTCATATTTTGATTGTTCGTAATTGTGGCGCTTCCCCCCGTGGAAAAGCTCACACCATTACCCTGGCCCGAGAAAACCAAATTACCATTGTTGGTGATATTAGAATTGCCCGCCGTTGAGTCAGCGTCAAAATTAATGGAATTACCAGTCGTATTAATAATGGTCGCGCTTGCGGCAGATGAATTATTATTAAAAAACATCACATTATTGTTCGTAATGGTGGCGCTGCCAGCTGTCGAAGTGTCGTTAAAGGATAATGTGCCGGTATTCGTAATGGTGGCACCGCCAGCCGTTGAGGTGTTGTAAAAAGAAACGGCTCCACCACTAGTAATAATGGCGTTTCCCGCGGTTGAATTGTCATTAAATTCAATAAGATTATTGTTTGTGACTTCAGCGTTACCGCACGAGGAATATGTATCAAATTGAATCTCACTCGTATTTGTGATGGTAGCGTTGCCTGCTGTCGCGATTACCCCACTACTTTGCCCGTTGAAAATGAGGTTCTGGTTATTGGTAATATTAGAATTTTCCGCCGTTGAGCCATTGTAAAAATTAAGCGTACCGTTATTAATAATCGTCGCGCTTCCAGCGGTTGAATTGTTTTGAAATTGAGCAAAGCCAGTGTTGGTAATCGTAGCGCTGCCCGCGGTGGAATTGTCATAAAAATATATGTCACCGCTATTGGTAATTGTGGCGCTACCCGCGGTGGAATTGTTGTGAAAATTCAGAACGCAATTATTATTACCATTGGTTATATTGGCATTACTGGCGGTTGCCGTATTGTAAAAGTCCATCTCTCCGTTAGAACCAACAACAAGACTTTGGACCGCCGACGAAATATTGATAATTCCAGTTCCAAAAAAAGCTAATTCATTAGAACCCGTATTAATCGTAAAAGCGGACGCTCCGCTGTTAAATTGAATGGCGCTGACGCTCACACCCGAACTAAGTGAGACGCTGGTGGTGCTGGATGCACCAAAAGTCGCAAAGGCGCTTTGCGCGTTAGGAACTGTAGAAGGTAAAGTCCAATTGCCTGCCGTGTTCCAATCACTAGTCCCCGGACTGGATAACCAAGTCTGCGCTTGCACATGGGTTACGAAACAAAAAACGAAAACCATTAAGAAAAAAAGAAAGCTCTTTAAAAGTATAACTTTGAAAGGCTTCTCATTTGGGTTGATCTGATAATTCATGGCAATCCCTTTTTCCGCTAAACGTTCCAGTAATAATAACGCAGTTTCTAACTAACTGTGTTTTAGTGGAATGTTTTTTGAAAGATACCGGAAAATGAACTTCTAAAAAGCCTCAATAATCTCTTAGGGCAATAACTTATCACAATGATAATTGTTTTTTTCAATCGAGCCGGTCAGTGAACTATTTTTTCCACCGTGAAAACCAGAAAGCGCCTAAAAGACTGGCGAAAATGGTTCCTACCGCAGCGGGCAATAGATGGGCCATCAGCACATGATCCATATCCCAACTGGGGCAATGAATTTGAATGGCGATAGTTCCCATCAGAAAAGCCGAAACGCCAGACCAAAGCCCCGTCCACCAGGGGTGAAACGAGGCGTTACGAGAAAGCATCCATCCCATAAAGATCCAGGGAATTAATCCTGAAAAAGCCGCACCCTCGGCGCAACCCGTACCATTCAACAATGCCTTTCCAAAATCCAGCGAACTGGGGTGAACGAAAAAAATAAATGGAATAGAAATCAGAGCGATTAATACCAAAACCGCCAACAAACGATAAAACTTACTAGTCTGTCTCCCCGGAATGCTGGAAGCGATGGCTTCCCACGCCGCTAAAGACGCACCCGCGAAAGCGGTAAGGATAAAAAACAAGGGAGGCATTTGCCGCATGACCTGCGAAACGTTCGCTTGAATGCCGATGTGCATCCAGAAAAACGCCATGACTAATAAAGAAGCGGCCAGCCACAAAAACCATTGCGCCACGGGCTGCAAATGCAAACCCATAGGCTTGGCCTCGTGAATCACGATGTCGACGATTCGGTTATGAAACTCCAGGGGAGTTTGTTTGGTTTTAGTCGTTACATGAGTCTTCATTTTTTCTTTTCAACCAATAGTTTTCGAAGTTGTTCATAACCCCGATGAGCTCTTACTTTTAAAGCCGCCACTGATATTTTCAATTCCTTGGCCGCTTCATCTAAAGACAAACCCCGCAATTTCAAAAGCTCAATGGCCTCCCGGTGAATCGGAGAGAGGCTATTCAATGCTTGATGCAGTTCATCGCCTAAACTTCCGTCCGCTTCCAACGCGCTGGATTCGGGTAAAGTTTCAGTCAGCACTTCCCGTTCGGCGAATTTCCGATTTCTGCCTAAAGCGTCCAAAATGGAATTACGAGCCACCGTAAAAAGCCAGGGTCCCAAGGGACGGCTGGGCTCATAGGTGAAACGGGCTTTGTGAAGGGTTAACAGAACTTCCTGATAAACATCGGGGACCATTTCGGGATTAAATACCCGGCGCCTCACGTAATTAAAAAGAAGCGGACCGATTTCATTCAGGAATTGCCGGTAAGCCTCCTGATCCCCCTCCTGGATTTTAGCCATGAGAAGCGACCAAGACTCCCATTGCAGGTGGTCCCAGGAATCTTTCTTAGAAACGGTTGAAGCGCCCGAACGAGACGATTTCAAAACCACCTCTTCATGCATACGGATTGGAACTTCAAAAAGTTACTCAAAACTGATTTAACCACCAAGACACGAAGGGCACCAAGTACAGCGAAAAACAATAATGTTTAAAAGTCGTCGAAAAACCTTTTTTCTTTGTCTTTCTTGGTGAACTTGGTGCCCTTGGTGGTTAAAGATTTTTGTTTAGCCCAATAAATCTAAAGCGTCTTTGATTTCATGCAACCGGCAGGTGTAGATCGGCGTATCCCGAACCGTATATTTGGAACCTTCGGTTTCGCGTAAAGCCATGACCAGATCCAGAAAATCAGCGGGTTCATCAGACTCAAAAGCCACCACAAAATCTTGATCATCCAGCCCGAAAGAGTAGGTCGTGTTCAATTTGACCGAGGGGAACTGGGTGCCCACCCGGATATGCTCGTCCATGATTCGTTGGCGTTCTTCTTTGGATAAAAGATACCATTCCCGGGTCTTTACGAAGGGATAGATAAAGATGTATTTAAACCGCCCGGGATAAACATTCGTACGATTCCCATCTTGACCATCGTGCTGATGCTTGTCGATATAGGTACTGCGCTTGGTTTGCGCCAAATAGGAAGCGGCGGTTTTTAAATAAGGTCCCATATCCGACTTAACCACCGCGGAGCTCAACCGTTGAAAACTATCGATGTCATAGCTGATGCGCCAGAGCATCAAATCGGTTTCGGCCTTAAAACCCAAAGTGGAATAGGCCAGTAAAATACCTTCATTTTTAAAAGTCGCGACGGCTTTGGCAAAGGACTTCTTAACCTTTTCGCGCTTGCTACGGGAGAGTTTCCGAAAATCCTCAGAAACTTTGTAAAACTCAAAGCTGACATATTGGCGTTTGACCGGAGCCGCGGGGGTACCGGCGTGGGAATGAGAAGCTTGTGGAGCGTGTTCGGCCATGGAATATTCCTTCGTTTAGTGGGATTGAGAGGCCGTATTGTAAGCGGATCCAGCACAAATTGCAAAACCCCGGCCGTTTAAAGCTCGCTTTGAAGCTGCTGAATACGGCGGCTTAATTCTCCCGAAGGATCTTTTAAATGAAGCTGCTCCAAAACAGATTGAGCTTTGGTATAAGCCTTTAAAGCGTCCTGTTTTTTACCCAGCGCTTCTAATATTTGAGCCTTCAGCAAACAAGCCGGCACAAAATAATCGTCAATATCAAGCGCTTGTTGTATGGGAGCTAGCGCTTCTTTGGGCCGGTCGAGTTTCATATAAATCATGCTCAATCCTAAATAATGGCTGGGATCCTCCGGCTCTTTTTCAATCAAATGCTTTTCCAATTCAATCGCGTCTCCAAAACGACCGCTTTTGATCAGATCCCCGACTTCATTTTCTTGAACCCCGAAGGAATAGGGAGAAAGACTGATCGCCTGATCAAATTCCTTTTTCGCTTTCGAAAATAACTTAACCCGATCGGCCGGCGACTTCATCGAACCGGCCCAGGCGTCATCGATCGTTCCGAGCAAATTCCAAGAATCAATATTGTTGAAACGGCAGCCGAGGCTTTTTTGGGCATAAATACCCGCCGCGTTTAAGTTCCCCGTGTTTAGAGCGTTTATGCCTTTGAGTTCGTAAATTTTACTCATGTAATCCTTAAAAGACCCAATACCCAAAGCCCAAATCATCACCACAAACAACACCGTCATACCCGCCGCTTGCGCGCGGGAAGAAAGTTTTAGAGAAATTTTAAGATCTTCTTGCGGTTCATTCATTTTCAAAGCGTAGGTGATAAAACCCAAAAGAATCAGCCGATGGGCCCAATCATGAAGCGTAAAATCCACAAAGTTATGCACAGCCTCGAAAAAAATAATATAAAAAGCGAATTCAGCGGCCTGAACGTGCGACTCCATGGGTTTAAAAACCGATACTGAACTGAAACTTTTACGAAAACGAATAAGAAGAGACCACAACAAAAGAACCGTCAAAATCAATCCAGGAAAGCCGCATTCCGCCGCCACTTGCAAATACTCGTTATGGGCGACATCCGTCATCGTATTCCAAAGAAACCCTGAGCGGTAAATCGGAAAGATATCCCCGAAAGTACCGGGACCAAATCCCCACAAAGGTTGAGCCATTGCCATATGCCAGGCGCTTTTCCAGATCTCAACGCGGAAATTAGCCCGCGGGTCCATGTCCAAAGCGTAAAAAAGCCGGTTGACCATCGGAATGGAAGCGATCGCCAACACAAGGACGACCAGCGCAAACTTTCCCCATTGATTCCATGTCCAACGGCTTAAGGTTTGCTCAATCTCCCTGGTGTTTAATACGGCATAAACCACCACCACAATCACCATCGCCAAAAAAGCCCCCCGACTCTGGGTAAGACCCCAGCCCACCAGAACGATCGCAAAGCCGAAAAGATTAATCCGTTCTTGACGAAGCATCCGGAGTAAAGCGATCACCAGCGCCATCCCTAAATATCCCGCGGCGATATTGGAATTGGTGAAAAAACCCTCACGGGGAATGGTGTTTTCAAACAGAA
>Ga0206836_10094_pt1 | contig 23935 bp, 30 predicted proteins | sample Alteio_BWOrgCont_28_FD_152871 | JGI IMG/M metagenome (GOLD analysis project Ga0206836, IMG submission 152871) | Enriched cells from forest soil in Barre Woods Harvard Forest LTER site, Petersham, Massachusetts, United States -... | ecosystem: Environmental > Terrestrial > Soil > Temperate forest >...
TTGCGGAACATACCAGTTGTATCGGGCATATCTTTTTGTGCAGACACTGTTAAAAATGCGCTACATACTGACAATGATACCGTTACTATCTTTTTTACAGTTTTACGTATTATCATACCCCACAAAAGATAAAATCAGTTAATACAAAGATAACCAAATGTTTCCTACAGGCAAAATCTGAAGGCCCTTATCATAGGTTTTATCTCAACCATGCAATTCTTTATCCTGCCTGGGTTAGCTTGTGTATAAACATTCAACCCTCACTTATATATTAATACAAATTCCTGTAACCAAATAGAACTTAAACAGTATAATATAGTGAGAGAACAAACAAGAGTTTCATTACCCTAATGTGTAAAAGCAATAAACAATATTTAACATCAGAGAAATAGAATGCTAATGAGACTTTTTTACCCTTGTTCATCTTTGTTACGCCATGAAACCTATTTACGCTACATATATAATAATGCTTGCATGCAACATTTGCATAGCACAGCAAGGCACAACCAAATGCCCCCCTGAAGGAAGTTCAAATTCCTCTACCATACGTTACGCTAATTCTTTAAAAAACAGGGACATTACCAAAGGAAATGTCGATGCCACCATTACGCTTGATAGCTTACTGAAAGGCGGGCCCGATGATACGGCCCGGTTCAGCCCCGATAAATATGTTACCATAACCGGTTGGGTGGTTGAGGCGCAAGACATAGGCCCTGAATCGTGCAATTGCTTCAGCAACGATTCAACCCAATGGGGCATAGAAGTTTATATTGCCACCTCGCTCGATGCATGGAAAGATTCAGTAATAGTTGTTGAAATTACGCCCAAATTCAGGGCTATTACTCACATTACTTCCGATGGTTTATTTGAGGAAAAAATAAAAATTTCAGGCTATCTTATGTATAACCCCGAGGCCAGGAAGTTTGCACTTAACGCCTGCAAGAAATGCCATACTACCGACCGCAAAACGGCTTGGGAAATAGCCCCCGTAACAGAATTATTTGTTTTTCCAAAAGCCGATAAAAGGACAGGAAGCTCCAAAAAAGTTACGGTCAGGTAACAAGCCCTTCTGTTTTCATTTCAGCAGATTTTTGCCTGTTATAGCCTCAATATGCTGGTTAAACCGATGTAGGTAAAGTATTTCCGAGGTGAATTGGTTCTATACGGTGAACTGTAGGTGCCGTAAAAACATCCTTGCTTTACCATTTATTTACTGTGTAATAACAACATGGTATTCAGGTTTTTTTACATTTGTGTTTCTTTAACAGCTTATGAGACTAATTTATTCTCTTTCTATAGCACTGCTGGCATGCAATTTATGCACGGCTCAGCACGATACAGCCAAGTGCCCGCCGGAAGGAAAATCTAATTCCGGTACGGTGCGTTATGTAAACTCATTAATAAACCGAGATATTGTAAAGGGCAAGGTTGACTCAGCCATTAACCTGGATACTTTATTAAGAGGTGGCGCCGACGACACCGGAAGGTTCAGCCCTGCTAAATTTGTTACTGTTACCGGTTGGGTTGTTGAAGCCGAAGATATAGGCCCCCAGTCGTGCAATTGCTTTAGTAAAGATTCTTCTCAATGGGGTATGCAGGTATACCTCGCTACCTCGCTTGGCGCCTGGAAAGATTCAATAATGGTTGTAGAGCTTACACCTAAGTACAGGGCCATCCATCATTTCTCTTCCGAAGGCTTATTTGAAGAAAAAATAAAAGTTTCCGGCTACCTTATGTTTAACCATGAGGCAAAAAAATTCTCGCTCAATGCCTGTAAGAAATGCCATACCACCGATCGTAAAACGGCCTGGGAAATAGCGCCTGTAACCGATTTGGTTATTATGCCAAAGCCTGAAAAAGCTAAAAAACCTTCGAAAGACAGCGGCGACAATAAAAAGAAGCAGTAGCAAGGAATACTGTAAACCCCATTTTATTCAAAGACCTGTATTGTGGCCGAACGTTCAACAAGTTCGCCAAAGCGGCCTGTGTAACGAGTAGCGCGAACCATGTGGTTATCTATCCAGTGGTAATTACCTCCGCGGGGCTTGCCCATAACCATTCCGTGATATTTAAAACCATTTTCCTGCAGCCACTTTTCAGTAATGCTGCGATGTGCCTCGGTACGCGAAGTAAAAAAAGTAATGATATGCCCTTCCTCGTACCACTTATTTAACGTAGCCAATGCATCGGGAAACAATTTGGCTGTGCCCATGCGTTCAGGCTCTTCGTTAGGTATGTCTTCGCAAATAGTACCGTCAATGTCAATTAAATAATTCTTAATCTCTTCGGGAAGTACAGGCGATATTTTTTTGCCGTTCTCTTCTTTCTCAACTAATTTGTGATTATCCAAGGTAATGGGTATTAATGTTACCCAAAATTAGTTATTTGTTTATACCTGAGATATTAAGAAATGGTAAAGAATATTTGTTAGCTTTATAACATGACAGCAAAGTTGTTCTGTTTCATATTTTCAATATGCGTATTGTTTGCAACGAATGGTATATCACAATCGGCAACCCAAAACACAGCAATGACTCCCGAAGATTCATTGAATATATTGCTGGCAAATTATATTGTACCTGAAAACTTCTTTGTTCGCAAAACGATTTATACATGGACAACCCCTGAGCAGATTGAAGAATTGAGAAAAAGCCCCGTATTACTTACCCGCAGCCGTTCTGCTACCAAAGGGCTATCTGAATTCGACCAGGCTTTGCAGGATACTGCATTCTCAAAATTCCCGATGGCAAAGCTATTAAGCCGCGAGAAGTTTGCGAAAAAGCGCTTTGCATGGGCCAACCCATGGGCCACTGTAAGAGGATGGAAAGGTGAAACCTATGGCGACCAACTTATAAAAATAACCCTGAAAGATGATGCTATTGTAGGGCAGTTCGACGAAAATAACAAGCAGCAACCTTTTTCTTTTTACGATATGCATGATAAACCACTGGATACAGCTTACGTTAGAAAAAACTCAGAGAAAATTGCTGCCATATATCACCTGAGTACCAAGCCCGGGCCACGTTCAGTAAAACAATACAGGTACAGGGGTTCTTATAGCGGTTCTTACGCTCGTATTCACAGAAAAAGTTCAAACCGTACTGTAAGCAGTGCGCCCTTCAGGGAATATGTAATTCTAAACGAAAGTGAAATACAAGATTGGGAATATGGAACACAGGGAATAAAAACAGAAATAACCACTGAATTGAATATGCTGACACGGTTACTGAAGCAATGCAAAACACATCATATTAAAGTTAAACGCTACATACTGGAAGAACATTCGGAAACTAACTTTTATAATTCTAATTCCGATTTCTGGGATAGATACTTTGAAAGCATCTGCTTTGCAAATAACTATTACCTGCTGAACAAGCATAATCTGAAAGCTATAATTAAGAACCTTGAAAAATGCCTTAAAGCGCAGGGGCAACCTGTTAGCCACTAAATTATGCCACACCTTATTACCCGACAGGAAGCCATAAGCAACCTTGAAAAAGAAATAGCCAAAGGCGAATGCATTGCATGCCGATTGGTAAACAGTCAGGGTAAGTATTTACTGCATAAAGGCGCCCGCATAACTGTGTTGCTTTCAGAATATCCGCGTTGCTGGGGGCAGGTAATGGTTATTGCTAACCGTCACATTACTTCATTTGGTGAGCTGGAAACCGAAGAATGGAAAGAGATGTCGCAGTACCTGCATGCAGCGACAAGAACTATTGAACAAGTATTAAAGCCGTTACGCTGCTATGTGGCAGCCACAGGGGCAGCTGATAACCAGTTAATGACAACCCCGCACCTGCATTTCAACATTATACCTGTTTACCATAAAACCGATAAGCCAGCCACCATATTTACATGGGAACATGGCTTATATGCAGGTACTGAAGCCGAATGGAAGGAACTTTCTGAAAATTTGCACAAAGCATGGAAAGACAATTTGCTATTTTTGAGGCATGGAGAGGAGTAACCTTGCTTTGCTGAAACGAATTACTGCGGTATTGTGCTTTACATTCATATATACTTATGCCTTTTGCCAATCTGCTATAAAACCACAGGTACTTACAAAAGTACAATGGAAGGATTATTTCGCCAGGAACTATAACCTGAAGAATTCCGATACCCTTACTATTGATGTACCTAAAACCGATATTCCTTACCCGAAAAAATGGTGGTATGCTGCCGAAAAAAACAAAGCGCTGAAAGATAAATACTCTCTTTATAAAGTCAGCGCCGATGCCGACTTTGTAACCATGCCCAGTAATAATGGTATAGGTACCTATATTTTTTACTTCAACCATAAAAACCCTTCTGAAAATTGGGTGGAAATGAATTTTGTAGCTGACAGCATTAAATTAAAAATGCTTACCCCGGGAATTTTCATGTTCCAGCTTAATGATGATGGCTTTAAAATACCCGGCGACAGCAGTGGCCTTAAGCGCTACATTTTTGTAGGAGCCGATGGCAGAATATGCGATAAGTCGGTTGTGGCTCATGGCTGTTATTTTACAAAAGGCAGTGTTGATACCCTGCATACTACAGTGTATTTCGATATAAGTTATAGCAACCGCCCGGGCTTTCCGAAAAGCTTCAGGCTCGACTACCGTATATACAGGTTACTTACATCATTAGATGATGTAGAGGACCTTAATGGCAATATTATCCTCGATAGTATACATTACTGCCTGATACGTAAAGTAGGGCAATAACCCCATAAAAACAGCCCTTTAGCCGTATTTCCCATCATTTCATCTTACAAAATAGGGTTTCCAGGTTTTCTACAACGATAAAATGCTTGAATGTCAAGCACATAAAAATGCTATTTATGTAAAAAAGTAAAGAAAAAGTTGCTGAATTATTTAACAAAGACTTACTTTTACGGCTATTAGTTGGTAATATACCACTGGAAGTAGATTAGATGCATTACCGGTTCTCCTAGTTAAAAACTCCGCCTGAATTATCAGAACAGAGAAAAGGACAAATGCTCACGATATGCGTGGGCGTTTTCTTATTTGTTCTGTAGGTGCTCGGAGTACCTTAACTACAATAAGATAAACGTCCCACGCTTTCTTAAAAAGTAAACAGGTTAGAAAGCGACGTATGTACATTACATTATCAGTTGAAGTAGAAGAAGAAGTGAGAAAATCTTTACCGCTGTTACGGGAACAGTTGAAGAAAGAATTTCTGCATCTTGACAACTACTACAAGCCCTGCACCGATTTCTATTCCAATGATAAGGTAATTGAATTGCTTCCCTGTGCGGCATATGAATACATATTAATGAAATGGGGTATTGAGCCTACACTGGTAACCATGCCTTCGGTAATAAAAGCCCTTAACGATAAACTGTTCAGCGAACTGCACCTGATAGCCGCACATGCCCTTCGCCGCCTGGCCACAAAACAAAGCTCTGATAAAGAAGGCGCTCAATAGCTTTTGTCATAACTTTGCTTAGAATCTAAAGCAAAGTATGGGGCACAATCATACACATCACCATCATCACGACCATAGCCTGGCCCAAGCCAGGAAAATAAATGGAGCTTTCATTGCCGGTATTGCTCTTAACCTTGCATTTGTAATTATTGAGGTTATTACCGGGCTAAGAATAGGTTCACTTTCCTTACTTGCCGATGCGGGCCATAACCTTGCCGATGTTGGCGCACTGGCGTTATCGCTGCTGGCTTTTAAACTGCTGGCTTCAAAACCAACTAAAAACTACACCTACGGGTATCGTAAAACCTCGGTGCTGGTGGCCCTGTTTAATGCAATGGTGCTGCTGGTATCAATTGGCGCTATCTTGTATGAAGCGGCCCACCGCTTTTTCAACCCCGAGCCATTGCCCGGTAAAGTTATAGCCATTGTGGCAGGTATTGGTATAGTAATTAACGCCTCCTCTGCCCTGCTGTTTATGCGCAATAAAGAACACGACCTGAATGTAAAAAGCGCTTACCTTCACTTGTTGTCCGACGCCGGCGTATCGCTCGGGCTGGTTATTGGCGGTATTGTAATTTATTTTACTGAAATGTACTGGCTCGATAGCGTGCTTAGTTTTGTTGTATCTATTGTAATAATAGCCGGCACCTGGCGGCTTTTGAGAGACAGCCTTCGTTTATCGCTCGATGGGGTACCGGCAAATATTGAGATTGATGCCATACATAAAATGGCTTTGCAGGTAAAAGGCGTAAAAGATTTACACCATATTCATATTTGGGCATTAAGCACCACTGAAACTGCCTTAACGGCCCACCTGGTGCTTAACGATAATGCTACTATAGCGGAAGAAAATGAAATAAAACACACCCTGCGCCATGAACTGGAGCATAAGAATATTCAGCATATAACACTGGAAACAGAAAGGGAAAGCGAGGCGTGCCATAAAGAAAACTGCTGACACTCCGGCCTTCCCTCTTAATTCTTAAATCTTACCTCTTAAATTCTAATTATTCCTTTATAAACTCGGCGTTTGCCACAAGGTTAACTTCATCGCTCAGCGCTATACCGGGCATTGCAGAGGCCAACCCGAAATCGGAACGCTTAATAGTGCCTGTAACTTTAAACCCCGCTATTGTCTTTTTATTGAACGGGTGCTCGCCTATAATGCCTGTTACAGCCAGGTGCACTCCCTTGGTAACACCATGCATTGTCAGGTCGCCATTCAGTTCATAGTTGCGGGCATCAATTTTCCTGAACATAGTGCTTTTGAATGTGATTAACGGGTATTTGGCAGCATCAAAGAAATCATCTTTCAGCATGTGCTGGTTGCGGGTTTCGTTATGCGTATCAATACTAGCGGTATTTGCCGAAAATTCAATTTGCGCATCCGATAGGTCATCTTTAGCATTTTCCACCTTCACGTCGAAATCTTTGAAAAGGCCATCTATTTCCGATACCAGCATGTGCGTAATGCTGAATCCTACTTTGGCATGGGCCTTGTCGAGTACCCATTTTGCTGTTTTTTGTTCTGTTGCTGTTTCCATATCAATTTATTTGTATTTGATTATTTACTTGTTTCACTTTTTGCAGGCAAAAACATGCTCCTGTCTTTTATAAATACCGATATCCAGAAAAGGGCAATGAACACAGCCGACATTGGAGGCATGCCGTGGCTCAGCTCGATAGACATTGCTCCGCCCAGGTATGAACAGATAAGCAGGAAACCAATTTTCTGTGTTTTGGGGATGAAAAACAATATCACAAAAAGTATTTCCATTATACCGAATACGGTAACATACGAGCCAAACCCTTGTTTAAGCCCCTCCATTTTCGGGTTGTCAGATAATTTCATAAATGCGCTCATTAATAGCATGGCTGAAGGTATGGCGCCTACTACAATTGATACTACGTTCTTTGTTTTAGTTGTCATGTTGTTTTATTTATTTGGTTTAACAGCACAAACTTCCGTATATTTGGTATACAAAAGTAACTAATATACTTTGGTATACTGATTTACTATAGTATACCAACCTGTAAATGTGACACTTGTAATAATTATACTTTGCAGTTAGTACCTTCACTATTTATATTTGGTATATATTTGTAACCGATTATTAATTATATACCTATGTGCCCAAGTAAAAATGCCGCTGAATGCGCCAAGCACCTGTTACCCGTAAGGGACGCCCTCGACATCCTGGGCGGCAAATGGAAACTGCCTATTATTATTGCCCTTACCTTCGATAAAAAACGGTTCAAGGAAATGCAGCGCGAAATAAACGGCATAACCGCTAAAATGCTTTCGAAAGAATTGAAAGACCTTGAAATAAACCAGCTGGTAAAACGTACCGTTTATGATACTGTGCCTGTTACCGTAGAATATTCATTAACGCCTTATGGCAAATCGCTCTACAAGGTTATTGGAGAGTTACGCACATGGGGCGCTCAGCACCGCAAACGTATAGGGGCCACTACCTAAGATATACCCTGTTTTTTTCGTTTATTTAACGTGCAGATGCTATATTTGCTTTACTATATTATGTAACCCCTATGAAATATCTTCTTCCTTCAATATTAGTGCTTACTTCAATAACAGTGAATGCGCAAAACAATAGCGATTCAATCTCTGCTAAACCTGCCGACCAGCATGTAACGGTGCCCGGCACCCATGTATCAATGATAATTCCGCAAGGCTTTAAACTGGCCAAAGACTTTGTAGGTCTGGAAAAAGACGATAAGACATTTATTGAAGTCTTCGACCCCTATGAAAGCGATTATACCAAAAGCGTAACCTACTTTACCCGACCGATTTTTGAAGGCAAGGGCATGGATGTATTTACCTTTAAGGCTGCTAAAGTAGGAACATACCCTGCAAAGTATGCCGGCATGAAAAACAGCGCCGGTTATGGCAAGTACGAACTTCTTTTCGGCGACACCACATTCTCGGCCATGGTTTTAGGGCACTGCTCAGTAAATGATGTTGAAACCAGCAAAGCGCTTGAAGGCGCCATTATGTCGGCCAGTTACGATAAAAACAAAAAAATTGACCCCTACATTCACACCTACTTTACCGTAAACGACAGCACCACCATGTTTAAATTTTCGCGCCGCAACGATGATGCATTCAGATACACCGTTAATGGCAACCTGAAGATAGCGGCAGAAGAAGCCAGCATGACCATTACCCCTTTTACCATGGAAAACGCGTTGAGCGATAAAGAAATAAAGAAAACCATGGAAGGTATTTACAAAAAACAAGGCATGAGCGGCATTAAAGTAAAGAATGAATCGGATAATAAGGTAAACGGGTATGATGCGTATGAGTCAGAGGTATATGGCAAAATTAATGGTAAAGAAACGCTCATTTACCAGCTAACGGTTTCGAAAGATGGCAAAGCATTGCTTATAACAGGTATATCAAGTGCTGACCTTGATAAAAACCTGGCAGAGTTTAAAAAGCTTGCATATACGGTTAACTTTAAGCCTGCAGACAGTAAGTAATTATGCTTCATACCACCTTCAATAAATCACTCCCTGCTATTTTGCTCTTTGGAGTATTGAGCTTACTTTCAACAGCGCAGGATTTTCCTGATGCAATGTACAACACTAAAACAGCCAAGCACATTAATATTCAACAAACCAAGTTGTTTATAGTTCCTCCCGATGGTTTTATTCAAAAGGAAGGCATTATTGGCATTATGTCTCCTGACGATAAATCGGGAATAACTGTAATTGACGCCCCGGGAGCTGATTACAGAACCGCTTCAGTAACGTTTACAAAGGAAGCAATGGAAGCAAAGGGACTGAAAGTAATCTTATCGAAACAAATTACATTTAATGGGTACCCTGCCAAACTAATGATTGTGTATGGAAGCGCTAACAGTACTAATTATGAACTTATGTTCGGCGACACCTCTTTTATCGACCTGGTTATGGCAACCTTCCCTACAGATGATACTTTAATGGGAGAAAAAATAGAGAATGCGTTCAAGACACTTGCATTCGACAAAACCTTGAAACTAAATCCACTTGCGGCAATTCCATTCACTCTTGATTATGCGAAACAGGGTTTTCATGTTAAGAATGCGCTTAACAATACTTTATTGCTGGTTAATTCAAAAGATTCCTTGTCAACCGATACACTCATACCCTCGGTAACAAGCTGGTTTACACCTTTAACAAGTAATATAGATGTAAAAACCCTTGCAGTAAATACATTAACTAAGCTTGAAGAAAGCGGGTTTGACATAAGGGAAAGTAAGAATGAGGAAACCAAAGTAATTAATGGGTACAATGCTTACGAAGCTGAACTTTACGGAACATTAAGAGGTAAACAGGCAATGGCTTACTTTTTATCTATAGGCACGAATGAAAAAGCGGTGATATATGTAGGCGTTGCTTTTTCAGATTTTGTAAATAATCTTAACCGGTTTAAAAAACTGGCATATACTGTCAGCTTCAAGAAGGGCGACAAAAAATAATTATCTCAACTGCATATCGCGCCCGAAGCGGTTCATGGGATATTGGTCGGGGCGTTTGTAAAGGCTATCGTTATACTGAACCAACTGCTTATACTTCATACCCACCACCCCATGCTCCTCGAATTGGGCGTCGCCACCTATAAAACCATTTATATCTACAGCTATAAAAATAGAATCCGCGCCTCCGTCATATAAAGCTTCCTCTATATTCAGGTAAAACTCCCCACCCGACTTATCCAGCAGCCTGAATCCGCCCCTGGGTATAACACTCAGTATATTCTTAATATCGCCTTCCAGCGCATCGGGGTTTACTCCGTTACAGAAAAGGCGCTGTTCCTTAATTACAAAAATGTAGCCCGCGTTTATGGTATCCCACACATATTCGGCGGTACTGGTAATAAAGGGCCCACCCGAATCCATGGTAATACTATCGGTATGGTATATTACATACTTAACCTTATCGCCGTAAACCGAAAACACCTGCTGCGATGAAGGCTTTCGGTAATGTTTCTTTTGAGGCATCTGCAATGGTTTGGCTTGCTGTGCAGCCACAAACTGCGCAGAAAAGCAGAAGAAAGCTAATATTAGGTTATGGAGTTTTATAACGTTGTAATTTACTTATTAAAAATAGTTAAAACAATCAGGCTCATATAGGTTTTAACCATATTTTTATCACAGACTTTTGTTATTAACTTTGAATGATATTTTAAATTCATGCATACAAGAAAACTCCTCACCTTAGTTACCGGTCTTTTAGCAGCAATAAATCTTTACGCCCAGGATGTACCTAACCACAGCTTTGAAAAATGGGTGAATTACAATGGCTCTGAATACCTTGTACCCCAGCACTGGATAACCAACGATATACTTACCCGCAGGTTTAATATAAACTATAAAGGCGTTTCCGTATCAAGGCTTGAGGAACCCCATACCGGTGATTATGCCCTTAAAATGGAAGTGGTTGTAGATAACGGAGATACGGTTAACGGCGGTATTTACTCCACCGGCAGCCTCGATTCGCTTATGCATGTTATTTACCGCAGAAAAAATGCAGGGTTTAGCTGCAAACAACGGGCCGCGACATTTACAGGCTACTATATTTTTACCTCCAACCAAAACGATTCGGCAGTTATGGGTGTTACCTTTACCAAATGGAACAGCCAGAATCACAAACGCGACACACTTGTAAATACCACATTACACATCGGGCAAAATGCTTCATCGTACCTGCAATTTGTAATACCCCTTAAATACCATATCGATACAGAAATTCCCGACAGTGCATTTATCGCCATTGGTATACAGGGGCCGTATGGCCATCCTGCACACCGCGGTACCATGCTTATTATTGACGACCTTGGTTTTTCGGGGAATATACCCATGAAGAAAGAATAACGGTTATGCGAATCTGGTCGCTACATCCTCAGTATTTAGATGCAAAGGGGCTGGTTGCCTTATGGCGTGAGACCTTATTAGCCAAACATGTGTTATTGGGCAAAACAAAAGGCTATACCAATCACCCTCAGTTAAACAGGTTTAAAGAAGCCCAAAGGCCGGTTGACGCTATTGACCAGTACCTGACAGAAGTATATAATGAAGCTGTGCACAGAGGGTATAACTTTGATAAGAGTAAAATAAATCTGAGCGTTAGGAAGCAAACCATTTCCGTTACAACAGGGCAGGTATACTATGAAAGAGCTCACCTGGAGAAAAAACTAAAACTGCGCGACCCAGTAAAACTGAAAGAGATAAAGACTCTAAAAGAATTAAGCCCTCATCCTATTTTCAAAATTATAAAAGGCGAAATTGAAGAGTGGGAGATTATTTAATTACCCGTTAAACAGTTTATGTTTTTTTATTGGCTTCCCTTTGCGCAACTGTGTTGCATGGTAAATACTTGGCACATCGCTGGCCCATTCCTTCATAATCATTAGTATCAGCACTATCTCTATACGGGTTACCAGGCCAAGGTAAAAGCAAATGTCGAACAAAATGCCTGAATCGCAACTTAGTACAACCTGCACCAGCGTGGCAAGCAAGGTAAGCGCCCAAACTTTCGATGCAATGGCATGGGTTGCCACCTCCTTACGGAACTTTGCAAAGCTTACCATATAGGTAAGGGCTTCTGCGCCTATAAGCATATACATTTTAACTTCATTGGCTTTAAAGAAACCCGGGCAAAGTATATATGTCGCGGCTATTACGCAGAGCCAGAAAAACTGGTCGGTACCGGAATCGAGCCGGCGGAGCTGTTGGGTAGAGACCTTAAGCCTGCGGGCAATAATACCATCGAAGACATCGGTAAGCAAGCCGGTTATCATAAGCGCGACAATAAGCTGGCGGTATGCTGTAACCTGTAAAATGGCAAATAAGAAAATAAGCGCCCCGAATAAAGCACGTACAACTATAAGAGCGAGCGGTATTCTTTTCATGTATAAGCGGTTTTACATTAAGTAAAGTTAAAATTAATTCCGATGGCTTGTATATCAGGGCTAAAGCCCTAAAATGCTTTTTTTCTGCTTAACACCGGACTTAAGTCCGGTGTTATTATATAACCCCCCAGGCAGCATTCAGCCCCAAATTAACGTATACCTTGAAAATATTTATTGCCAATTAAAATATTTATCGTAATATTGCAATATACAAATAAATTATGGGAGCAACGAAAACCGATAACTTCACCGACAAGCAGAACGAAATAGCCAATATTGCCAAGGCCTTGGGGCACCCTGCAAGGGTAGCCATAATAGAGCACCTGCTTAAAATACGCACCTGCATGTGTGGCGATATAGTAGATGAACTGCCACTGGCTCAGCCTACCATTTCTCAACATTTGAAAGAATTAAAAAATGCCGGCCTGATAAAAGGCAATGTAAATGGTACCTCTATTTGCTATTGCATTGACGAGAAAGCCTTGGGCGCATTCGCAAAGAAACTGATGAAGTGGAGCGAGCAGGCTGAACAAATTAAATGCTGCTGAGCCATGAAGCGAATACTTGTTTTATGTGGCGGCAATAGTTGCCGCAGCCAGATGGCTGAGGGCTACCTGCGGCACTTTGCAAAAGGCAAAGCCGAAATATACAGCGCTGGCATAAAAGCGCAGGGGGTTAACCCAAACGCTGTTACTGTAATGAAAGAAGATGGCATTGATATATCGAAGCATACATCGAACGGTATTGATGAGTACCGCGACAAGCATTTCGATATAGTGCTTACCGTATGTGATACCGCAGCTGAAGAATGCCCTTACTACCCTACTAATGCCAAACGCTTTCACCACGATTTCCCCGACCCTGCCAAATGCCAGGGAACACCTGAAGAAGTATTACATGAGTTCAGGAAGGTAAGGGATATGGTGAAAGACTATTGCAAAGCATTTATAGCTGAAAACGGATGAAGAAGTATGCAGCAGAATTTATAGGCACATTTGCATTGGTGTTTTGCGGTACAGGTGCCATTGTCATTGACCAGCAAACAGGAGGACAGGTTGGTCATGTGGGCATAGCTATGACCTTCGGGTTTATTGTACTGGCTATGATTTACACTTTTGGCGAAGTATCAGGCGCACATTTCAATCCTGCTGTTACAATTGGCTTTTGGGTTGCCAAACGATTTGACGGAAAACACATAGCCCCTTATATTATCAGCCAGTCGGCTGGTGCATTAATGGCATCTGTGGTTTTAAAATTACTGTTCCCTGCAAACGAATCGTTGGGTGCAACTATACCTGCCGGCAGTAATATGCAATCGTTTGTGCTGGAGTTTATACTCACTTACTTTCTTATGCTGGTTATCATTAATGTATCGCAGGGCTCAAAAGAAACAGGAACACTGGCGGGCATTGCTATTGGAACCACAGTATTGTTAGAAGCTATGTTTGCAGGGCCCATTTGCGGGGCATCTATGAATCCGGCACGCTCACTTGCTCCGGCACTTATCTCAGGAAACCTGCAGTCATTATGGCTATATATTTCAGCACCCATTATAGGTTCAATTGCTGCAACTATTACATGGAGGTTGATGAACCTGAAAAAGATAGTTGCTATAAATCCTAAAACGTAAATACCGGCACCCATAAATGGAATGCCGGCATTTATTATAGAGAGAACAAAAAAACTTACCTGAGTACGTATCCTATGCCTAAACTGTAACTAACCATTGAAATAGGTATAGTGCCGCCTACATGTGTGTAGGTAGAGTTTCCGTATTGGTCGGTATAATGTTGTGTAGTACTAACCATAGGGTCGGCATATATATAGTCCATACCTGCCATTAAAACCGTTCTCCTTAACCTGAAACGAAGGCCGGCCCCAATGTCGGTTGCGAATGAAGAACTGGTGCTGCTGTAAGTATCCCATTCAAAATCCTGGGAAGCTGTAACAGAAGTAGAATTTTCTCCGTAATCAATTTCAGGCAGCGAGCAAATAGCTACACCACCCATTAACCTGAAATCGATTGAAAGACGCTGAATAGGAATAGTGGCAAAGAGTCCGCCCATTATAAAACTTTCCCTGTAAGCGTCTTGCGAAATAGGGTAATAGGTATTCGACTGGTCAGTATATTGAATATTACCTACATACCCATTTATATCCTGCGGGTTCCAGCTGTAATTATACATTAATGCCACCCCGAAATTTGAATGCATTACAGGCATCCCAAGCGAAAGCCCCAGGTTATTACCCGGTAAGGCATAGCCGCTGTAGCCAAGGCCATTTTCTGCCGCAAAGCCTCCCATGGGTTGGCTAATACCCAGGTTAAAGACAAGATACCCGCTTGGAGGTACATTGCCCTCTTGCGGAGGAGGCGGGGGCGGTGGGCTGTTATACTGGGCAATTGAAAGTTTCAGTATTCCTAAAATTAGCACTGTTATAATTACTTTTAAATTTTTCATGACACATGGATTTAAGGTTATTACTCAATTTCCAAGTGCAAGGTAAAAATCAACAGGGGCTTTCGCCCCCGTTTTTATGTAAATGCCCTAAAAGCTTATGTGAAATCTATAAATGAGCAGGTAAAGAATTACTGAAATTGGTTTATTCTTATCACTGTCATGTATTCCCCTACCCTGCTTTGTACCTTTTCAGGGTCGCCCGTATTGTCCCATTCCCCTTCTTTAATAACAGCTTTCACATCTACCGATTGGCCAACCCACTTATCAAGCATTTCTTTAGTAAAGCTACTGCCGTAGCATTTTATAAAGTATTTCTTATCACCTGATACAAACCAATAATCCCAAATGCTTTTAATTACATTATTCCCTTTATCCTTAAAGTTTTCCCTCGTTATTTGCCCCATCATTTCTACGGTATCCTTATCATTCGGTGTGTCTGTTTTACGCATTGGCACAAATACAGTTATTTTCTCCAGTTTATTATCTGCCTTATCTATTAAAAATGCCAAGCCTTTGTATCGGTATGATACATCTATTTCATTTTTGTATTCTTGCTTGTAATCGGGTGTGCCATAAACATCAGTAATATCTTTTAATGTGGATACACCTATTGTAATACCATCAATAGTTTTAGCAGGTGCCAGCGGCCTTTCAAAAGTTAACGAATGTAACCTGGTATCTGAAGTATCTTTCATGCCTGCATAAACATTAAATACAACAGTAATACCCAAATCATAATATTTATAGGTATTACCATATATTGAACCACCACCCATGACATCAGCAATACTCTGGGAAAAATTGTAACTCTTTCCAAGCATATTCATGGCATCTGAAAGGCTTGTTTTGCCTACCTGTAATTTATCTGTTCCCACTCCCGGCTTTACTATATATTCGGGTTTCTTATCTTTCTGAGCAAAGGCTATGCTTCCTATTAAGAAGAAGCAGAGGATTGATACTACTTTTAAGGTTGTTTTCATTCTGTTATTTTATTTAGGCCCGTACTTTTTATACATTTTGTCCAACGCTTTAATCAATGGCTGCACTTCATTAATTGCCTTGCACTTTGCCAGGTAATCTATATCAAGGGCAGTGAAATTAATATCTACACGGCCGTTTACAATTATCTCTATATAATAAGCACATTCGGTATCGGGCCATCCACTGCAGCTGCTTTGAAGTTTACTTATATACGCCGGAGTAATAATGCTTTCTATTTTATTTACCACATCAGTATCACTTGCAATGGCCACCGAATCGGTCATCCATCCATCCCATCCGCTTACCATACCATTAATACCGGCCTCCATTGTAACAGGCAGTTTATCAGGGTCTGTAATACTATCCCGATAAAAATATGCACTGCCGTTTTTATCTACAAATATTCCCCTGAACAAGCCCTTTTCCTGGCACTCCACTTTAAACCACGTACCATTTTTCCTGTCCAGTGGAGGTTTAATATGGAATGTTTTATTGCCTGCTTTAACGCTATCTTGCGCATGAACATAGCCAAATAAGAATAACCCCAAACATATTACAAATAACTTTCTCATCTACCTCGGGAAATGGTGACGTGCATATAGTACCTGCAACACTTTTGCCAATTGCCTTAATTTATCGTAACTGCATATCACGCGGTTTATTTCATTAATGGGCAGGGCATCGTACGATTTTATAGAGCCGTTCAGCACCGTAACCAAGGTATACCCGCAGGCCGTGCGGAAGTTTGAAATGGAATCGGCACAGTGCTCAACCGTAGTTATAAATTCAGGGGTAAGCGTGCTTTTTACAATAGATACCATATCGGTATCGCCAATAAATGATGCCGAAGTGGGTGAGCTTACATCGCCCCAGTAAAAAGTATAACTACCCGATGCGGAAACAAAAATTTCTTTGAAAACAGTATCGGTTTTATCGCAGCGTTCTGCAAATGAAATTCCATCCTTCTTATCGGCCGGGCGCTTTACATGCATGGTAGACGGAGCATCTTCTTGTGCAAAAAGTGAAATTGGTAATATGAGCAGGATGAGTAATGCTTTCATAGACTTAAAGATAGGTATTTAAGTGAAATAAAAATCCCCTTTCCGGTTAAAGAAAGGGGATTGTATCAATGAAAGGAACATGGCCTTATCTATGGCGTCCGCCGCCACCTCCACCGCCTGAACGTACTGGTGTAGGCATTGGCCTTGAACCGCCGTTAGAACGTTGTGGAACAGATTGCGGTGCGCTGTAACTACGCGCAGGGGCGCTATACTGTTGCCTTGCAGGTTGAGGGGCATCGCGCCTTGGCACTTGCTGAACAGGCACATATCGAGTAGGCTGTGGCCTAGGGCTGGTTCTTTCAACCGGTTGTATTTCGGGTTTATACGTGTGCAGGTGGGCATTGTCATATCGCTGTCCCGGCTTCGCAGTGGCGCGCACAGCCACCTGCCTTACAGTCTGGTGTGTAACGGCTTCAACTTCATGACGGTCGGGGCCTCCTGCATATGCTATATGGTGCCTGTCGTCGTAATGGGCTGCATTAACCACTGTAGAATGATGATAGAAATAATCGCAGTTTGCACGCGTCTCATAGTGTCTGTAAACATATCTGTCGGTAATATATCTGTCGCCCACAAACACCCACCAGGCAGAAGCTATACCATAATCACCGGTATATCCAACAGTAATATTCATACCCGGGCCTAGCGGAGCCCATCCGTAATAACCATCGCAATGCCTCCATGCCACCCATGCAGGGCCCCAGTAAATATCGGGTATCCAGTACCAGCCATAGCCTGCATCGTAATTCCAGCGGCCATAGTGGAACGGAGCCCATCCCCATGAATAGTCAGATACCCATGTCCAGCCATATTCGGTATACACCCAGTGGCCGTAATTGGAATAAGGAACAAAACCTACACCGGCATTGGGAATCCATACATAACCATAGTTAGGCATATCTACCCATTGGCCGTAGGGCGAAAGCTCGTTGTAAAACGTTTGTGTTGTTTGCGGCGCTGTATCAGGCGGAGCTACCTGTTGTGCCTCCTGCTGGTCCATTTGCTGGTCCTGTTGCGATACATTGGTATCTCCGGGGTCGGCCGGCTGCATTGATTCATCGTAGTTCGATTGCGCGAAGCTGGTGAAAGGCAATGCCAGCGCCAGGGCGCCTATCAGTGCATATTTTCTGAGGTTTGTCTTCATAATCTTTCGTGTTGATGAGTTAAATATACTTAATTTCTCAGATTCAAAATTAGGCCAGTAAAATGAAAGAAGTATGAAGTATGTTGCAATAACCACACCCGCAAGGGTTTTTACCTGTTAATTAATGTTAAATGACACCCGCTATTTTGCCATATAAAAACTATCCCTTACTTTAGGCTTTGTAATTCAACGAAACCTGCATCGCATGCTGATAGAAAAACCCGCGCGTATTACGTCTATTGACCTGTTAAGGGGCATTATTATGGTTATAATGGCGCTCGACCATTCACGGTTTTTCCTCCATACCGATGAAATGACGCACAACCCACTCGATTTATCGTACACCACCTCTACATTATTTTTCACCCGTTGGATAACCCATTATTGCGCGCCAAACTTTATTTTCCTGGCAGGTATAGCGGCTTTTCTATACGGGCAAAAGCAAGGCGCTAACCTTACCCGCTTTTTAATTACCCGCGGCCTCTGGCTCATTTTTCTAGAGCTGACACTTTTCAAATACTTGTGGATGGGGCATCTTTTCACCAACCTGTTCCCTTTACTGGTTATATGGGCTATAGGAATTAGTATGATTTTCCTGGCATTATGGCGCAAGCTGCCTTTTGGCCTTATGCTTGCAACCGGGCTGATGATGATTGCCCTGCATAACCTTACCGATTCATATAACCCCGACTCCAATACACCTATTGGCGCATTATGGACATTCTTACACAAACCGCAGGGAACATCTGTTGGTAACCTTCATTTTTATGTTCTTTATTCAGTAATACCTTACTTCGGGCTTATATCGGTGGGGTATTGTTTCGGTAGGCTTTACCTGCCAGGGGTTGACCCTGAAAAAACGCCACCGCACCCTTATATTAAGTGGTGTGGCCTGCATAGCTCTTTTTGTGGTGCTTCGCCTTACTAATGTATATGGAGACCCTAAACCATGGGTTTCTTATAACTGGCTGTGGAGCAACTGGGCCAACTATCGTTTCACATTTATGTCGTTTTTAAATACGGAGAAATATCCTTGTTCACTTCTATACATACTTATGACAGTTGGTCCAGCGCTTATCTTCCTTGGCGTAGCTGAAAACCTGAAAAATTCTGTAGCTAGTTTCTTCATTGCCATTGGTAAAGTGCCTATGTTTTATTACATACTACACCTTATTATTTTACGCTCTATCGGGCTTGCGCTTGGCGGCTTAAACCAGTACCGTCTCACAACAGTTTATTTTGCATGGATATTTGTGGTATGCCTGCTTTACTTCCCTTGCAACTGGTTTGCAAAATACAAAGCGGCTAACCCCGGTAAGTGGTGGCTGAGCTACTTGTAGAATTTTGAATTATGAGTTATGAATTTTGAATGAGATAAAGGCTCAGGTTCAGCACTTATATCTTTCCAATATAAACCTGGCGTCCTTGCGCCTTTGCGAGAAAGTACTTTATAGCATACCTTTACACTGTTTTTAAAACCCCAAAAAATTGACTTATGAAAAATATAGTAGTTCTGTTCTCTCTATTAGGGATGTTTCTACAAGGTTGCGCCCAAAAACAGTTAGATATCGGCGATACCATTCCTATGTTCACCCTGCAAAACCAGGATGGCAAAACCTTCAGCATGAAGGATTCTATCGGTAAAAAAATGATTGTTATTTTCTTCTATCCTAAAGACGAAAGTGTGGTATGCACCAAAGAAGCATGTACCTTCCGTGACAGTGCATCTGAATTTATAAAATATGGCGCGCTTGTTATTGGCATAAACCAGGGGAGTGTAGAGAGTCACAAAAAATTTCAGCAAGATGATAACCTACCCTACCAACTACTTAGCGACCCCGATGAAAAAGTGATAAAGGCTTTTGGCGTAAAAGCCACATTGTTTACCGACCGCGTTACTTATGTGGTTGACAAGACAGGAGTAATTGTTTTTAAATATCATGGCCTTACTGAAGGTAGCAAACATCCTGAACAGGTATTGCAGTATTTGAGGGAAGCGAAAAAGTAAACTCCGATTTGATAATTTGATGATGTGCTAATTTGATAATTCCTTCTCATTATCAAATTAGTGAATAATTACGAGTTTATTTGTTGCCTCCACTACTCCATTTACTGAAAGAGTATAGTAGTAAATGCCATTAGGTAAAGCAGATACATCTTCATTCATTGTACCCTTCGCTGAACTTATATTTTGGTCACTTATAAGTTGCCCTATTTCATTATATAACTTTAATATAGAAGTATTTTCTCCTGTTGGCAATTGATACATTATTTCTGTTTGTGAGCTTGCCGGGTTAGGGTAAATTGAAAATTGAGTTGGTTGTTTTTGTACAGTATTTACATTTAAGTAAATATAACCACACGTTCCAATAGAATCATTATTATGTTTAAAGCACTTCAAGCGGTCGTCTCCGAATTCCGATGGACCAATAGGGCCGAGTAACCCGTTCCAGCTTCCCATTCCCTCAACAATTGAATCATATTCTACCATTCCGTCCCAATTTATATACTTAACCGTAAACTGTCGCCTATATGAAGTTCCTATCCAAATAGAGTCAATTTTAGTAACAGTATCATTACCGCCATCTCCTGCCTGATCCAAATAATTGGGTGGCAACCTGTCACCAACTTTCACATTGAAATCATATAACAACTGCTCCGTAGAATCTCTTGTATAATTTAGAGCGCAACATATGTAAACCAATTTCCCTGTATCTTCTCTAATGCATGCGGCTTTTGCATAGTATACCAGCGGAGCAATGGGGAAACCATTGCATTGATCCCAGTCTCCTTCCGATAGTATTTGGTAAATATGCCCATTGATGGTAGTATCAGCCCTAATCATATATTCTAACGTATACGCGCCATCGGATGAAGGAGGGCAAAAATGATTCCCACCTTCCATCCAAAATGCATTTGAATCAGGAAATGGATGATATACATTAAACTGCGCTTTGGCAGAAATAATTGCAGTAAGAAGAATAAGTAATAGTATTTGTTTCTTCATGCAAGTGGGTTTAATAATTCAAATATAGTAAACCTTTCCCAGACTTTCAAATCTGCTCTTACTAGGCTTTGAGCGGGTTACTTATTCTGCCCATGAACAATATACAGCCCGTTACATTGTCGCGTATAACAAAAATGAAGGGATGATTGGCAATAAAATATATCGGCTTCATAGGTGTTGGCCTGGCTGAAGTTATTCTCATCTGTACCTTAGTTGCCGCTGCCGCTTCGGTACCTTTTTCTGAAACGTCTATGTAAGTTTTATGGTCTACAATACTAATATGCAGGCCGTCGTTGGTCATTCCTGTAAAATCGGCCATACTGGTAAATGCTATAGGCATTCCCATTTTCACAAGCACATCGGCTAGGCTAAGGCTTTCCGAAATCCTGAACTTAGGAAGAGACATTACAACCTTGGCCATACTCTTTTCCTGAATTAACTTTTCTGTAATATTTGCGTAATTATTATAATCGAGTATCTTTTCCATATTGTGCACACCGTCCATTTTTCTCGGCAGAAAAACAATCATCGATAGTTTATTCATGTAATAGGGCAAATCAACCGCCTCCATGTCAGAATCCTGGTAGTACATTAACTTATAGGTTCCGTTCATAAAGTCAACGGTTTCGCTGTCGGCGCCATTTGCATAAAAAATGTTCTTTTTGGTAAGGGCCTCAGGAAAAGTGTTTGCCCATCGTGCATCAAAATACATGGCATTAATCAATACCAGTTTTGCACTGGCGTCAAGCCCGCCCGGGCCAATCATGTTATCTATCTTACCATGCGTCTTCTCTCCCACCCAAGTATTTATTTCCTTTCTTGTGCTCTCAATAGCGGATGGGCTTGAAAGTTTCATGTTGGATGCCTTTGCATCATAATACATTTTTATAAGGTCGGTATATGACGAAAGCATTTTAATACCCCCTGCCACCCAAACCGAGTTAGCCATATTAAACTGAATAGCCCTGTTGGTATCTGTAGTATCTTTCTCTATCTTTTCAATAAGGCTCCTGAAGTTTGCTTTAAACGCGTCCTTATCAGCAGTAAAATGCATAACCTTGCAAATCTGGTATGAAGTTTCACCTTTTGCTCCTTCATAGGTCAGCGCCAGTGCCGATGAAACACTGAGCGGAGAAAAAACAATATTCTTGCCCACGCTGTCTGCAATCCGTTTGTACAGGCTGAATGCAAATACATTGTTACTATCGGCAATACTTTGGGGGTTTTTCCCTTCCACAGGCTTATTGATTCCCCTGAACATAAAACCGCCTATGGTTACCAGTAATGAAAGTATAACTATTACTAAAGATCTCATTCTTTTATAATTACCGGCACAAACTTAACTAATACTTTGTAGTAAAACGCGGTGTATAAATAGTAACGAAAACCTAGGCAGAAAAATTGTAATTTTACCGCACTAAAAATCAGTATGGAACCTGTTATATCGATAAAAAACGTCAGCAAAAAGTTTGGCGACTTTGTGGCGGTTGATAATATAAGCCTCGATGTTCAGCAAGGTGAAATTTTCGCTTTCCTGGGCCCAAATGGTGCCGGAAAAAGTACTACCATAAAAATGCTCACTACCCTTTTAAAACCTTCAAGCGGCGAACTGAAGCTGGCAGGGCACAATGTAACCAAAGAACAGGATGCCACACGCCGTGTATTTGGCATTGTTTTCCAGGACCCCAGTCTTGACGATGAGCTTACCGCGCTTGAAAACATGCAGTTGCATGCAGCTTTATATAATGTACCAAAGAAAGACAGGAGCATACGGATTGAAGAACTTATGAAACTGGTTGAACTGTGGGACAGGCGAACAAGTATTGTAAAAACCTTTTCAGGCGGAATGAAGCGAAGGCTTGAAATTGCCCGTGGCTTACTGCACCACCCCAAGGTTTTGTTTTTAGATGAACCTACCCTCGGCCTCGATGCACAGACACGCAATATGCTTTGGAACTATATTAAAGAGTTGAATAAAAAAGAACAGATGACCATTTTCTTCACCACACACTACTTAGGTGAAGCAGAATCGACCGCACAACGCATTGCTATAATTGACCATGGTAAAATAGTAGCTATGGGCACACCCGATGAACTGAAACAGCAAACGGGGGCTACAAACCTTGAAGATGCATACCTTAAGCTTACCGGTACAGGTGTGCGCGATGAAACATTAGATAACGCCGAAGGTAACCGCGAACGATTCAGAAGCTTTATGAAAACACGCCAGCAACGATGAATACTATTTACATATTATGGCTGCGGCAGATAAAACGCTTCCTCCGTTCGGGCATTAGGATTGTTATGGGTTTTGTGCAGCCACTTATTTATATGCTTGCACTAGGTTATGGGCTGAATGCCGTTTTCCAGCAGTCGGGCAAGGGAAGCTACATACAGTTTATTGTACCGGGTATAATTGTACAGACTATTATGTTCACCTCTATGTTCTGGGGTGCCAATATTATATGGGATAAGCAATTTGGGTTTCTGAAGGAGATGCTTGTAGCTCCTGTATCACGTACCAAGATAATGTTTGGCAGTGTATTGGGTGGCGCCACCATTTCACTGGTGCAGGGTATAATATTATTTATCATAGCGCTGCTTCTCGGCTTCCACCCTGTTAACTGGGCCTACCTGCCGCTCACTGTTTTGTTTATGGGTATGCTGGCGCTGGCTGTTATAGGTTTCAGTGCAGGCATCGGAGCTGTGGTTAATGATATGCAGGCATTCGTGGCGGTAAATAATTTCCTGCTTATACCATTATTCTTTCTTTCAAGTGCATTGTTCCCGCTCGACAGCGTACCCACTGCCATGAAAATAATTGCTTCCTTCAACCCTATTTCCTATGCCGTTGATGCCATACGTTTTACGCTCATCAACCAATCGCATTTCGGGTTGCCAATGGATTTTGCAGTGCTTACGGCTCAACCGATATTA
>Ga0206836_10095_pt1 | contig 23934 bp, 15 predicted proteins | sample Alteio_BWOrgCont_28_FD_152871 | JGI IMG/M metagenome (GOLD analysis project Ga0206836, IMG submission 152871) | Enriched cells from forest soil in Barre Woods Harvard Forest LTER site, Petersham, Massachusetts, United States -... | ecosystem: Environmental > Terrestrial > Soil > Temperate forest >...
CCCACAATCCGCCATGGAACGACCACCACAGGCTAATCAGCGGCCAGAAAAACTGCGTCGGCTTCGGATATTTGTTTACGAAGAAAAGGTATTTGTAATCCGTGAACAGACCGAGCCGAACAACCAGAGCCAACCACAGCCCAAAGCTGACGGCAAACGCACCGGCCGCAGCCGAGACGCAGCGCAAAATCAGCTTTCGACCCAGCGGCCCGAGCCCTCCCTGCGGAGCGCCCAGCGCCAGCCTGCGGCTCCGCCACAGCGGAAGCACCATGGCCCATGCCAGCGCAGGCAAGAGAAAAACAGCCGTAGCCTTGGTCAGCATCGTCAGCGTGAACAGCAGGCCGATCCCTGCCGAAGCCAATACCGGCCGCCGGAAAACCGGAAGCCGCACCGCCAGATTCAACGCGGCCAGCGTCAGCGCGATCAGCATCGGCTCCAGAATCGCCAGCCGGCTGAAGCAATAAAGAAACGGACTGGTTACCAGCAGCGTCAGCGCCAGCAGCGCCATCCATCGCGGGCCCCTCGTCCTCAGCAGCGTGTAGCTCAGCACCAGGCTCAAAAAGAAAAACGCGACCGCCAGCCCTCGCGCAGCCTCCACCGTAACCCCGGTAAAGAAGAAGAGAACCCACTCCAGAAACGGCCACACCGGCACCGCAGGCGCAGGGTTGAAATCCCCCCGCAAATACCAGTTGCCAAACAGATGCGCGCGAATAGCCGCGTTCCCATACCAGCCTTCATCCGTATACTTGGCCCAGTCCATATACCACGGCGAGTGGTTAGGAAAATCGGCGCGCAGGTTCAGGGCGTGCAAAACCGCAAAGACGCCAATCAAGACTACCCAGATCGCGTAGTACCAGCGCTTTTTAGGCAGCATCAATGGCAAAATTCTCCGCGGCGTAGTTCCTTCTATCGTTTAGAAGGGTTCGGGCTTCAGTCCGTACATCACTAGACGATTGAGTCCCCGGCTCTAGCCGCCGAGGAAATGCGAATTTCCCAAAGACATTTCCTGAGCGACTGAACAAGTTGGAAAAAACTCGATACGGAGGAAGGCGGCGGTTTTAACCCCGCATAAAGCCAACTGAATTCGACAGGCTTTAGCCCCGGAGGAATGCTTTCCAATTACTTCACCCGAAATCACGAGTTTCCGCGCAGCCTTTGAAGCACGCAACGAATTGCACCGAGTATATCCTCTTCCGTCACTTCTTCCCCACCTGAATGCTCCGCTCCCCGCCCCGTCCCACTTGGCGGAAAAAAGACCCCGATTTACAATTTGTTCATCTGTTTTCTGTACGGTTGCATTGGCAGCAAAATCCGGCGCTCGAATCCGGACAAGTCTCATATACACAAAGCCGTCAATGCATTGAAAGCAAGGTGCACTCCCCTGTTCCATCCCCAGAGCGCGCCTTGATCAGAAGGAAACTTCGCCCGTCACCAGCTTCATTAGTGCAGGCGCATTTCACCGTTTTAAGGAGAGCCATAATGACCCTTACTTTGAGCCGCAGGGGCATCTGTTGCCTCGCGGTCCTTGCATTCATCCTCAGTTCCGCATCCGTTGCCTTGCGCGCCCAAACCTACACCGAAGGCTCTATAGCCGGCACGGTTTTCGATCCCAGCGGCGCGGTCGTCGCCAATGCTTCCATCGTCATCCACAACGACAGCACCAATGCCGGATTCCAGTTGACCTCCGATGGAAGCGGCTTTTTCAAAGCGCCGCAGCTGCCTGCCGCCATCTACACCCTCACCGCCAGCGCGACGGGCTTCGCTTCGTTCAAGGAAGTCAACGTCATTGTCCAGGTTGGCCAGACCACCGAGGTCCTTGCCCATCTTCAGCCTTCAGGAACAAGCTCCGTCGTTGAAGTCACCGGCGAAGCTCCCATCCTCAACTTCGAGTCTCCGGACATGAGCTCCGTGCTCACCGAGCACTCCATCGAGAACCTGCCCCTCAACGGCGGCCGCTGGTCGGACATGGCGCTGCTCACTCCCGGCGCAGTGGGAGACTCGAACGGTTTCGGCCTCATCGCCTTCCGCGGCATCAGCCCCATCCTCAACAACGTTGAAATCGACGGCGCCGACGACAACCAGGCCTACTACTCCGAGGAACGCGGCCGCACCCGCGAGGGCTACTCCACCTCCAAATACATCATTGAAGAATTCCAGGTAAACACCGGCGTCTACTCCGCCGAGTTCGGTCGCGCCGCCGGCGGTGTCATCAACGCCATCACCAAGAGCGGCTCCAACACCCTGCACGGCATCGCCTACTTCTCCGACCGCGACAACGACTGGGGCGCGGTGAATCCCTACACCACCAACACCATCAACACTTCCACCACGACCACTCCGGTCTTCGAGACCATTCCCTACAAACCGGTCGACTGGCGCAAGGAGTGGGGCTTCGACGCCGGCGGCCCGCTGAAGCACGACAAGCTCTTCTGGTTTTACGGCTACGCGCAATATCGCCGCAACTTTCCCGGCACCGCCAAAGCCAATACACCAGGCTCGTTCTTCACCCTGCCCGATGCGGCTCTCTCCTCCGGCACATGCAACATCACTGGCCCGAACGCAGGCTACATCTCCGGCAACTCCTCGGCCAGCTCCGTCGATCAGCAGTCCTGCGAACTCGCCGCGCGCATGACCGCTGCCGGCAAGGCTGGATACAACACCTACGCCGACGGCGCCGCGGCCTATTCCACCCAGCTCGTGAATCTCCTCACCGATCTCGGCTCCGTTGTCCGCACCGGCGATGAAGAACTGAACACGCCCAAGCTCGATTGGCAGATTAACGGCAAAAATCATCTCAGCGCCCTTTTTCACCGCCTCCGTTGGGATTCACCCGGCGGCGTGCAAACACAGGCCACCAACACGTATTCCATTGACACCTTCGGCACTGACTTCGTGAAACTCGATTACGGCCTCACCAAGCTCGACACCTTGATTACTTCCAACATCTCCAACGAAGTGCGGTATCAGTACGGGCGCGAGCTTAATGACGAAGGCCAGCAGCCCTACAGCGCATATACCAAGCAGTACCTCCAGAGCACCAACGGAATCACCAATTCCGCGACGGGAGATTTTTCGCCCAATGTGCCTGAAGTAGCACTCGACACTTCCATCGGCTTCTATCTCGGATCGCCCTACTACTCCTACCGCAAAGCACTGCCCGACGAACGCAAGTGGCAGGTGGGCGACACGGCCTCATGGCAAAAGGGAAACCACAACATCAAGTTCGGCGTGGACATGATCCACAACTACGACATCCTTAACAACACCTATGAAGGCAACGGCGTCTACACCTACAGCTACATCGGCAACTACTTCGCCGACCTGCTGAATGAGGGCAGCGCCACCGGCGTCTGCAACAGCACCGGCACCGTATCGTCTCCCGGGAGTGCCACCACGGATTACGTTGGCACAGCTCCCTGCGGCACGTTTGTGCAGGGTTTCGGCCCTTCGGCCTGGGACCTGGCCACAATGGACTACGGCTTCTTCGGTGAAGATCACTGGAAGCTGTCCCCGCGCATCACGCTCGATCTCGGCCTGCGCTACGACTATGAAAACCTCCCGGCGCCCTACGCAGCCCTGACGGTGGCTTCCGGCAACTTCACGCCTTACCTGTCGTCAACGAACGGCATCTGCAGCGCCTACACCGGTCCCGGCACCTGCCCCACGCTAGCCGCGCAGGCCAACCTTACCAATCACCCCAGCGATAAGGACAACATCGGCCCCCGCGTCGGCATTGCCTGGGATCCCTTCGGAGATGGCAAGACCACGGTGCGCCTGGGCTACGGTCTTTACTTCGGCCGCGTGACCAACGGCGTCCTGCTCAACAACCTGCTCAACACCGGCAGCCCGCTCGGCCAATATGTTTCGGCATCCTTGAAGCCGAACAACTCCACCTCGCCTCTCTTCCCCAACATCATTGCCGCCGCTGCCGGCTCTGCTCCCACCTCGTACTTCTTCTCGCAAGGCTTCCGCAACCCGCAGGTGCACGAGTTCGACTTCTCCATCCAGCGCGATCTGGGCCACGGCACCATCGGACAGGCAAGTTACATGGGCGCGCTGGGCCGCGAACTCCCCAATGCCCTCAATATCAACCTCAACCCAAACGCCAATACTGCCGCTACTGGAACCCCCAATGGAGTCATCGACAGCGTCATCACAGTTTCCGATTCCACAGGAGCAGGCCCGCTGGTCAGCGGCACGACGTTTACGGTTCCCACCTACACCAATCTGATCAACACCAACTTCGGAGCCGTCAACGAGCTCTTCAGCAACATCAACTCCAGCTACAACGCCGCCGTGTTCGAGATCGAAAATAAATCCTCGAATCTGCTCCAGTACGACGTCAACTACACCTGGTCGCACGCCCTTGACTACGATCAGAACGAATCCACCACCACGCTAGGCAGCGGCTGGTTCGACCCCTACAACATCGACGGCTACCCCAAGGGCGCTAACTACAACAACTCGGCATTCAACGTCGCCAACCGCCTGGTCGCCTGGGCGCTCATCAACTCGCCCAACACGCAGAGAGACGGCTGGCTCAAGTGGCTCGCCAACGACTGGAGCCTGAACCCCGTCTACCAGGCGCAGAACGGCCTGCCCATTACAGCCACCATCGGCAGCGGCTTCCCATCGTATTCCGCATATAGTTCCAGCTGGAACGGTGCCGGCAGCAACTACTGGATTCCGGCGATCGGGCGCAACACCTATCAGTTGAAGCGCGCAATGGTCGTGGACATGCGGCTGGAAAAGCAATTAACCTTCAATGCCTTCGACAAGCCATACCATCTCCAGTTAATGGGCGAGTTCTTCAACGTCGCCAATCACCAGAACGTTACTTCTGAGAGCACCACGGCCTACAACCTGTCCTCCAACTCTTCGGTCACCAGCGGCTGCTCAAGCTCAATGGTCACAGGGCAGGCGCAGCAGGAGTGCGCGACCTTGACCTTCGTCCCCAAAACCGGCAGCGGCGTAAATGCCAGCGGCTTCCGCGCCGTCACCAACTCCGGCTCCAACTTCGCATACAGCCCGCGCCAGGTCCAGCTATCCCTGCGCCTGGACTTCTAACCAACGGCTGGTCAGGCCAAACGTATTTGGCCGGATGCCCCATCCTTGCGATTTCTTTTTGTCGCAAGGGTGGGAAACCACAAGCCGGGTGCCCCATCTTCGGCGCGGTTTCATCGCGCCTAAGGTGGGAAACCACGAACCCAATTGCCGCGCAAGCGCCGTCCACCCCACGGCCGGGTCCACATCCTTGCGATTTCTTTTTGTCGCAAGGGTGGGAAACCACAAATCCCCCTGCGCGGCTCCAAACCCGAGAACAATTTTTCCATCACAGCCGCGTTTTGCGCGGCACAGAACGCCCTCTGTATTATTGGTGTGTCCTTAACCGCCATCGCCGCTGGAGATCAACATCAAAAGAATCATCTGCACGTCCGCGCTTCTCATGGCCTGCGCTGCCTCTTCCTTTTGCCAGAATCCGATTCCCGCCGCCGCCTGGCGCATCCCCATCGGCTCCGCGCCTTCCAACCCCGGCGCTCAACGCACGGAGCTCCACGGCGGAAACATCGATGACGGCTACTTCCAGGGCGCGCCAGTCGGCGGCTTCGGCGCAGGAACCTTTTCGCGCAGCGAGCGCGGCCACTTCGAGCGCTGGCACATCAAACCCGGCATTCACAAATACCAGGACGTGCCCACCAATCAGTTCGCCGTCTTCGCCCAACCAGAAGGCGGAGCGCCTGTGTCCATGGCCCTCGCCGTTGGCAAGCCGAAGGACGGAGCACTGAGCAGTTGGAATTGGAACTACCCCGCCGGCGATGGCCAATACGCAGCCCTCTATCCCAAGAGTTGGTTTGCCTACGGAACAAAAGCTCTCCCCGTCAAGCTGACAGTCGAGCAGTTTTCGCCCATCCTTCCCGATAACTACAAAGAGACAAGTTACCCCGTGGCCGTCTATCGCTGGACCGCCGAAAATCCCACCAACAAGCCGATGACGGTCTCCATTCTGTTCTCATGGACCAACATGGTCGGTTGGTTTCGTGATCAATCACGCAACTTTGACGGCGCCCTCAACCAGCAGAATTTCAATTCGTTCAAAACGGAAAACATTGCAGGCGCGAACGGCCCCATGTCCGGCATCGTCTTCGACCGTCTCCGTGAAGGCCCCGTTCAAGATGAGTGGGACGGCCAGTTCGCCATTGCCACGCTCCCCGGCTCCGGCGCAGAAGTCACATATCTGACCACCTATTTCACCGCATTCGATGGGTCCGAAGTGTGGAAGCCCTTTTCGAAAGACGGCCGCCTGCCCAATCAGGCCTTACCGGTAGCTTCGAGCGACGCTGCAATGGCCGGAGCCTTCGCTGTCCGCTTCACGCTCGCACCGCATGAAAAGCGCCTGATTCCCATGGCCCTCAGTTGGGACCTCCCCATTGTCCAATTCGGCGGCGGCCGTAAATGGAACCGCCATTACACACACTTCTTCGGCACAGAAGGCACCCACGCCTGGGAGATCGCGCGCACCGCCCTCGAGCATCACGAAGACTGGAGCCAGGCCATCGACGCCTGGCAAAAACCAATTATCAGCGACGAGCACAAGCCCGCCTGGTATCGCGCCGAGCTCTTCAACGAGCTCTATGACCTGGCCGATGGCGGAACCCTCTGGGCCCACGAACGAGCATCTTCCGGCGAAGCTCAGCGCGCGGCCACGCCGCCCGACAGCTCCACTTCTCCCGATAGCTTTACTTCAATGGAATGCTTCGACTATCCCTTCTACGGCAGCCTCGATGTCCGCTTCTACGGATCGTTCCCGCTCCTCCGCTTCTGGCCCGACATCGAGAAGCAGGAGATGCGCGAATACTCCCAGACCATCCCCGAATCGAATCCGCAACACTACGTCTGGGTATGGAAATCCTTGCGCGAGAACCGAATTGTCGAGTACACGCGCAAGGTTCCCGGAGCTGCGCCCCACGATCTCGGTTCCCCGAATGAAGACCCCGTCGTCAATCCCAACCAATACAACTATCAGGACGTCTCCAACTGGCGCGATCTGAATTCAAAATACGTGCTCATGATCTGGCGCGACTATGTCCTGAGTGGCGCGAACGACGATGCCTTCCTTCGCGATAGTTGGGCCGCCGTCCAGCAAGCCATGGAGCACCTCAAGCAGTACGACACCGACGGCGACGGCCTCATCGAAAACGGCGGTTTCCCTGACCAGACCTACGACGACTGGATCGCCACCGGCGAAAGCGCCTACACCGGCAGCCTGTATCTAGCCGCGCTCAAAGCCACCGCGCGCATGGCCGACAAACTTGGTCAGCCCGATGCGGCCAAAGAATACGACGCGCTGGAGCAGCGAGCCGCCGCGGCCTACGTAAAGAAGCTCTGGACCGGCACTTATTTCCGCTACGCCGTAAAGGGTCAGGACACTGAGGCCGTAATGGCCGAGCAGCTAGCCGGCCAGTGGTACGCCGGCCTCACCGGCCTCGGCGACCTGGTCCCCAAAGAGATGCGCGTCTCCGCTCTCCACAAGGTCTACGACACCAACGTGCGCAAGTTCGCCAAAGGAGAAATGGGCGCAATCAACGGCATCGGCGCCGACGGAACGCTGCTCCATACCAACGACCAGCTCGAAGAAGTATGGACCGGCGCAACCTTCGCCGTAGCCAGTCACATGATCGCCGAAGGCCTCACAGATGAGGGCTTCGCCACCGCCAAGGGAGTCAACAACGTAGTCTGGCGCGACCGCGGCTACTTCTTCCGCACCCCCGAAGCCTACGACATCCACGGCCTCTTCCGCGCCAGCATGTACATGCGCCCAGGCTCCATCTGGTCCATGGAATACGCGCTCGACAAGAAGTAGCCGTTAGTTTTTGCTTCCCCACGAACCCCGGGTGCCCCATCTTCGGCGCAGTTTTATCGCGCCTAAGGTGGGAAACCACGAACCCCGGGTGCCCCATCTTCGGCGCAGTTTTATCGCGCCTAAGGTGGGCAACCACGAACCCCGTTGCCGCGCAAGCGCCGTCCCCACCGCAGTTACTCCGTGCCCCATCTTTGCGACTTTCTTCTGTCGCAAAGGTGGGAAACCTCAACACTCATTGTGCAGGTTGCCCCAGAGCCTGTCGTGAGCCTTCTGAAGGTGTCCATAGAAGCCTATTCGTAAGCCAGCGCCTCAATCGGGTCCTTCCGCGCCGCCATCCAGGCCGGATAAAGCGCGCCGCACATCGCTCCCATAAACGCTATCCCCGCGGCCTTCGCGACCCACAGTCCGGTAATCTCAAAATTCGTTGTGGGAAAGAAGTGAGCAATCAGAAATCTCACGCCGAATGTGCTCGCGATGCCCAGCACCACTCCCGCCACCGCAATCGTCGCAGTCTCGCGCAGTATCACATCCACAATAGTCAGCTTCGACGCGCCCATCGACTTGAGAATCCCAATCTCCCGCGTCCGCTCCAGCACCGCCGTATACATCGACTGAAAGATAGCTAGAAACCCAACCACCACCGCAATGAACGTAACCACTTCCAGCGCGATATTGAAGCCCGGAATCTTGTCCGGCGTCATCTCCTCCAGCCACGAGTCGACGGTTTCAACCGGATAATCTTCCAGGCCGCGCGTTGCATGAATCTCCTGGATCACGGCATTGTCATTGGCCGGATCGTCGCACTTGATGTAGAACAGCGATGCTTTGCCTTCGGCGTCCAGCAGCGGACCCATCGTGTCGATGGGCAGTAATTTCCGACCGCCTTTGCCGTGCTCCACAATGCCGGAAATGCGAAATGGCCGATCCATGATCTTGATCGTATCGCCGACGTGATAGCCCTTGTCGGATTCGGCAAATACATCGTCCACGATCACGTCGCCGGGTGTCTGAAATGGTCCGCCCGAGAGAAACACAAAGGGCCTCAACGCATCGAAGCTGGAGTAATCGATTCCGTACAGGATTTCAATCTTGCCTGAAGTATTGAGCTTTTGAATCACCGGCGAAACCACGGCGACGTGCGGCAGCTTGCGGATCACCTCAGCAAATTTGGTTGGCATCGGCGCTCCGTTCATGGCAGCAAACGTGCTCCCATTTGAGGGCCGCATCATCAGGTCCGCTCCGATCCCGTTGGTGCGCTGCTTACTGTCGTTCAGCATGCCCATGAAGATGGCCGCGATAGACAAAATCATGATCACTTCAATAGCCACCGCCAGCACGCTGATGATGGATCGCACCGGACGATGTACCAGGTTGGCAAAGATGAGCTTGTTCATTCCGGAATGCCTTGCTCCAAGGGCCAAAAATTAACCAAACCCTGCCCTTCAGGGTATCAGCCGGATTCACCAAAACTCAGATCAGCCTGGACTTCACTATTCAAAATCCTTACCGCAAAGCATTTCGACCGCCACTGGAATAGCCTGTACGCCCAATCTTCCACAGGGGGTATATACTTCACAAACAGTTCCCAATTCGGCACTTTTGTGCCAGACCAATGAAAATAAAGGGAAAACTTGCAGCTTTGCTTTGACGGAAACAAAAACCCGGTTTATTGTAAAAGCTGAAACTTTCGTGTACGTTACTTGTCTCCTGGTTCGAGCATGGGCAACTTTGGTGAAGACTTGCGCATGGAGCGGCTATCCCGCGGCGTTGCGCTTGAAGAAATCACGGCGGTCACCAAAATCAGCCAGCACCACCTCGTGGCGCTGGAGCAGGAACGCTTCCGCCTGCTTCCCGGCGGCATCCTTTCCAAGGGCATCGTGCGCGGCTACACCGGCGCCCTCGGCCTCGACCAGCACGACTGGATCGAACGCTTCCTCAAAGCCTACAACGCCTCCGGCCAGGTCATCGACGACGACCGCAGTTGGACCGCCTTCGCATCCAACGTGGGCAAGGCCCGCATGTTGCGCCGCGATCAGATGGAGCAGCGCCTGCGCTGGGCCGGCGCCGTCGTGCTGCTGCTGATCGTGATTGCCGCATCCTTCTTCACCGTCCGCTATCTGGGCATTCGAAAAGGCTGGTGGGCCACCATCCTGCCCGTCCACCAGGCCGCCGCACTCGACAGCATAGTCTCCTCCGCCCACCACCTCGTCTCCCGCGCCTTCTCCTTAGTCGGACAATAACGACTGCGCATCGTCTGCACGCCCCGCCTCGCGCACTTCAAATGCCCAACCACCCCACTGAGCGTAAGCTGTTCCCCATTCGCTGTTTGCCTTTGCCCCCACCCCCCTGCTGCGATTACCATAGACGGATGCACCCCGGGCGTTACCTTGGCTGGTGCGGGCATGTCGCGTTTATCGGTAAATGTGAAGAGTTCAAGCGAGCAGTGCAAGCAAGCGGCCGGACAATAGGAATCACGGTTGGGAGAGTCGGATTTGGCTTTCCGTGGTCGCTTACATATTTGGGAATAAAGACCTCGCGGCAGGCCAAAATCTTTCAGTCCCTTCAATGGGCAGGAGTTCCAATTTGAGCGATCGTTTTCTGTTTACCTCTGAGTCAGTTACCGAAGGCCATCCCGATAAGATTGCCGACCAGGTCTCTGACGCTATCCTCGATGCCTGCCTTGAGCAGGACCCCTACAGCCGTGTAGCCGCTGAAACCCTCACCGCGACTGGCCTCGTCGTCATCGCCGGCGAAATAACCACCAAGGCCTATGTCGACTTCCAGAGTCTGGTCCGCGGCGTGGTTGCCTCCATCGGCTACGACAACGCCCTCTACGGCTTCGACTCGAATACCTGCGCCGTCATCTCGACCATCAACAAGCAATCCGGCGACATCGCCCAGGGCGTTGACACCGGCGGCGCCGGCGACCAGGGCATGATGTTCGGCTACGCCTCGAACGAAACCCCGGAGCTGATGCCGGCGCCCATCGCGCTGGCCCACAAGCTCACTCGTCAGTTGACCAAGGTCCGCAAATCCGGCAAGCTGCCCTACCTGCGCCCCGACGGCAAGAGCCAGGTCACGGTCGAATACGACGAGAACCACAAGCCTGTCCGCATTGACGCCGTAGTCATCTCCTCGCAGCATGCCGACAGCGTAAGCAATGAAGACCTGAAGGCCGACATCCACAAATATGTGATTCAGGCCGTGCTTCCCGCCGAATGGCTGGACGAAAACACCAAGTATCACATCAATCCCACAGGCCGCTTCGTCATCGGCGGACCCATGGGCGACACCGGCCTCACCGGCCGCAAAATCATCGTCGACAGCTACGGCGGCGCGGGCCGTCACGGCGGCGGCGCATTCTCCGGCAAGGATCCGACCAAGGTCGATCGCTCCGGAGCCTACGTTGCCCGCTACATTGCCAAGAACATCGTGGCAGCGGGTCTGGCCGACCGCGCCGAAGTCCAGCTTGCCTACGCCATCGGCGTCGCCGAGCCGGTCAGCGTGCGCGTCGAGACCTTCGGAACCGGCAAAATCGGCGAGGCAAAACTCACCGAGCTGGTCCGCAAAAACTTCTCGCTGACTCCGAAGGGCATCATCGACAGCCTCAACCTGCGCCGCCCCATCTACCGCCAAACCGCAGCCTACGGCCACTTCGGCCGCACCGAGCCCGAGTTCACCTGGGAAGCGACAGACAAAGCCGCCGCCCTCGCCGAGCAAGCCGGCCTCGTCGCCGCAGCCAAGTAGCCGCTCCTCGCCGGAAAGCAATAACGGGCCTCTGCCTCACCGCAGGGGCCCGATCTGTTTAGGAATGATGTTGCCGTCTTAGGAATGATGTTGCCGGCGGTTATTTTCGAGAAGGCAAGAAGTGTCAGGGCGCGACTTCAGTCGTGCCGCAAACAACCCAAAATGAACTTGGGCTTTACAGGCTGCGGAAAAAACTCGCGTCGAAGGGAGGTGGGGGTTTCAACCCCGCATAGAGCCGACACTATCACCACCGGCTTTAGCCGCGGACGGGCTTTCTCTGCCGTTTCCATCGGAAATCACGAGCTTTTCCGCAACCTGTTTAGCCCCTGCGGCAGCTTTTGCAGCCCTGGGCCTCGACTTCTAAATCCGGGGAACCACAGCCCAATCACATGCGTGCCCCAGCCCCTTGAAACGCCATCCCACCACAACCTGCGCGCTCTCACGAATCTCAAAACAGCATGTCGGGTTCATGGCCACCGCGACGGGCAGTTACCTGCTCGCTGGTGACTCAGGGGGAATGCGCCGCGGACAGGAGCACCCCGGCCTCCCCATTTTGGTCTGCTCGTCTCACTCATCTGCGCCATTGAGGGTTGCGCATTGAGATGTGAGGATTCGTGCATGCGAGTCAATCTCATCACTCACCCAGCAGGTCGCTCCCAATCGGGCGGAGAAACCATTCCGCTCTCCCTGACCATCCGTCCCGCCTGCGGCTTGCCCGGCGACTACGAATTGCCCACCGATAGCGCTGCGCTCCTGCAATTGCTCCGGCAACAAACGGATCTCTCCGCGGACGTACTTCAGCGCTTTGAAAAGAGCCTCCGCGCCACGCCCAGTGCGCGCCTGCTGGGAGTGGAATTGAGCGACCGCGTCCTAACCGACATCGGCTACTTCATCGACTAAGCCCAAAGCTGACGAGTGCCCCACCTTCGGCGCGCCATTGTTTTTGCGCCTCAGGTGGGATATTCGTATCGATAGACTTTTATAGCTCGCCATTTTAGGGGGCCTTAGCCTCTTCAGAAGCCAGACCGAAAATCCCACCGGTCGGAAGCCCCCAGGTGTTCTTGAGTAGACTTGTGTCCGATTGCGGACGCTCATATTTGAATCCGAACACTACCTGCCTTCCCTTGAGGTCGTAAGTCTCGGGTAAATATACGAATAGAACAACAGATCTTTGGCCCGGCAGATGCACATCAAAGCCAGCAGGAGCCGGCTCGTCCCAGCCCCTCTCCGGAAGTCCCATGCTTGGGTCGGCGTAGCGTATCCGACATGCAGTTCATTTGATAGCCGCAGACCACGAGGAGAAGCAATGTACACGACACTGATCCAGGACATCCGCTACGCCGTCCGGCAGCTCCGCAAGATGCCCGGCTTCATGGTCACCGCGGTACTCACCCTCGCGCTCGGCATCGGGGCCAACACCGCGATATTCACGCTGGTTCATTCCATTCTGTTGAAGAATCTGCCGGTGGTTGATCCAAGCGCGTTGGTTCGCGTCGGCAACTATGAGGACTGCTGCATCCTGAACGAAGTTGCCTCATCCCGCGACGATAGCTACTCCATCTTTTCCTACGAGGTGTACAAATATCTGCGCGACCACACGCCGGAGTTTGAGCAGCTGGCCGCCATGCAGGGTGGCGGCGCAGATCTCACGGCCCGTCGTGCTTCCGGAGACACAGCTTCTCACTCCTCTTATGGCGAGTTTGTCTCCGGCAATTACTTCGAGACGTTTGAAGTGATGCCATTCGCAGGCCGTTCGTTGACGCCCACGGATGACGCCGATGGAGCGGCTCCTGTAGCGATGTTGAGCTATCAGGCATGGCAGCGGGATTATGCCGGAGATCCGTCGGTCATCGGCAGCAGCTTCGTCATCAACACGCATCCGGTAACCATCGTCGGTATCGCGCCGCAAGGGTTCTATGGCGACCGCATGACCCAGAATCCCACTGATTTATACCTCCCGCTGTCGCAGGAGCCAACGCTTGGTTTTTATGCGGTGCGCAATAACCCGAACCTGGGTTGGTTGTTTCTGATCGGACGCGTCAAGCCCGGAATCAAGTCCGGAGTTGCGCAGGCAGCATTGCAGCAGAAGCTGAGCGTGCTGCTGCAGCAGTCGCTGGGACAGTTGAAAGATTTTCAGACAGCACATGGGAGGCAGCTCTTGGCCAAGGCCCATGTGGTGCTGACTCCGGGCGGGATCGGTATCGCAAGAATGCAGCACCGAACCGCAAGCAGCCTCTATCTGCTGATGGGGCTCGCCGGCCTGGTGCTGCTGATTGCTTGTGCAAACATCGCCAATCTCATGCTGGTGCGCGGCCTCGCAAGACGGGGCGAAATCTCGATTCGCATGGCCCTTGGCGCCGCGCCGGCGAGAGTTGTACGGCAAATGCTGACGGAGAGTGTGGTGTTGGCTTGCCTGGGAGGTATGGCAGGTCTGCTGCTGGCGTATGCGGGTACAAAGCTGTTGTTGGGACTGATGTTTTCAAACGCAACCGTCATGCCGGTTGACGCGGCGCCGTCGTTGCCGGTGCTTGGTTTTGCCTTTGCCGTTTCTGTGGTTACAGGCCTGATCTTTGGCGTGGCCCCAGCGTGGGTCGGCTCAAAGCAGCAGCCGGCAAATGCCATGCGCGGCGCCAATCGTTCCACTCCAGATGGGTCTTCGGTGTTGCAGCGGTCACTCGTAATTCTGCAGGCTGCTTTGTCTGTAGTGTTGCTGATCGGAGCTGGATTGCTGGGCAAGAGCCTGAACAAGCTGCAGCACCAGAACCTGGGTCTGGAGGCGGATAACCGCGTCATCGTCGATATGAATCCGCAAAAGGCGGGGTATAAGCCTGGTCAGTTGCAGGGGCTCTATCAGCAAATTGAAGACAAGTTTCATGCCATGCCCGGAGTCGAGCATGTGGGGCTGACGCTCTATACGCCGCTGAATGGAAATAACTGGAACTGGTACGTATTTATTCAAGGACAACGTCCTCCCGATGCAGGACAGGAGAATGCTGCTTCGTTTGACCGCGCCAGTCCAGACTACTTCAAAGCGATCGGCCAACAGGTGATTCGCGGGCGCTCCTTTACTGCCGCCGATACGGCAACCTCGCCGGGAGTTGCCGTGGTCAATGAGGCCTTCGTCAAAAAGTTCTTCAAGCCGGGCGAAGATCCAATCGGACAGCATTTTGGCGCTAACGAAATTAAGAACTCCGGCGACTTCGAGATTGTTGGCGTAGTCGAGGATACGAAGTATCAGAATGCGCGCGAGCTGCCAGATCCAATGTACTTCGCGCCGATGTTGCAGCAGTCGCATTCCAGAATCGCGGACGATCTGGATGCATCGCTCTACGCAAGCCAGTTTGTGCTGCAGGTGAAGGCCATGACGCCGAGCCTGGAGGAACAGGTGCACAAGACCCTGGCGAGTATCGATCCAAATCTCTCTGTCGACCACTATCAGACCTTCGAGCAGCAGATCGGAGAGAACTTCAGTGGAGAGAGAATGATCGCTCGCCTCACGCTTCTTTTCGGGGTCCTTGCGCTGGTGCTGGCTGCTGTGGGTCTCTATGGCGTGACCGCGTATACCGTGCAGCGCCGCACACAGGAGATCGGTATACGCATGGCGCTGGGTTCATCGCGCGGCACCGTCGTCGGCATGGTGCTGCGCGGAGCGATGCTGCAGACTGCGATCGGCCTGGTGATCGGAATCCCCGTGGCGCTGTTCTGTGTGCGCTCTATAAAGTTCGTGCAGTCGCAGCTATATGAAGTCGCCGGGTCCGATGCCGGTGTGATCGCCACTGCAGTGTGCACGCTCGCGGTCGCCGCGTGTATTGCGGGCATCATCCCAGCCCGGCGTGCAGCTTCCATTGATCCAGTGAAGGCTTTGCGAACAGAATAGGTGAATCCCGCACCTGGGCCCGGTGCCCCATCTTTTCGTTTTTTTCTAGTGAAAGGGTGGGAAACCGCGAACCTCACCAGCCATTACGGATTCGGAAACCACACCGCCCTCCAGGCGCATTAACTTTCTCCCGCCGCTTTGCATATAATTACGATCCGATAGCGCACAATGACCGTATGCCAACCTCGGCCAGATCGATCTTCACCGCCGCCAGCCCACCTCAACCGGTCAGACAACATCGGGGGTTGCCGCTCCACTACCCCACCCCTCCCCTCTTTCGCTCCAACCCCATGAAACAAAGTATGTTATATGGAAAATGGCCCATTTAACCCACCGAAACAAAGAACTTATGTGCTCCGAAATCCCTTAAAACCGCCACGCCAGCGCTCTGCCTCCGCTTTTTACCGCAGTAGCACCCACAATTCATCCTCCGGCCACACCCCCGCAAATGCCTTAGAATGCTTTCTGGCGTTCTGAGCGTCTTATCAACGACCTTATGAATCAGGAGCAATCAATGCGTTTTCTCGCACCTGCCGTCCTTCTATTCGGCATGGCCACATTCGCAGTAGCTCAATCAACCCCGCCCACAGGCGCACCCTGGGACTACGAAGGCAAGCGCGGCATCCTGAACTGGGGCAAGCTCGACCCGGCCTACAAGGCCTGTGCCCAAGGCCATGAGCAGTCGCCCATCGATATCCGCGGCGCCAAGCTCAACAAGGCCCTTCAGCCCATCGAGTTCCACTACATCTCCGGCCCCGTCACGCTGGAGCACAACGGCCACACCATCATCGTCCACGTTGACCCGGGCAGCTACATCGTCGCCGGCGGCGTCCGCTACGACCTCGTCCAGTTTCACTTCCACCACCCCGGCGAGGAGGCCGTCAAAGGCAAGCTCACCGACATGGACATCCACCTGGTCCACAAGAGCGCCGAGGGCAAGCTGGCCGTGATCGCCATCCGCCTCAGTGAAGACCGGACCACGCCTCCCAACGCCGTGCTGTCAACTCTGTGGCCGCATCTGCCCACCACGTCCGGCGCCACCGAGAAGGTCACCGACATGATCAATCCCGGCGGCCTCTTACCCGCCGACCGCGGCTACTGGACCTACGTTGGTTCGCTCACCGCGCCGCCCTGCACCGAGGGCGTCCACTGGTTCATCTTCGAACAGGACATGACACTCAGCCGCGACCAACTGCGCGCCTTCGCCGCATTATTCAAAATCAATTCGCGCCCGCTGCAAGACCCCCACGGCCGCCGCATCGAAGCCAACGAATAAGGCTCAACCGACCAGCTAGGAATCTCAAAGTTTTGTAACAGGGCATGACTTCAGTCGTGCCGATCAAGCCAATAAAACGGGGTGGGCTTCAGCCCCTGCGGAAAACTCGATACGGAGGGAGGCGAGGGTTTCAACCCTCGCACAAGGCCACTGAATTGATGAGGGCTTTAGCCCCGGAGGGAATGCTAAACACAAAAGCTGAATAAACTCCAAGCCCCTAACCTGCCAGCGGCGTGAACCGAAGCTCCAGCCCGTCATCGACCGCCCTAGCCGCAACCCCGGTAAGGTCCTCGACCAAATAATGCGCCGCCGCCAGCGATTCAACTGAGTGGGAAAATGTAGTCGCCACCACCGTGCAGCCCGCGGCCCGGCCTGCCTTCGCGCCCGACTCCGAGTCTTCCACCACCACGCACTCCTCCGGTCTAAACCCCAGGATTGCCGCGCCCGCCAGATACGGCGCTGGATTCGGCTTGCCCTGCGCCACGCTGTCAGCCGTAATGATCCTCGCCGGCACGGGAATGCCGCTGGCTGCCAACCGCTCGCGCGCCAGCCGCTCCGTAGCGCTGGTCACCACCGTCCATCGATCGGCAGGCAATGAAGCCAGCAATGCAAGCACGCCCGGCAGCACAGAAAGCCCTTCTCCATCCGCAATCTCAATTTCCTCGATCGTCCTCAGCTCCGCCTCGCTGTCCAGATCGGGACGCAGCTTGGCAACCGTCTCGATAGCGCGGACGCCATGAGCAATGCGGCATGCGTACACAGGGTCCACGCCCCGCATCAGAGCCCACTTGGTCCAACTGCGCTCCACCGAGCCCAGCGATGAGATCAGAATGCCGTCCATATCAAACAGGATGCCCTTGCAACGAATCAGCACCGCAGAAGAAGTTTTAGATAAAGCCATATCCCCATTGTATCGGGAGCAAAACTCAGCGCTTCGCCTGCGTCTCTTTAGGCGCAGCAAGAGTCACTTTCGGCGGATCGCCAAAGATCAGCGCGCCTTCAACAGCTCGCTTGCGAGTGCCGAGCAACACCTCGCTGTCCTTCAGCGTAACCGTCCCATTCGCGATGTCCGCGTCCGCTGTCCATCGATCAAAGCGCGTCAACACTTCAGGAACTGCATCCTCTGCTGGCGAGCCTCCATTCCGGCCTGCCGCCATTCCATGCCGCCAATCAAAGTGCAAATTCCCTTTCGCCGACGCGGCCAGATCCTTGTCCGTAAATCCGGACAGATCGATCTTGCCATCCGCCTGCAACACGCCGCCTGACCATTTCAGTCCCAGCAATTGGCCCACCGCCGCCGGCGACAGCTTCTCAAACTCGCCTTCCAGCGTATAGGCCGGCTTGGCTTGATCGGACGCAGTGCTAAGCGTTCCGCCGCCATGAACATGCCCACCGAGCAGGTCCGCATCCAGGCCGGTAATCTCCGCTCCTGTCGCAAGAATGCGCAGCCCGGCAGTTGCATCGGTAAGCGTCACCGGTCCCAGCACCAGCGAATCCGCCTTCACCGTTCCTTCCACCGTCGGCCACGCCGGTGTGGTCGATGAGCTAGCCGGCCGGAACCTTGCAATCAGCGTAGACAGCAGCGTGCCCTTCTCATGCGCACCCAGAATCGCAGCCTGCAGCGCGCCCGCATCCAGGTTGCCGAACTCCACCTGAAACTTCGGCTGGCACGGTTCGCCCGCGCCGCAGTGCGCCGGCAAGTCCAGGCTCGCCGTTCCCTTCACCGGGCCGTAAGAAAAGACAATCGGATCCCAGCGCAACTGCCCTTGACCCACATGGAGCGTAGCCTGCGCGATCTCCACATGGTTGGCGAGAAAATCGGCCTTCCAGTTCGCGTTGTGCAGCGTCACCGTTCCGCTCAGGCTATCGGTTGCTGGTGTCTCCGCGGCCGGTAGACTCTTGCTGAAAGCAGCGCCTTCTTTAGGCATCCACGGCCCTTGAGCGCCCAGGTCCACAGACACGGGATCGCCGGCCAGCGACTCCAGCGCCGCCGCATCGCCCATTCCAGCCACATGCGCCAGTTCCCTGGCGCGTGCCACGCTCGCCTGCCCATGCACAGTCAACTGATACCCAGACAGCCCCAGCCGCGCAATAACCGCCAGTGGGCTCGTGCCCCCAGCAGGAATCGTCACCGTCGCTTGGAGAGCCGCAGGCTGAATGCCTGCCGAGGAACGCCCTTGCGGCTGGCTTTGCTCTACAGCAGCCGCCGGCTCCAGCACCAGCCGCGACGCCTGAATCGGCGTGCCGAGTCCATCCCCGCTTAGCTGAAATCCCGCCACCGTGAAGCTTCCCGTCAGCGGTCCCGGCAGCGCCGCATGCGCCTTCGCCGCGCGGCCCTTCGCTGCGCGCCGTTGTTTTGCAGAAGGCGCCGCCTCTGGAGCAACCGGCGCATAGCTGATCTTGCCGCTGACAGTGCCCGCAGCCTCCAGACCGGGCCCAAAGTCGCTGCGAATCGTGCGCAGCGCGTCCAATCCCGCAGCTACCGGAATCCGATCGACCTCGACGGATAGATGGGGCAGTGCTCCACTCCCCGGCAGGTCCCCGGCCAGATGAATGCGCCCGTCCCCAAGCGGCGAGTCACAAGCCAGGTTCTCCACCGCGCGCGCTGAAAAGTGATACAGAAACCCGCAGCTCGCATCGAAATCCATCGGCGCCGCGGGAGCAAACTCCGCCCGGTGAACGCCCGTCGCCCGCAGCCGCGTCTGAATCTGCGCGGCGTCAGGAGTGCCATCCAGATGCAATTCACCGGTCAGGTCCCCACGCCAGCCTGGGTCCGAGCCAATCACCAGCCGCGCCAACTGGCCGAGTTGCGCCTCCCACCACTCCAGGTCCACATGCAAGGGCACCTTTCGCAGCTCCGACGCACTCTGGGCTCTTGCCTCAAGGCGCACAAGACCTGTATCGCCCAGGTTCAGGCTCAGGTCGGTGCGGGCCGGTTGACCGCGCAGCCGAAGCCGCCAATCGCCCGGCTCCTCCTGCCAGAAGGAAAGATCAGTCTCCAGCAGCGAGAACGGCAGCTTCTCCGCGCCTCGCTTGAAGTTGATGCGCGAGTTGGTCGCCTCCAGGTAAGGCAGCGGCGTGGCTCGTCGCCCAGGCCCCATGCTTCCCGTGGCAGGCTGCGCCTTGGCCGCTGCCGTGCGAAACAGCGGATCGAGATTCCAGCGGCCACCGGTAGTACGCACCACGTTCAGGCTGGCATTATCCACGCTGATGGTGCCAATCTCCACGCGTCCGCGCCACAGCGAAAGCAGGCGTATCGAGGCTCTGACCGTCTCCGCATGAAGCACCGGCTCCGCTCCGTAAGCCGGATCTTCCTCAACCGTCAGGTCTGTCAGCACAAAGCCCGGCCATGGAAACAGCCGCAGCTCAACCGAGGAAAGCCGCACCGGCCTGCCCAGCGACTCAGACATCAGATTGGTAATCCGGCTCTTGTAGCGGCTGATGCTCAGCAGCGGAGGCACAACGACGATCGCCAGAATAGCCGCCACAACCGCCGTGGCCAGCCAAAGCCTTCTGCGCCTCTTCTTCCAGCGTTGCACGTCTTCCGTCATCGTCTTATCTATGGTATTCCGCCAGACCGGGCCGATCCGGAATCAGCGGGTCGGAATCAACGCACCCGACTCAGCGCACCAGGTGCAGCGTCCGCGTCCAGCGCGTCTCGGTAAAGAAATGCAGCGCCACGTGGCCCATCCACGCCAGGCTGTTTCCAATCCCGGTCTTGTTCTCCTGATCCTCCGGTGTCTCGAACGACCAATAATTGAGCAACGGCCGGCCCACAATATTTTCTCTCGGCACAAAACCCCAGAAGCGCGAGTCGGCGCTGTTGTGCCGGTTGTCGCCCATCATGAAGTACTTGCCCGGAGGCACCACCAGCTCGCCATTCACAATGTGATTGGAAATGTCGACAGCCCAGGCCTCTGTGATGTAGTTGCCCGGCTCCGGATCGGGAGCCACGGAAGGAAACTCGTCGAGAAAATCCTTCTCGCCAGGGTTCGCTGGCCATTCTTTCCCATCCCGCGGAGGACCCTGCGCCACTCCGTTGAGAATCACGACACCGTCGCGCAAATGAATATGGTCGCCGGGAACCCCCACCAGCCGCTTCACCAGAAATGGGTACGTCGGCGATCCATCAACCGGATCAGGGTCCGCGGCCGGCTTCAGAAACACCACGATATCCCCGCGCTGCGGCTCGCGATAGTGAACCAGCGGCATCCACTTCGCCGGCGCATCCAGCGTGATCCGATCCACCATCAGATGATCGCCCACCAGCAGCGTATTCTCCATTGAGCCGGAAGGGATAACGAAGTTCTGCCCCAGAAATGTGAGGATGAACAGGCCCACCACCAGCACCGAGCAGGTGCTGGCAACAGCCTCGAACGGCGTCTCTTCCGCACGCGCTGGCTCCGGATCGGGCTGCTCTGGCGACACTCTATTTCTGCTCATGAGTTCGAATGCACCCCGGCGTTTGAATGGGCACAGAAACCGAAATTCATTTAATCAGATGCAGCGTCCGGCTCCAGCGCGTATCGCTGAAGAAGTGCAGCACCACATGACCCATCCACGCCAGGCTGTTGCCAATCCCCGACTGCTCATACTGATCGTCCGGCGTCTTGAACGACCAATAGTTGAACAGCGGCCGGCCCACAATATTTTCCCTGGGCACAAAACCCCAGTAGCGCGAGTCCAGGCTGTTATGCCGGTTGTCGCCCATCATGAAGTAATGGCCCGGCGGCACCACCAGGTCGCCATTCTCTATGTGAGTGGGGAAATCGACAGCCCACGATTCCGGCGTAGCCCCCGGCTGCGGATAAGGCGGCACAGAGGGAAATTCGTCCAGAAAGTCCGTGTGGTTGTCAGCCGTTGTCGGCTGCGCGTGCGGCTGGTCCATGGCCACTCCGTTGAGAATCACAATGCCGTCGCGCAGGTGAATATGGTCGCCGGGAACCCCCACCAGCCGCTTCACCAGAAACGGATAAGTCGGCGAGCCATCCGTCGGATCGGCGTCCGCCACCGGCTTCAAAAACACCACCACATCGCCGCGTCTCGGCTCGCGATAGTGAACCAGCGGCATCCACTTCGCCGGCGCATCGAGCGTGATTCGATCCACCACCAGGTGGTCGCCCACCAGCAGCGTATTCTCCATCGATCCGGAAGGAATGACAAAGTTCTGGCCCAGAAACGTAAGGATGAACAGTCCCACAACCAGCACCGAACAAATACTGGCAACGGCCTCGTAAGGCGTCTCTTCCACTCTGTCTTCAACGGCAACCGGAACCGGATCTGTAACGGGCTCAGGAGGCGCAATGGCGGTCAGCGTATTTTTCTTGGTCATCCCGTAGCTCTTGAACCAGTGGTCAGTGAAAAGTGGGTAGTGGTCAAACCGGTCGGGCAGCCCCGTCTCCTGTGTCCCGATCGATAAAACTGACCACTGAACACTATCCACTAATCCCTGCCCTTAATGCACCACGTGAAAGATGCGCTTCCAACGCGCAAACCCCGTGAGTTTTTCTGAAAGCTGCCTGTCGTGTCCGAGTCTATCATCCGCGGCCTGCAGCGGAGCCTGCTGCACATCGGTGGTCGAAGGCCGCGTGAGCGAGAAGTAGATCACCAGCGGCCGGGCCACAATCTGCGAACGCGGCACAAACCCCCAGAAGCGGGAATCCTTGCTGTGATTGCGGTTGTCTCCCAGCGCAAAATACTCACCCTGCGGAACCACCAGTTCGCCATTGCGCGTCAGGCTCTGCATCTGGTGCCACCACAGCGGGTCCACTTCTGGATCGGTATAAACCGTAGCCGGAAAATCGTCGCGAAATGGATTGCTGGCGGCCGGCTCGAACGCCGCATACGGCTCATCCTGCGCCACGCCGTTCACCAGCACTCGTCCATCCTCGATGCGCAGCCGATCGCCGGGAATGCCCACCACCCGCTTCACCAGAAATGGCGGCTGCGGGTGGTGAAACACAATAATGTCCCCGCGAACCACGTCGCGATAAGGCATCAGCCAGCGGCTCAGCCCGTCCGCCGGCGCATAAATCTGTTTGTTCACCAGCAGAAAATCTCCCACCAGCAACGTATGCTCCATGCTTTCAGATGGAATCAGGTAGGGCTGAAGGAAAAATGTAAGCAGAAACAGCGCCACCACCACCGTCTGCAGCAGCGACGCCAGCGCCTCGGGCACGGTGGGCAGGTGAAGCCGCCAATGCAACCCATGCTGCACAGCCTGACCCGGCTCTTGAGCTGTGGCGCTCATTCCGCTGCTTGCTCCTCCTCATCCAATAACGCTGCGACCAATCTGATTTCTCCCGCCTTCAGGCCCTCTAACGCCCGCCGCGCCGCATCCTGTTCCGCCAGTTTCTTGGTGCTGCCCTCGCCGCTGGCCAGCGGTGTGCCCAACTTCCCACCACTCGCCCTTAGACGAACGTCAACCACAAACCTCTTACGATGGTCCGGGCCGCTCTCGCTCTTGACCTTGTAAATCGGCGTTCCTGCCCGCGTCGACTGCGCAAACTCCTGCAGTGCCGATTTGTAATTACCCAGCGCCTCACCCGAACGCAACTCCTCTGCCAACTGCTCGGCCGCCACGCCGATTACATTGCTGCGTGCAAACGTCCGCACCGGCTCCAGGCCGCCGTCCAGAAACATCGCACCCAGCACTGCTTCCATGCTATTCGAAAGCACCGTGCTCTTGCTCCGCAGGCCGCCCCGCTCCTCACCGCGGCTCAACCGCAGATGTCTGCCCAGGCCAATTGAGATCGCCACCTCAGCCATATGCTTGCGGCTCACCAGATGCGCGCGCACCCTGGTTAGCTCGCCCTCATGCCACTCCGGATGCGCCTCAAACATGGCCTCCGCCACCACCAGCCCCAGCACCGCATCGCCCAGAAACTCCAGCCGCTCATTGTCTTCCGCAGCCGAGATGTCCTCTTCTCCGTGGGCACTGGCCTGCGCACTCGGCAACCCTTCGCTTGCCGCCTTTTCGTTCGCGGCCTTGTCGCTCGCCGCCTTCTCATTTGCAAGCGACCGGTGAGTCAGGGCGCAAACCAGCAGCTCGCGCCTCGCAAAGCGATGCCCGAGTGCAGTTTCCAGTTCGGCCAGAAATTCCTCCACCAGGCCCTCAATCCGATCCGGTATCGGTCAATTCTAATAGGGTATCGATACCACGCGGGGAAATTC